>Ga0326512_10003720_pt1 | contig 11143 bp, 10 predicted proteins | sample 1_2617_0518_D_FD_203652 | JGI IMG/M metagenome (GOLD analysis project Ga0326512, IMG submission 203652) | Bovine rumen microbial communities from UC Davis, California, United States - 1_2617_0518 | ecosystem: Host-associated > Mammals > Digestive system > Stomach > Rumen | place: USA...
AAAACTTCAAAAATATGAATACAAAGATTTTTACATTGCTCTTCATGGCCATGATGACCCTGACGTTGAGTGCAAATGGTAAGACCCGCAGTTATTTCTGCCAGCAGATTAATGCTCCTGTTTCGACAGGGCCAACTGCCACACTCAATCAAGCGACATACGTTGAGTGGGATGATGATGACAACACTATCAGAATGATGGATGGTACAGTATGGCGCTATCAGGGAATGAGGAATGGATGCCATGTTTATTCTTTCTGGAGAGCTACTGGTATCGTTATGCCAGGTACACAGTATCAGAACGCCGTCTTTTCAAGAGATTATTCTATGATGCAGATCTATTATGTATTCGGTGTTGGAATGCCAGGCTTTGCAGTTCAGATGAACGCTTTCTACAAATATATTGGGGAAGGTCGTCAGCCTGCATATGATTGGATAAACGGGAGGTTCTGAATCTGATATTCCAAAATAGTAGTTTGATTCCTGCAGATAGTAAAAACAGACAAAGATATTGCAATAGAGCTAACGATCCAAATTGAGCCGCTTTTCCGACGGTTATAATATCGGAAGCCACTAAAATGAAAACTAAGATTGCTGCACTCATGATTGCTTTGATGACAGTATGTGCTACTTATGCTCAATACTATTCTGGTAAGGTTGGTGAGACCATATCTTTGCCGAATCCATCAACTCCAGCGGGATATAATGGAATCTTGGAGTCAACTTATTCAAGTGACAGTAAGTATTTGTCTGTGTATCCCGGAACAAGTTCTGTGAAGATTCTTTCGTATTTCTCAGGTACGGAAACTGTAAGATGTGATTTCACCTGTTACAGGGAGGTCTATTCTGCAGGAAGGCTCTATTATTACTATGGAACATCTTCTGCATATTATTATATTAAATGTAGTTCTTCTGCCCCAGCACTTCAGCTTTCGGCCTCTCCTGATGGCGGTCAGATAGGAATAGGACAGACCATAAAGTTGAGTGTTACCTATAATGGAAGCGACATTTCAGGATGCGATATATACTATACCCTTAATGGAAGCACCCCCAGTAAAAGTAGCACACGCTACAATTCTGGTATCACTATTGATGGTGATTGTACGCTGAAAGCAATTGCATATAAAGATGGGTACAAAACGAGTGATGTCCTTACAGTGAAGTACACTGTTGTAGATATTACCCTTACTGCAGATCCTGCTGGAGGTTATGTGACAAAGGGAACCGTAGTTCACTTATATTCCAACAAGTCCAATGCATCCATAAGATATACCTTGAATGGCTCAACTCCTACCTTAGGCGACCCTATCTATAAACCTACAGAAGGAATTGTGATAAATCAGTCATGTACGTTAAAGGCAACTGCCAAGATAAACGGCAAGAATAATAGTATTATTAGTACTCCTGTAATGGAATGGAAGTATACAATTTCCTCTGGTAAACTTGTCCTGACAGCCACTCCTTCTGGCGGGCAGGTAAGCAAAGGTAGTGTAGTGAAACTAGCAACGAAGGCAGAAGGGACAACCGTTAGTGCCGATATCTACTATACTCTGAATGGAACAACTCCTTCGAAGAGTAGCACTAAGTACAGTTCTTCTGGTATCAGTATAAATTCTGACTGTACTCTGAAAGCTATCGCATACAAAAGTGGGTATGAAACGAGTAACATTATTACTTCCAACTATACTATAAAGGATGATGTAACATTGACGGCGAATAGTTATACCCGCGTATATGGAGATGATAATCCAACTTTTGAATATTCCGTCAGTGGTGGCGCTATCACATCAGGCGAGCCAACAATCACCTGCTCGGCCACCAAGGAATCGCCCGTTGGCACTTATGACATTGTGATTAGTAAAGGATCTGTAAGCAACAGCAATGTGAAATTTGAAAAAGGTACGCTGACTATAACGAAGGCACCACTGGCCATAAAGGCCGATGACAAGCAAGTGAAGCAAGGCGAAACATTGCCAGAATTCACAGCAACATATAGTGGCTTCAAGAACAATGAGACGGAATCTGTTCTTGCCAAGAAACCTGTTCTCACCTGTACCGCAACGGAGTCTTCTACTCCTGGAAACTATGAAATAGTTGTAAAAAATGCTGACGCAGAGAACTATTCCATCAGCTATGAGAAGGGTACGTTGACGATTACTGATGCTGATTTAATCACTGTGACTGCTAAGAGCTATACGAGGTCTTATGGTGAGTTGATTCCTGAATTTGGCTATATAGTCAATGGTGGAGTGCTACAAGGAACACCTGACATCGCATGTGCTGTGACAAAGACTTCTGATGTTGGTACTTATGAAATTATCATCTCTCAGGGTAGTATAAGCAATCCCAATGTACAGTATGTCAATGGAAAACTTACTGTTACAGCAGCACCACTCACTATATCTGCAGGTAATTACACTATAAGACAAGGGGATCCTATGCCTCAGTTTGCAGCCTCCTATAGTGGATTCAGGAACAATGAGGGTGAAGAAGTCCTTAGTGTCAGGCCGCAATTTGCTTGTGAAGCAAATGAGAACTCTGCACCTGGAACATATAAGATTAGTATAAGTGGTGCGGAAGCGAAGAACTACGTCATAGAGTATCTTAATGGAACCCTGACTATTCTCTCAGCCGTTAATACGGATGAAATGACGATTTCTACGACCACAGCAGGTTCTCTTTCAACAGAAATCGGTAACTCTATATGGAAAACCATAAGGAGTCTCACTATTTCTGGTCAGGTTAATGGTACTGATATTCGTCTTATTCGCAAAATGTTGAAAGAAGGTAAACTCGAAGAATTGAACCTTCGTGATGCGAAGATTGTCAGTGGTGGCGATTCTTATGACATCTATGGCTTGTCAAAGACATCAGAGAATGCTATCGGTGAAAGTATGTTCTACAACTGTCGGAATTTGAAAAAGATTATATTACCTTCTTCCACACAACGAATTGAAAGTTACGCCTTCTTTGGCTGTAGTGGTTTGAAGCAAATAGAACTACCAGCAACTTGTGTTACCATTGGTGATTATGCGATAGCCTTCTGTGATTCACTTACCAGTGTAACCATTCCGGCAGGTATTATGAGAATTGGAGAATCTGCATTTACCTATTGCACCTCACTTTCTTCAATTTATAGCGAGATAGATAACATGAATGATATTGTGTACTCGGATTACTATTTTTCTCCATTCGATGGTATTGCAGATGACTGCTTGTGGCATGTTCCTGCTGGAACAAAGAATGCGTACACATCTCTCTCGTGGTGGGATAGAAGTTGGGGCATCATAGATGATTTAAACTCATCTGCTAGTGCTATAGAGAAAGTGACAGTTAATCGGTCAGAAAAGGATGCATGGTATACATTACGTGGAATGAAGATCAATGGTGTTCCGACTATTCCTGGCATCTATATCCATAACGGGAAGAAAGTTGTGATACGAAAGAAATAAAAGAAAGAAATATGAGTACAGTAGAAGAAAATATGAAATCATGGGAGTCCTATGCCGCTGAAAAAGAGCGGCTGGCCAACCTAAAGAATGTAGTTGGTGACAAAGTGTATATGCCACAGTATGGGCAGTGTGAGTACAATTGCCTAGAGGAATTGATTTTGGAACTGCGGTATAACCGTGGTTCCAAACCTTGGCGAAGCTTGTTTCTTGATCATATTGTTCAATACAATATCCGCTATCGTGATAGTCTGCGGGCAGGTGGCATAGATAATGTGATAGATATGTTGATAGAGGAATGTCCATCACTTATCAGCGAGGAAAAGGAATTTTCCGAGTTACGTCGTTGGTGGAAAGAGCGAATGAGTGAGCATATAGCAGATTACGATATTCAGTGTTTTCCTGTTAATGCCCAACTAAGTTTTTGTGGTTTTTCTTTCGATGGAATCGGCGAAATTGAAAGTCAGGTGGAACTCTCTGCTAGTGATAAATATCGCTGGGATAGATGATAGAGTCTATCCTCGTAAAAATTTCACGCCAAATACACATGGTCTGCATGTTGGTGAACTATGGGAGAGTTATCCCACATTTGACTCCTACGATGCATCAGATGGAAGGAGCTATGATAACTTTATCATTAGGAAGCATCCCATCACGGTTGCTGATCTGAGGCAATTGAGCGAAGTAAAGCGTAGTATGAATGCTTGTCGGGTAAACGAGTTTATTTCACCTGACCTTTTGCCTGTTGTTTATCATGATGGTGATCATCCATATATTCTTGTTGCTACCCCAAAATAGGAACTTTTCCGATGAAAATGAGGTTTTCTTGTAGGAAATGTGTATCTTTGCAAAGAAAAGTGTGTCTTGCAAAAACTATCTTTACGTAGTAAAGATACTATAGAGAAGAGAGAAACGAAACTTGTCTGATTCAAGTCTATAGCATGTCTATAGCAAGTCTATACCAAGTCTATACCAACTCTATGGATGAAAGAAGGATCCAAGGGGGATGGTAGGGGGCAAAAAGGGTGGTGAGAGTCTTAAGGTGGCCCCAAGGAAGCAGATGGGTAGTATTACGATTCGAGAAGCGATAAGAAACGAAATATATGGCAACGGAAAGAAGAAAGAAGAGTAGTAAGCTGGGTAAGATGATTAATAGTTCGTGGCTTGGGCGTCCTTATCAGCGGCGAATGCCGGAGACGGTGGCGAATCCGAGGACGGAGGCACAGCAGGCGCATCGCATGGCGTTTGGTGAGGTGTCGAAGTTGTCAGCGGCCATGAGGGAGGCTCATGAAGTGGGTCTGCACTGGAAGGCGATACGGGAGAGGTTGAATACGCCCAGCGTTTTCAAGAAGCTCAACAAGGACTGCTATGGGGCTGGTGGTATCGACTATGCTCGCGTGCGGATCAGTTACGGGACGGTGAGCGAGGTGAAGATAACCGCTGCTGTAGTTAATGCACAGGGGAATGTGCATGTGGAGTTCCACGACCATTACGTCACGGATAAGAACAAGAAAGACACGTTTTGGCTGTTTGTGCTCTGCCCGAATCTACGCGAGGGGCATTTTGCAAGGCCTGTGGAACGTACTGTTGGCGTGGTCGATGCCAGGATAGATGAGTCGTGGCAGGGGCATGAGTTACACCTCTATGCGTTTATGAGGAATACGAAGGGCCAGACTTCAGATACGATATATTTGGGGCGGTTCGGATGAAAGATCTTGTCACATGCTTGGTTTGTTTCCTTGATGTAATTGGAATTGTATCCCAGATTTTTGTGTAAAAAACACACCTTACTGGCTTTTTTAGGTGGTTTTAGGATAATTTCGCAAGAAGTCAGCAAGTAACAAAATAGAATGCGAAATACTAAAAATGAAAGTTTTCGGGCTGTTTTAGGCGAATTTTCACGTTGAAATTGCAAAAAACAACGTTTTTTTGTCACTTTTTTGGCTTTTCTTTTTCTTATCTGCCATTTTTTTTGTAATTTTGGCACGTATTTCTCGAAAGAGAGTACAAAGACATATTTGCTCAATTTTCCACTCGAACCGCTACCTCGAAAGGGATTTTAACGAGCAATTCTAATTCGTGTTGAAGCTGCGCTCCAAGCGCAGGCTTCTCCATAACGAATTAGAGACTGTAGCGGGCCTGAGTGGAAATATGGCAGGTCTGCGCTTTCTCTATGCAGATAGGTCGGTGCAGGGATTGTTGAAGAACCGAAGTACTAACCGCTAAAGCAAAGAGCAAATATGGATGTGCCACTTGTGCTCGTTAATATAGGAATCCAACAAGGATTCAAGGGATATAAAAGAAAGTCCTCAACGTTCTGTTACTGGGTAGACGTTGATGGACTTTCTGCGTTATATTTCTATTACCGAAACTTTTTTCATGTTTTTGGTTACTTCGGTCATTTCTACATAGCATGTGCGCACGGACTTCACAGGACAGACATTGCACTGTGTCTATATTGGGTGTTCTATGCAGCAGATAAGGGCATAGCGCCCCCACCCATTCGAGGGTATAGAGAGGACAAGGGACTTGACACCCACAAGATTATGCGTGCCCTCAATGGTATGTATGAGTATATGACCCACCGCAATGGGAAAGAACCGATGCCCATTGAGACTTTCAGAAAGCGGAAAGAAATTATAAAGGTATTAAGTCGGAAATCGGACTAAGAAGCGGACGCTAATGGGATAAAAGAAAAGCAAGTATAATGGATTAAAATGTTGTAGATTATGGGCATTATTGAAAAGACCTTGAGAATGGGTTCGCGGCAAGATGACAATGACGGTAAGGTCATCGACTTGTCGGACAACAGTCAATATCCCGCCAGTGTGTTGGCAGACTAGGACTTCTCTGAGATGCAAGAGGCGATTGACTGGAATGTCCATACTACACAGGAAGAAATCAGTATTGAGATGGAGAAGTTCGCATCTTGACTTCGGGACTGCATTGTTCAAAACAGTCTTCAAGACATTCCGTTTAAGATGAAGGAATTGGATGATGTCAGATCGGAACTGACAACATTCAACTATAGTAGACTATAGCGACATCATTAACTGCATCACACAGCAACTCAACTAGTCTATTGACTCGCTTCATACCGAGACCGTTGATAATATCGTCAACAGCACCATCAATTTTGGCATCCATTCCATCGGAGAGTTGCAGGCTATCATATCTCAGATTGCAGCCATTGAAGGGGTAGAGGAAGTGACACGTTCCTAAAAACAGCCACTTAAAAAAAGACGAACTGCTGCTGAAAATATCATGAGAGCCTGATAAAATGTAGCAAAGATAGCTCTTTTAATAATTATCCTGTCGTGGTCTATTATTTTCACGACGTGAAAATGTATATTTTCGTTGTGGTTATATATTTTTACGCCACGAAATTAGTTTTATCCAATACTTTTTTGTATTTTTGCAGGCACGTATCTGTGTTTTTTCTCAACTAATCATCAGAAAATATGCCAAAGTATATCAAGAAAGAGATAGTAGATCTCAATGGAAAGGGTACCTCACAGGTCTATTATCGCATGCAGGCGTGGCGCAGATTGGAGTCTGACGAGTTCGTGGAGCGAGTCCACTCATATAATGGTGCGTTCTCAAAGAGTACAATTATAGGGGTGATGTCTGCCGTGCGCGACCAGATTGTCAGGGAGTTAGCCAATGGCTATACTGTTACCATTGATGGGGTAGGCACGTTTGGCTGCAGGCTTGGCGTCCGCCCAGACAAGGAGATGGATGGTTTTGAAGATGGTGAAACCAGGCGCAACGCAAGGAGTATTATGGTAACAGGAGTTACTTTCCGTGCCGATAAGGAGATGGCAAGGGACATAGACAGCCAGTGCGAATTGGAAAGGGGAGGCGTAGAGCGGCTGCAACCGTCTAAGTATTCTCAGGAAGAGCGTATTCAGCGTGCCAAGCAATATCTGCAAAAGCGTGGTTACATGCACGTTGATGATTATGCCGCATTGACTGGTCTGTCCTATTCCACCGCCTCGCGCGAACTGCGCCGTCTCGCTTCAGACCCAGAATCAGGCATCACGTCGAGGGGGCGGAAGAGTGCAAAGCTCTACGTACTCCAGGATAACCAGTAGCTTCCTATGGTCATTTTTATGCCATTTTGCCCTCAAGAGAAGAAATTTTGTCTCTTTTTGCATCTTTTTTGACTCAATTTGATTTAGTTTTTTTTTTTGTAATTTTGCCGCGTATTTCTCGAAAGAGAGTACAAAGACATATTTGCTCAAATTCTCTCACCGAATCAGTACCTCGAACAGAGAAATAAACGAGCATAGCCATGTAACGATTGGAGCTGCGCATAAGCGTAGGCTTCATCCATAAGTTACATGAGGTCGTGCTGAACCTGGTGAGAGATATGGCAGTTGTCTCCGCTTTCATTGTGCGCAATGGGTTGGTGCTGATTAAGCCATTAATGAGAGTACTAACCGCTAAAGCAATGAGCAAATATGGATGTTCCACTTGCACTTTCCAAAATAGGAATCCAGCAAGGATTACAGAGATGTAAACGAAATTCTTCAATGCTTAGTTTGATTACGAGTATTGAAAGATTTTCTGTGTCATGTTTCCTAAGAGTGATGGGGTTATTTTTTTTGAGAAAAGACGAATATAGATGATAGAAACATCAGATTTAACGAAACAATAAGAAAAGGGAACTATATTATTAATTCTAAAAACAAAAACAGTATGAAAAGAATTACTCTTTCATTGATTGCGCTGCTGGTGTGTTGCATCAGTATGATTGCACAGCAGCGAAGCGAGAGTGAGGCTATGCAGATAGCCCAAGAGTTCTTTGGAAAGAAGGGAAAGACACCTAAACTTTCCATAGTGTCTCACCAGAAAATAGAAACCCAAGTTCGAAAGAGGGTTGCTGCTGCAAGGAGAGCACCAGCCCAAAACCAAAGCTTCTATGTGGTGAACGACGAGGCGAATAATCGATTCGTCATTGTATCTGCTGACGAAAGAATGTACAATATTCTTGGTTACTCTGACAATGGAACATTTGTTGTTGAGGATGCACCAGACGGTTTACTCTTTATGTTAGACGAATATAGCCGTCAATATGATGTGGCGAATGCAATTGGCAACACCTTAACTTCCTTCAAGTCGCCCCAAAACACGAATCCAATAGCTCCACTGTTGTCAACTAAGTGGGGACAGGGCGACAAATATTGTAATACATATTGGATGCAGTGCCCCCAATACAACGGGGAAAATTGTCTTTCCGGGTGTGTTGCAACGGCTATGGCTCAAGTGATGGCATATCACAAATATCCAGACAGTGGACAAGGGGGAAGTGTTAGTTATACTACTAACAAGGGAATATCTCAATATATGAATTTTGACTCTCAATATTTTGACTGGAGTAAGATGCGTGATGCATACGATTATTATTTTGATGACAATGGGAAATTACAATGGGTATCAGGTTGTACAGATGAAGAAAAAAATGAAGTTGCAAAACTGATGCTGCTTGTGGCGTATCAGTATTTATGGAATATACACCCTCTAATTCTGGTGCTGCTCCGTATGATATTCCTTATGCTCTTATACACAATTTTGGATATAATCCCAATACTTATTATGCAGCTAAGGATTATTATAAAAGACAGACATGGGATAGCTTGATTGTTTGTGAATTGAATGCCAAACGTCCCATTCTTTATGGTGGGAGAGGTTCTTTTGGCGGTCATCGTTTTGTCTTAGATGGAGTTGACAATGAGGGACGGTATCACTTTAATTTTGGATGGAACGGCAGTGATGATGGCTATTATGAATTAGATGCACTGAATCCTGATAAATATAATTTCTCTTCGGAGCAAAGTATGATACTCCTTATTGCTAAAGAGACTGTTGGAGAACCAAAGGATGTTTTCTATTCTGACAATTTTTCATTAGGAAGAACCGTTGCTGTAAATAATTCCCTTAAAGCAAAGTTCAATCCAATTTGCTATAGCAATAGTGCTAATTCGGAGAAAGTGAAGTTTAACGGTGTCTATGGTGTTGGCGTGTTTGATAAAGACTGGAATTTTGTTAAGTCGCTTTATTCTGACACAAGAAACTGTTATGCGGGTTCATATTTTTTGTTTGACAGGAATGTTGATGTGACATTTGATGCTTCAACTTTTGCAGAGGGTAGCAAATACTATATCGCCCTTTATGCCAAAGGGAATGATTCGTCAACTCCCACTCGTATGCGTACTTCAATGGGAGCAAACGACTGGTATCGTGCGATGACAAGAGATGGTGTCGTCTCGCTTGATCTTTTGGAAATAATTCCAGATTCCGATGACCCAGATCCAAATCCTAATCCAACCCCCAAACCTTTACCCTTAACTGGTGATTTGAGCGTGTTAGCCCTTGATAAGGCTGGAGAACATGCTATTTGGAATGTGGCAGTTGTTCAGGACGGAACCGATTCAAATAAATATTGGTTTAAGGGCTTTGACCAAAGTATAACAGAGCGTGGATATGTTGCCGAGCAAAATCAAAATACTGTTTATGGTATTTACGAGGATGACGGTAGTTTTACGATTCCTATTCCACAGCAATTGGGTGAGAACTTGTTCCTGAACAACTTCTCCTCAAATGATGGACTGAGTGTAGTAATAGCCCAGGATGGTGCTTCAATGAAAATAAATGACACTTAGGGCACCGTTGAGAGGAAGAAGTCTGGGGACAATACATTACAAGAAAATGTGTCAGTTTATACTTCCGCGACATTCTATCCCAAAGCTCCTGTGCCAGTAGAGAAGCCCATAATAATTGTTGATGAGAACCATAAAATGACGATTGCTTGTGGAACTGAAGGCGCAACTATCTACTATACTCTCAACGAAAGTAATCCGACAACATCTTCGCAAAAATACACGGGGACTATTAGTATAGACAAGAATCTGACGATTAAGGCCATAGCTGTCACCTTTGATAATGCGAATACATCGGAGATAGCCCAGCTGGCAGTTAACGATTTTATTGTCCCAGTACCGACTTTCTCAGAATCGAATGGCGAAGTTGTCATCAAATGTGTGGAAGCTGAAAAAATCTATTTTACAACAGATGGTAGCACACCAAGCGTAAAGGATGGTGATGTGAATGGTAAAGAATATACAGAGCCGCTTAAATTTGATGCAACCACAACGATAAAAGCTATAGGCGTACATGATGGTTGGAATAATTCAGAAATTGCTTCATATGATTATATTGTAATACCTGATGTTGTAGATATTGAAGTCCTTGATAACATACAAGGGCAATTGGCTTCAAGAATTCCTGTTGATAGCAAGTTAACAGCAAAGAGCCTTACAATTACAGGTGAACTTAACGGGACAGACATTACATTTATTCGTGAGATGTTAGTAGCCGGTAGTCTAGAATACCTTAATATTAAAGGTTGTGCTATTAAAGCTGGTGGGGACAAATACCCATATCTGTCAACCATGACTTGTGCAACGGAAGACGGCGTGATTGGACGCTACATGTTCTCTGATTCAAAAAAACTTAAGATAATTGTTCTGCCTGATAATACACTAAGAATTGATAATTCGGCTTTCTATGACTGTGATTTGCTGAAGACAGTCACCATACCTGAGGGATGCACAGAGATAGATCAAGCCTTTACTTTCTGTGAGAATCTGGAAAGTGTAAATTTCCCAAGCACTCTTAGTAAGTTCAATACCC
>Ga0326512_10003721_pt1 | contig 11142 bp, 8 predicted proteins | sample 1_2617_0518_D_FD_203652 | JGI IMG/M metagenome (GOLD analysis project Ga0326512, IMG submission 203652) | Bovine rumen microbial communities from UC Davis, California, United States - 1_2617_0518 | ecosystem: Host-associated > Mammals > Digestive system > Stomach > Rumen | place: USA: California...
TTCCTATTAAACGAATTTGTATATCTCTCCATATAGCATTGAATGTCATTGCTCCCGTATAATTTCCTGAAGATTGAGCAGCAGTAACGCTTATATGAGTTCCAGGAATTACATTAAGAGCATTACCAGAAGCAGCACCAATTACGGTTGTACCATTTAATTGTACTATTCTTCTGTCACCTTGGAATGCTGAAGCAGGTAACTTGTACCATTTAGCATCAGCACCTAATAAATAAGTTGCAGTTCCTGCAGCAGCTGTAGACTTGTTATCATCTGAAGCAGCTGGAGCTAAACCATTAGCAGATGCTGTAAATACATCACTTACCCAAGGTACATTAACAAATGCTTTACCATTAGCATCTAATTGAATTGCATAATTCTTACCACTTTCTGTATATCCAAGTTTAATGCCTCCATACTCGCTAGAATCGGCAGCACCTAAACTAACAACTAAAGCAGCAGAGTTAGCTGTAGAACTAACTGTGATCTTACCAGAACCACTAATTCTATAACTTCCTAGAACTGAATTATCAGAAGCAATAATGTTTATATAAGGATTAGCAGTTACAGCAGTTGTATTAGCTGTTCCGCTAGCAGTACCTGTTACAACAACTTTACCGATATTTACAGTAGAATTACCAGGAGTAAATCCTAAAGCATTTATAATATTTTGCTTAGATAAATATATCTCGCCATCATTATTAACTGTAATAGTTGGATAAGCAGTATGAGAAGTATTAGAAGCAGCATTATATGCTTCTGAATTATCACCAGCATCTATAATAACACCACCAATAGTAGATGTTGTAGCTGGGGTTAACTTAATAGTAATAGCAACAGAACCATTATATGAAGTAGCTGTGTTAGCACCATTAAGCATTGTTATACCAGCACCTGCGGTTAAAGCATTAGTAACCTTAGATGCTTCTCCTACCAATATAGTTGTAGGATTTTTCCAAATTGGAGCAGCTCCCTCACCTTGTGCTACAGCAATCCATCCGGTTGTACCATAAGTAGTAGGAGCATATACAGATATATTATTAGGAGTTTGAGCGTAAATTCTATAAGTAGTACCATTTACAGTGTATGTAATAAGATGTTCTACATTATCCTGAACTACTGCCCAATATGTTGCAGTATTTAAATTTCCAGTGTTTCCGGACTTAATACAAATAATCATATCACCAGTTGATACAGGTTCATTAGCTATTTGTGAGTTATTTCCAGAAGTTCCATTAATTTTATAAGTATCACCAACTTCACAACTTGTTGGGAAACCTGCAACCGTTCCACTTTCAGTTGTAGTGCTGATATTTTCTGAATTATCTATATTAATTGTACCTTTAAAGCGCATTGCATTATTAGCAGCAAATGATTGAGCAATCCATTGCTTGATATCATATACGCTAGCAATAGTTGATTGTAAATACGCTTCTTTAGCAGCCTGTTGTTGAGCAGCTGTGTCACCAACTGCTGCAGCGGTTTCAGCTGCTGATGTCCATAAAGCAGCCCATCCGTCACCTCTTAAGAAAGTTTTGTTAAGGATTCCACCATTTGCTGGAACTAAACCTCTTGCACCATTAGCATAAGATGCTCCAAAATCTATACCATGAGTAATAAAGTGACCACCGCCAGTTGCGTCAGGACTTATGAATATTCTTAACCAATCGGCTGAACCAGTTGTTGATGATAAAAAAGGACTTATAGTACTATACTAACTGGCCCAGTTAAGTAAGGCTGTTGATTGTGGCATAATAGTATTATGTTAAATTGTTCCAACGAATCTAAATATACCCATTGCTGTCCATAAAATCTTCTCCGAAATGAACAAAAGAACTTGTCGAACCATCATATTCTGTATGAAGATTACCATTAACAGTTACTTTTAATACGCCAAAATCGGAGGCTTCGACTATGTGTCCTCTATTATCATATTTAATTATTTTTGGCTTTAATTCATCAACGCTTGGGTCTATATTGTTTGAGTGAGTAATTACCACTCCGCCATCTACCGGATAAGAAGTTAACCCTGAACCTGCAGGTGTGACAACTTCTTCAATTTTCATTCTCAAGACTTCATCAAGTCGTCTAACACCTGTTACATGTTTTACCATTACCGCTTCAGCCGCAGTTACTGGCAAGAAGGGCTCTTCATTCTGTTTAAGGAATTTTATTGGTAAATTCATGGCTCTTCATTAGGATCAACTATTTCATCATTTACATCAATATTAACAGCTGAATCATATAGAGTAGTAGGAATAGTATATTGGGCAACAACCATTTGTCCCGTTGATGTACATACACTATCAGCAAATACTCCTGTTACTCTAATATCATTAACATTATTTACTAATGTCTGGAATGTTGCAGTAGTAATATAATCCGATAGATCGACTTCTGTCTAAATAGTACCAAATTCCTCCCATTGATAAGCCCCATTTCTTAATACACATAAGAACTCTTTAAAGATATTCTTATCAACTGATGTAACTTGAGGCTGAGGAACTAAGTATATCACATTCTCATATTCCTGTCTTGGGTCATCTTTAATTTCATTCCAAGTTTCTAATGAAATTATTCTATATATTTCTAAGGTATGGTTTACGCTAATTACTGTCTCTTCTTGATCGTTCTTAGTAATAGATATACCAACACCCGCTGTTAATTTATCTTGTTTATTTTCTAGCTCTTGATTAATAAGTTGGACAACTCCAGTAAGTTGTTGAAGATTTCCTCCCAACGTATTAATGTTTTGAGCATTTGTACCTACTAAACCTAGAGTATTTCTTAATACTTTATCCAAAGTTGTAATACCAAGGCTAGTTAAACCAGGTATAGTAGAAGTATTTACAACTACAGCTTCCGCAAGTGTAATAGGTACAAATTCAGTATTGTTCTGAAACAGTCTTTTTATTTGAGTATAATTCATAACCTAAATAAATTATTTGGTACCTCGTAAGGAGCGTAAGCTTTTAAGGTGGAGTCTACAAAGTCTAAACTTGCTATTGCTTCCTACATCTCAATCTTAGTAACATATATACTTCCTACGCTGTTTGTAATTTCCTTTAATAATTGGTCAACCTTAGTACTACTATAGACACCTAAGTTTTGACGAGCAAGTTCTTTATCAGTTTCAGTTCGGAATTCACTAAGATGCTTATCTTGGCGCAGATACTCTACTAATTTAGGTTGAGGACACTCTTTGTGTAAAGTGCCCTCACCAAAACCTGTATCTACTGTCTCTTTTACAGACTCCTCAAAAGTTACATCATCTATATCAACGCTTGGAATAGGTCTTTCAGGTGATATAACTTCATCTTCTTCATATCCTGTTTTAACTGATTTCTTGATAGAACCGTTATCCTCTTCAATATACTCTTCGGTTATTACAGGTTTGTCATCATGATGGAAACCTGTCGAAACTGTAGTAAGAAGGGACTGCATTACTCTATTACAACTTTTTCAGGATACCCTAAAGTATAATCATATTTTAGTAAATCATCTACTGTTTGGAGTTGTTTTATTGCAATTAAATGTTTTTGAGTCTATACATAGACTTTATTTGCATATAATTCAAGACTACTTAGAAGATTTTTAAGTTCTTCTTTAGTAAAGTCGAAAACATTATCTCCAATTACAATTTGGACTTTATCAGTCATTGAATTAACTAGATTATTCAGGCTAGTTCTCACTTCTTTTCCCCACCAAGTTTCATTCTTTTTATAAGTAAAAGAATTACGCTCTAAATCATACTTTAGAATTTTCTTTTCTAGGATAATTTGAAGATATGGGAAATTGGGATTTCCAAATTGTTTCTTAAAAATTTCTGCCCAAACCTCAAGAGGGAGAACCAAAAGGTCTTCCCTCTCAAAAATTTGGTTGATGAAATTAGGAATATTGTATTGTGTATTGTTGTAAGTAATTATCATACTGGCTTCGAGTAATTATATTCAACGAATGGTATTCCTAAGTGATTAGGCATCTAAGTATTATATAATGACCAAGTGTTATAACTTCCTGGATAATCTGCATAATTAGTATACCAGCTACCAACTACAGGCATTTGACCAGCAATCCACTTTTCAGACCATGAAGCAGTACCGTAAGAATCGTTAGCATTACCAGTAGTATTTTGATAACCATAGTTATTACCGTTAGAGCTTAAAGCAGTAACTAAGTTATAAGAGTTAGAAGCAGTCTCAGAAACTGAAGCCTCATTTTGACTGAATCCGACTAAGTTTTGCCAACATTGTGGGAAGTTAGAGCTACCCATTGCTCTATAAGCAGAAGCAAATATTGCGCCAGGAGCAGTAGCAATACCACTAACATTAAGCATTACATAACTTGGTTGATTATAGTTTTGATCACTTCCAGTTGTACGAGCGCTTACACCTCTATGATATAAAACACGTTGTAATTGACCTAAAGAAGGCATGTACCAATTACCTGCTTCATATTGAGAGTCAAGTGAAGTAGCTTCTGGTTGATATACATGCATTGAGTAAACGTATGGGAAGATAACAGCGGTCGCTAAACCTACTTGTACATATGAAGAGTAACCGTCATAAGTAGTATCATCATACTTAATACTCATTGAATATAATGCATTGTATATTCTATTAAGTGCTTCATTATTAGCTATTCTGTAATAACCGTCATTTCCGTAAGATTCTAAGTTGTTCACAATAGTTGAACTAGAATGTGAAGCATTGGCATAGAATAAACGAAGTTTAGGTAATACATAACGGTTAACAGCGTTGATATAAGTTAATGTATCTTCCTTACCTGTAAAATGAACAAATTCATCTGATGACATACGTGAAACACCGTATGTAGCATAAGTAATTTCGTTTACACTACCAATATCAGTAAGACTGCCTACAGTTACACTAGCTAATCCATCTGTAAATAACGAATCAGAGATTTGTAAAATCTGATTAGCATATCTACGTAGATAATATGCAGAAGTTTGATATCTGTTTTGAGCTTGTTGTCCAGCCTCTAAAGTTAATCCCATATAAGAAGCAATAGGTTCACCAGTTTGAGAATTCTTGAAAGAATACTCTTTACCAATGATATATGCTGTACCTGTTGTAGCAGTTGTTTCTTTAACAGCATATACAAGACCCATAAGTGCTTTAGTAGAGATATATGAAGAAGAGAATGTACCATCTTCATAAGCAAAGTCACCAACTTTAGGAGCAATCCAACTAAATGTTACCTCGCAGCAGTTAGAAGTAGAAGTAACCTTATCTCCATTAGATACAGTTCCGACTCTTATGAATACATAACCCTTTTGAGTGCTTGTTTGTGCTAATTTAATCTTACCAGTTGTACTATTGATTGTAGCAATAGATGTTGGGAAGTTAGATTGAGCAGCATAAGAGTTAGTAGTTCTTAAGTAGTAATTAATATCTAATCTATAACCACTTGCGACAGTAGCATCTTTAATAATCTTAACATCATTACCATCAACGATAGGAGTGATTTGAGCTTCAGCACCAACGTTGTAAAGAGCGATTGTAGCAGGTGCTCTTACGATTTGAGTATTAACAGTAGCGAATGAAACGTATAAACTGTTTTCCTCAGAACGAATATTTCCGAACTTAGTTACAAGTGATTGTAAAGTATCGAAAGATATTGAAGCAAGCGCATCATTATCATCTACAATTACGATTTTACCAGAAATATTACAATTAGGAGTTGACATTAAAGCATTTAATGTAGCTTCTGTAATTCTAATATTAACATTTCTCAATGTTAAGTTAGCTAAGTTAGCGTTTGCTAATTTTGTACAGAAATCAGAAACATTAAATTGTCCTGCATTAGCTCCGTTGATATATACAGTTCTTAATCCTGTTGGATTAGGAAGTATAATACCTTCTTGTAATAGTTGATCATCAATCGTCTCATTAACAGTTGCTTTAATTCCTGGATTATTATAGAGTCTGAACTCTGTAATAGTTGCAGGTAATACAACTGTCTCTAAGCGACCTGATTGAGGAAGAATAACGTAGTTAACGTTAGTTCCAGCAAAATCAATCTTCTTTAACTTATAGAATGATGATAAGTCAATTTGAGTAGGTAGATCCATATTCTTTAGAGACAAGTTCTCTAATACAGGAGCATTAGGAGAAACTGCATCAAGAGCTGTATCTGCCCAACCTTGGAAGAATGAAGCATCTTCTTCCTTAATAGCATTATCAATCTTTATATTAGTAGCATGTTGCATCTATACTGAGAATGTTCTATTCTGAATACCAGTAATAGTTAATTCCTTATATTTATTAAGAGATTGAAGAGCATTATTAATACCTTCACTAGTTTCATGAAGTTTAACATCGTATTGGTGTCCTGTCTTAGCTAAGTACTTATTTGTATCAAATTGAGAATCCTCAAGAACTGCTAAGTACTTAAAGTTATCGTCTCTGTTCCAATAGTAAGTTGGATAGAAGTCTTGATAAGGTACAAATTGCATTCTTAATCTAGCTTCGGTTACACCACTACCACCAGTAGAACTAGTGAAGTTATAGTAATCGTCACCGATAACTCTCTTTGTATAAGTTGCTAAGAAATCATATCTTTTCTGCATGAATTGCTTTTCACAAGGAGCAGCACATCCGTGGCTTTGAGATAGAGGAACATCTACGTTATTATTTGTATAAACATCAATTATTTTAGAATCAAAGATAAATTGAGCATTCTCATAATATATCTTTGCTTGATGGTTATATGCAACTGCAGGGAATTGATTATCTTGAATATCGAAGAAATTCTTATAGAAGTAGTTAGCAGTATTAACAACATTTGGATTAGCAAATGCCTTAATTAAAATACCTCTTAATTGTTGCTTAATATAATCTTCATATCCTTGGTCGAACATGTAGAAGAAAATATTGTGAGCATCACCCCAATACTTATCGTGATCGTGGTTATAAGAAGCTTCAACTAAGTTATAAGGCTTGGTTTGTAGACCATTATTATCAGTAATGATAATAGTATCTAAGTCCCAACCAAACATTCTAATTTTATAAGAATCTTCATATGCTTGAGTACCAGGAGCATTAATAGGCTCAAATGAAGTAACAGCCGCAGTCTTTATATCCTCAACTGTCTTTCCATAAGCATCATCTCCTTCTTGTGCAGCATCGATTTCTTCTTGTGTATAATATACAGCAGGAGAAACTTCAACAGTATGATAAAGAGGACCTACCATTTGGAAGTAAGTATTCTTTGCTCTGTTATCAGTTCCTGATAAGAACTTAACAAGTGCTTGGTGGAAAGCTATATCCTGTAAGTGGATAAATTGAGTAATCTCTCCATCAGTTACACGTGTATCACCTTTCTTACCGTTACCAGCAGCAACACCAGAATTTGACCATGTACCCCATATTCTCATCTTAATTGCGTTTCTATTAGCGTCAATATCACGAACACTTGAATTTAATCCAGACATATCCCAGATAGTTAATCTGTTCCATCTGTTATTAGCTCTGTCGTAAGATACGCCAGCTGGTACCCATTGTTGTGAATAAGGTTCGTAACGATATAAGTCAAATGGTCTATGTTCTGTATAACCTGCGATAGGTGAAGTATTACTTGTTACGAGATACTTCTTCTTAACATCCCACTTGGTTGAAACACTACCATCTTCTTCAAGAACTGGGTTACCAAATTCGTCATTAGAAACACTATTAGAAGGATCTGGAGTTGTAGCAGCACATACATTGAAAGTATAGTCATGAGAGTATACATAGTCATAGAATGCACGGAATCTATTAATAGAGTTATGTGCATTTTCTGAAATCTTCCAGAATGATGTTACACCATCTTCTGTTTTAATGATAGCTTTGTCTTCAAGACCAGCATCAACATCCCATGCTCCAGATGTACCAGAATAACAAATAGATTCATCATGAATTAGAAGTCTCTTCCAAGATTGTGTTGGATCATAATCAGTTGTAGGAGCAAATTCTAATTGATATGATTTTAAATCATCAGTTGTTAATTCGTTCTCATCTTTATTAGCTCTTTGTAAAGCGTGCCAGGGCACTCTGAAGTTTACAGCAACGTCTTTGTTTTCACCACCTTCTACAATGAAGTATTCGGGAACGTTGTCATTGATACCCATATAAGCCTTATCAGTCTTAGCTGGTCCCCAAGTATGGAATCCCATAAATTTAACTTGAGCACCTGCTGCTATAATGTCAGCTAATTCACAATTCTTAACTTGATCATTATCCATATTAGGTTCCCAATAGAAGTATAGGAATGGTTCGTCGTGTGGAGCTTTCTTACTTCCGTAAGTAGCACCTTCAATACATTGAGGCATTGAAATAGCATTGTTCTTAAATGCATCATCATATAGACGACTTGCACCTAATTTATGAGATTGCATAGAAGAAGCAAAGTTTACTTTACCTACGAACTTTGTAGCCCGATAAGGAGTTTGATCAACCTCACCATCATAAGGAGGCATTAAGTAATAGTTTGTCTTTCCTGTAGGATTCTCGATGAATCTATTATCAGGACCAAGGTTAGAATAAGGAGTAAACCAACTCTTAATCTTCTTATCATTTTCGTCCTTAAATTTATTCATTTGAGAACCAACATTCCAGATTAAATAACGTTCAGCAGAAGAACCTTGGGATTTAATTTGCATATTATCTAAACGACCACCATAAGTACTATTAATAGTAGGATCAGCATAGTTAATAAACATCGAAACCTTAGCTTCCTTCATTACGTTATCTTGTGCAGGAGAGTTGTTTGTGTAACCCCAAGCTCTATTTGGGAAACGTCCAGTATCGTTGGTAGTACCGTCGATCTTCTTGTATCCTGCTGGGAGTACATAAACAATTGTATTATATTTACCTAAACACTTATTGAAAGAGATTTCTCCATTAGTTCCAAGAATATCATTAGCATTATAGAAAGCTAACTTAGATTCCTTAGACTTTAAGAAAGATAAATAATTTCTCTTAACTTGATCAAAGTTAAGTGCTGTAGAGTTATAAACTCTAAGAACATAGAAATCAATATCACTTCCTGTAGGATTAATTTGCATACTTGCAGCTTTCAAAGTATTTAACTCATCGTCCTTTAAGATATATTCACGGTCGATCGAACCGTTGATATAAATTCTGACTAAGTTAATAGTTTGATTGTTAAGTTTAGCAAGATTGTTTTCTGTTCCATAAGCATCTAAATAATCAGGATAGTAAATACCATCATCAGTAATCTTAGCTCCTTTCTTAACAGTCATTACAATATGTGTTTCAACATTCTCTTGGAATTGAGAGTTACGAGCTGTAAAGATGTCATTATCTAACTCCTTATCAGCTGTAGTATTAACATCCCAACATAACTCAAGAGGGCGTAATTGTAAGTTACCAATAGTAACTACAGGAGCATGAGTATTACTTAAGTTATATGATTTGAAACCAAATTCTAAAGTAAATTGGTCTTGTAAATTTAATGCTTGAGGCACATCAAATACGGGGGTAGTTTGTGCAGAAACTCTGAAGATATTTCTACCACTCTCTTCAACCCATCCATCAGAAACTTCAAGGGAAGGATTAACGTTATAATTTGATGGGAAATACGCCTTAGTTCTGAATACATTATTTACACAACCTTTAATTTGGTCAAATGTTAAAGAAATACCACTAGGATAGTAAGTTAAGTTGTTATTAAGTGGTTCTACAACCATGTCGCGATAAGTATTTGTATAAACACTATCATCAACAATTGTTAAGAACTTATACCAGTTATTACCAGCCTTAATATATAAGTATTGCTCACCACCTCCAGAAATCTCCATGTACTTTTGGTATTTAGAACTAAATACAAATCCACCATTCTTTTCCTCATAGGAAGAGTCAGAAACTACATCAGATTTAACAAGAGCACTTGCAGGTATTTCTTCTTCGTTTAACTGAAGTGTATCAGTTACGTAAGTATCTATGTTAATATTGTCTCCACCAGTAGGGCTGTAAACTGTTAAAGAGTATAACTCAGCAACACCATTGTTTGCAATAGTATCTTTAACATTGTTAACTGCTACAACTGCTTGATTTAATCCTACGGTACAGATTACGTCAACAGCAATATAGTCAGTGAATACATCGGGGTTATTTCTGTTTACAGCTTTTACAATAAATTGGTTAAGACCTGGTACTAAGTTTGTATAAGATAGATTATCAAGACTGATAACTTCGGGATTACTAACGTTATTGTTTTTAATAATATAACCTTGTAAACGGTATTCAGAATTGTCTCTATCTGTAGAGAACTCAGCGTTTGTAGTTCCATTTACAATGTCTCCACTGTATCTGAGATTCACAACTTCATTCTTAATAGAAGCAATAGGCAATGTATAAGAACCTGTAAAAGTTTTATACTGACCTTCTGACTTAGCTTCAATAGAATAAGAAGCTGTAATAGCACCTTCTCCAGATTCTGTAAATAATTGAGTAACATCAATCCAAGCGATATCAGTCACTGGGTTTACATCTTCTGTAAAACCTATAATAACACCTTCGTTGTTTGTAACAACCTTATTATAATCTGTAGGAATTACAGTAAAGTTTGCTCTTTTATCAGTACCATAAGAAATGGTAATGGGTTGAGCAGCAGTAATGTTATTTTTACTACCTACTGTGTCAGTATACGCTACTAAAGCTACACCTAAGTGGAATGTTTTTCCGGAACTATATTGAGTGATTAATGAATTACCTGTACGTTTTATGTCAGAATAATTTCCATTTAAGACTAAACCATACACAAATATATTAAATGTATATGTTGGCTCAGCAATCACTACTTGTATCTCAATAGGAGGAGTGTTTGCTCCTTTTTTGTTTAGAGTTAATTTAGTTCCTTCAAAAGTAGCGCCTGTAATCTAATTGTTGTCTGCATCGATTAACTTCTCAGTTATAAAAGTTTCGACTTCTTGGCCAGTGTGGTTATCCCAATGTTCTTCGAAACTAGTAAACTTTCTAGTTAAGTTGTCTCTTACTGCCATTTTTAATCATTAAATATTTTTCCAAGTATCATCTGGTGTCCAAAGCTTTTCTCCTAACCATGTACCACTGCTATAACAGCTCTTAATAGCTTTGTAAACAGTGCGCCATACTAACT
>Ga0326512_10003722_pt1 | contig 11138 bp, 11 predicted proteins | sample 1_2617_0518_D_FD_203652 | JGI IMG/M metagenome (GOLD analysis project Ga0326512, IMG submission 203652) | Bovine rumen microbial communities from UC Davis, California, United States - 1_2617_0518 | ecosystem: Host-associated > Mammals > Digestive system > Stomach > Rumen | place: USA...
ACTTGGCTGGCGACGGCCTGGGAAAGTATTTCAATGCCGGCATTGATATTCCTCCTTAGCTCAGTCGGTAGAGCACTCGGCTGTTAACCGAGTTGTCGCCCGTTCGAGCCGGGCAGGGGGAGCCAATTGGGCGTCTGCAAAAGCAGGCGCTTTTTTATTGCCTTTTTTCAGCTCCCGAATGGGGGCTTTTGCTGTATATAGACCAATTATTGCGGCTTCTGCAAAAAATTGTTGCTTTATTTCGCGTTTTGTGCTAAAATATATTATCAAAAAAATTAGCACAGGAGGTCTTGAAATGAAAAAATCAAAGGTTCTGAAAATTATTCTTATTATTGCTCTGACATTGATCATTCTCTGCGTTATTGGCTTTATTGCGTTCTTCAAGTATTTCACGGTCCCGGTCGGTAAGTATCCCGATAAGGCACGCCGTCAGGAATTCGTAAAGCTGTCGGCACAGTATCACGACGGGAAGTTCTTTAATGAGGAAGATCATACCGATGTGTCAGCCACAGTCAATGTCGGCGGCTTCAAACAGCCCGAGAAGCTTATACCTACGGAGAAGCTCAGCTCCATTGAACCCGCGTCTGCGGACAAGATGAACATCAGCTGGCTCGGACATTCCTCTGCATTCGTGCAGATAGGAGGCGAAAACGTCCTCATCGATCCGATACTCACTACCTCGGGCAAGCCTCTTCAGATGTATTCACTTCCGGCGCGCATATCGGAAATGCCTCTTAATATTGATGATATGCCCGAGATCGGTGTTCTCTGCATCTCTCACGACCACTTTGACCACCTCGATTACGGTACTGTCAAGGCGATCGACAGCAAGGTCAGCGACTATGTTGTGCCGCTCGGAGTTGATTCCCTGCTCGAGAGTTGGGACGTAAACAAGGATAAGATACATACTCTCGGCTGGTGGGGCAGTGCTGAGATCCGTGGTGTTACCTACACTCTCACGCCTGCGCAGCACTATTCCGGCAGATTTGCAGGCAAGCAGTTTCAGACGCTCTGGGGCGGCATATATATGAGCAGCAGCTCACACAGCCTTTATTTCACGGGCGATTCGGGCTATTGCAGTTCTTTCTCGGAGATCTATGAGCGTCTCGGCGAGCCCGAGGTCATGCTCGCAGATTCCGAACAGGATTCGCCTGCGTGGTCGCATATGTCGCCTGAGGAGGTCGTAAAGGCTGCTCAGGACGTTCACGCGAAGTATGTGATACCTGTACACTGGGGAGCTTATCTCTACGCAGGATATGACTGGTATAAGCCTGCTGAGGACATTTTAGCCGCCGCAGACAAGTCCGGTACAACTGTGATAACTCCTGTCATCGGACACCTGTTCAGTATTGATGATGCAGATACGCAGGTTTCCCATTGGTGGGAAGAGCATAAATACTAAAAAGGGCGCAGGGGAAAGCTCCTCTGCGTCCTTATTAATTATCTTCTGCCTTTGATAATGCTATTGCTGCTGAAATATGTTACGAGGAAATATCCGCCGTAGATGAGCAGGAGCGTGGATAATGTAAGCCCGACCGAGCTGCCGATGTTTTCTGTACCGAATACCTCAAGGAAGAATATGAGATATTTCATACCGAAAACAGAGTGTATCGCTGCAACGATAAGCGGAAGCAGGAAGAATATGCCTGTCTGTCTGAACAGGGAGCGCGAGATGTCGCCTTCGTCCGCACCTATCTTGCGGAGCATTTCGTATCTGCCGATGCTGTCTACACTGTCTGAGAGCTCCTTGAGAGCGAGTATCGCACCGCAGGCGATGAGGAAGACAAGTCCGATGTACAGACCGAGGAAGGCGACGATAGCGCCGAGCCCGACTGCTGCCTCCTTTATTTCGAGCTTTGTCGTAGAGAATATGCCGGTGATATTGCTTTCGTTATCAGGTGTATCAGCTGCGGCACGCTGTACCGCGTCGAATTTATCGCTCACGGTCTTCTCGGCAGCCTCCTTGTCCTTTGAGGCGTATTCACCGATGAAGTATTCTTCGTGCGCTGCACCCTCGTCTACGACGCTGTCCGGCACTACAAACAGTCCGGCGTTGATGTGCTCTGTTGAGATGTCGATGAAGCCGTCCTGACAGGTGGGATATTTTGAATCGAGAGTGTGACCGAAGATAGTGTGAGTGCTGTCAGTTTCGAGCCCCTTGTTGCGGATATTCTTCATCGTGGTGAAGTTGCAGAAGAGGATATACTCATCGTCTGCGAGAGTGTAGGTCTTTCTGCCGTAGAGCTCCATCAGAGCGTTGTAGTCGCTGAGCTTTACTATCTGCTCGGGAGCGTCGTAAATGAGAAAGCTATACTGCCGGGCTACTTCATCGTAGTATTCGCCGAGTGAATCCTTAAATGTGAATCCGGTGTCGCCATAGTCGGTGAAATTCACATAGTCACTGAAATCCTCGGTAATATCATAGCCGTTCGCTGTATACATCTCCTGAATGTCAGCGTACTGCATAGGCTTTTCTGTGTCATATGAGAGGACTATCTCGCAGTCAACGGGGCAGAGCTCATCGAGGTTGTTGTTCATAGAATTGCGTATCGAGAACGCCGATGAGAGCGTGCATATCGTCACAAAGAGCATAATGCAGATAACGGTCATCGAGAATACCATCGTATTGACCTTGCTGCTGAGCTGACGGAATGTGAATGCGTTGAGGTTCTTGTGATAGGTGTTCTTCATCAGCATGAACACGCGCAGGAGCATTCCCGAAACAGACCAGAATACAAGGAATGTAGCCGCGCTGCCTGCTGCGATGTTCGCGATAGCCGCAGTACGTGTGATATTGCGTGAATTCCAGCCGACCTGATAATAGCACAGCCCGAGTATCACAGCTGCTGCGATGAACACGATAACGCAGAGAACGGGCGATTTGAGCTTTATCTGCTCAGACCTTTTGCCGGACTGCATAAGGTTTATCAGCTTCATACGTGTCACAACGAAGCTGTTGAAAGCCATTGCAACGAGGTAAATAACAGCGAAATAAACTATCGTCTTGACTATCGCGCCGCCGGAGACCGTGAACTTGTAGGAGCTCATATCGACCTCGAACATATTCGCAACGACTGCGCTCATAAGCTGTGAGATCCCGATGCCGATGAGAAGTCCGATGAAAAGCGAGCCAATACCTATTATGACAGTCTCGATGAGGAGGATAGCTGATATTTTTCGCTTGCTCATGCCGAGCGTCATATACAGCGCAAATTCGCGGCTGCGGCGCTTCATAAGGAAACGGCTCGCATACACTATAAGCAGTCCCAGCACGCCTGCGACGAATACGCTCGTGCCGGAAATGACGGTATCGAGGACCTGTATCATCTCGTACTGAGAATCGGACATTCTCAGTGCAGCCGCCTGTCCGCCTATCGCATTGAAGACATAGAACACGGAAACGCCGATCATAAGCGTGAAGAAGTAGATAGCGTAGTCGCGCATACTTCTGCGGACGTTGCTGAGTGAGAGCTTAAAGAGCATCGCTCATGTCACCTCCCAGAAGAGTCACAACGTCGATGATCTTGTCGAAGAACTGCTTGCGTGTGTTGTCTCCACGTGTTATCGAGTTGAATATCTTGCCGTCCTTGATGAAGATGACGCGGCTCGCATAGCTTGCAGTGAAGCTGTCGTGCGTAACCATCATTATAGTTGCGCCGCACTCCTTGTTGAGGTAGCGGAAGCGCTCGAGCAGCAGCTTTGCTGATTTTGAATCGAGAGCGCCTGTCGGCTCGTCCGCGAGCACGAGCTTCGGACCTGTCACTATAGCGCGTGCAGAGGCTACACGCTGCTTCTGACCGCCCGACATCTGATACGGGTACTTCCCGAGCACATCGGCTATATCGAGCTGCTCAGCCACCTTTCTGACTGCCGCATCTATCTCCTTTGCCGGCTTCTTCTGTATCGAAAGCGCGAGGGCGATATTCTCGTATGCGGTCAGAGTGTCGAGGAGGTTGAAATCTTGAAAGATGAAGCCGAGGTTGTCGCGGCGGAATCTGTTGAGAGCCTTGCCGCGGAGCTTTGTGATGTCTTCGTCCTCGAGGAAGATGTGTCCGGCGGTGACCCGGTCTATTGTGGAGATGCAGTTGAGGAGGGTGGTCTTTCCGCTTCCGGAGGCACCCATTATCGCGACGAATTCGCCCTTCTCCACCGTAAATGATATATCGTCGATAGCCTTTGTGAGGCTCGACTTGCTGCCGTAATATTTTTCTATCTGCTGTATTCTGAGTAATTCCATATCAACAGCTCCTTTCTGTATATTATAATACAGCATTTCCGCAAAGCTGTCGCTGTTTCAAGATTACAGAACATTACATTTTTGAAAGGTTGGCTATTCGGGCTTATAGAGCTCATTTTTGCCGAATGTGACAGAAATGTCCGTATATTCGCCCTGCACCGATGCAGCCGAAACAGCATGACCGAGCCTGCCGCAGAGCTTTTTCACGATGAACAGTCCCATTCCGGTAGCCCCGCCGTGAGTCCTGCCGTTTTCGCCGGTGAAGGATTTCTCGAAAATGTTCGGCAGGTCGGCGGCAGGGATACCGATACCGTTGTCGCGGAAGTGCAGGACGGTACGGTCGGGGAGCACCTCAGCCGTGACGGCTATCTCATCCGCTTCGTATTTGATACTGTTGTTCATAAGCTGTCCTAAGATGAATAAGAGCCACTTTGCGTCCGTGAGCACATCTGTATCAAGCCCTTCGGTGCGCAGCGATATACAGCGTTCCTGAAGCTCCTCGCGGTTGCGGACGGCAATATCTGAAAATACACGCTTCAGCGTTACGGGCTTGATGATATAGTCCTTCTCGGCGCTTCCGCTGCGTGCATAGAACAGGACGTTCTCGATGTATTCGTCGATGCGGCGGAGCTGCTCGGCATAGCGTGTATTGCCGTCGTTGTGGCACATCAGCTGCAAGCCTGCAACGGGGAGCTTTATCTCGTGTACCCACATCTCGATATATTCGCGGAAATCGGAATTCTCGCGGTGTGCTGCACTTATCTGCTCATGCATCGACTTGTCCGCCTCCTGTACAGCCGTGCAGAGGATACGCCCGTCGAGGAATTCGGGCTCCTCAAGCATTTCGGGGAGGAGGTACTTGCGGTCGAGCTGCTCAAGGTCGGAGCTCAGCTTGTCATAGAAGCTCCTGCGGCGGAAGAATTCCCACAGCTCGGTAATGACGGCTCCGATGAGAGCGAGCACACTGACGATGACGACACACTCTGCCGGGACGTGAAATGTGAAGAGGAATATCAGCACGAGCGCGGACGCAACGGCGAGAATGAGGTATCTCGGGAGCCTGTCCCGTAAAAAAGCAGCCGGTCTCATATCAGCACATACCCCTGCTTCTTGCGCGTCACGATGGCGTCGGGGAATCCGAGCTCGCCGAGCTTTGCACGAAGGCGGCTGATATTGACCGAGAGCGCATTGTCGTTGACGAATTCGTCGTTGTCCCACAGCGCTGTCATAAGCTCGTCGCGCGTCACTATCTCGCCGATACGGTCGAGCAGGAGCTGGAATATTATCATCTCGTTCTTCGTCAGGATCTGCTCATTTCCGCCCCGTGTAAGGCTTCCTCTGACCGTACTGACCTCCGCATCGTGATAGGTCTGAGCGGTGCCTGTTTTTGCTGAGCGCTTCAGCACGGCTGATATGCGAAGCAGGAGAATTGTCGGGTTATACGGCTTCGTAACGAAATCGTCCGCACCGTAGCTCATCGACAGCACCTCATCGAGCTCAGATGTGCGGCTCGTGAGCATAATAACGGGCGTTGTGCTCCTCTTGCGGAAGTCCTGAAGGAGTGTTTCGCCGTTTGTTCCGGGGAGGTTGATGTCGAGCAGTATCAGGTCTGCGCCGGAGCTCAGCATCTGCGCCGGAATATCCGTCATCTCTGCGCATACCGGGTCATAACCTGCATTTTTCAGCAGAACAGACAGCTCGCTGCGCAGAGCGGAGTCGTCCTCTATAATAAGTATCTTCATATGCCTTCTCCTTAAAGTGGTATATTTATTAGTTTAACACATAATGCAGCGCATTTCAAGCATAACGGGATACGGCTCTGCGGAAAAAACAAAAAACGGCTCCCCGAAGGGAGCCGCCGAACGTGCGGGATCATTCCTCTGTGTTCTTTTCGATGTAGTTAACGATATCGCCAACAGTCTTGATCTCCTCAACAGCCTCGTCGGGGATAGAGAGATCGTACTCGTCCTCGATAGTCTGGATAAGATCTACGATGTCGAGAGAATCTGCACCGAGATCCTCCTGAATGTTAGCCTCGAGTGTAACAGCGTCCTCTTCAACGCCGAGCTGTTCTACGATGATCTCCTTGAGCTTATCAAATACCATATTACTTTCCTCCGTTTCTTTTGGTTTGTATTTCCTGTTTTGGGCAGGGGAAATCGAAAAACGGTGTCACTCTGTGAACTCTCCGATTTTTCTAAACTTAGTATAACGTTCTTTCAGTAAAACGTCAATATCTTTTTCGCATTTTTCTGGAATTTTGCATAACAAATATTCCTTGATATTTTCTGAAATTTTGTCTAAATCGTTATGTGCCCCACCGAGAGGCTCCTCGATGATGGATTCAGCAACGCCGAGACTTACCATATCTTCGGCAGTTATCTTCATAATATTGCACGCTTCCTCCTCACGTTCGGCATCCTTCCACAGGATACTTGCAAATCCGCGCGGCGAGATGACTGAATACTGCGCGTTCTCGAGCATCGCGAGCTCATCGCATACACCGAGCGCAAGAGCGCCGCCGCTTCCGCCCTCGCCGAGGACGATAGAGATTATGGGCGTGCGCAGAGTCATAAACTCAGCGATGTTGCGTGCGATAGCCTCGCCCTGTCCGCGCTCCTCGGCGGCAACACCGGCATATGCACCGGGTGTGTCGATGAAGCAGATAACGGGGCGGTGGAACTTTTCAGCCTGCTTTGCGAGCCTGAGAGCCTTTCTGTAGCCCTCGGGGAGCGGCATTGCGAAGTTGCACGCCTTGTTCTCGTCGATGTCTCTGCCCTTCACCTGTGCGATCACGGTCACGGGAGTTCCGTCGAGCATCGCTATACCGCCGATAACAGCCTTGTCATCGCCGTAGAAGCGGTCGCCGTGCATCTCATAGAAATCATTGAAAATGAGCGGTATATAGTCTCTGATAGTGGGTCTGCCCTTGGTATGAACGAGCTTGAGGCGTTCCCACGCTGTCTTCTTCTCCTCCACAGGTCAGACCTCCTTTCCTTTATAGCCGTGGAGCTCGAGGAGATGTGCGAGAGTGGCTCTCATACGCTTTCTCTCCACGATCATATCCACGAAGCCCTTTTCCTGCATAAATTCGGCAAGCTGGAAGTCCTCGGGGAGACGCTGCTTCATCGTGCTCTCGATAACGCGCCTTCCTGCGAAGCCGATGAGTATTTTCGGTTCAGCGATGATTATGTCGCCGAGCGAGGCGAAGCTCGCCGTAACGCCGCCTGTTGTGGGGTCTGTGAGGACTGTGATATAAAGTCCGCCGTTGTCGCTGTGGAGCTTTACAGCTCCGGAGGTCTTAGCCATCTGCATCAGCGAGACGATGCCCTCCTGCATACGTGCGCCGCCCGAAGCCGTGAACAGCACGACAGGCAGCCCGTTCTCCGTTGCATACTCGAATGCACGCGCTATCTTTTCACCGACAACGCTTCCCATTGAGCCCATCATATAATTCGGGTCCATAACGCCGATAACGGTCGTGATCCCCCTGATATTGGCAATACCTGTCACAACAGCGTCATTCAGACCTGTTTTCTGGCGGAGCTCCTTCTGCTTCTCGGTATAATCGGGGAAGTCGATGGGGTCGCAGCTTATCATATCAGCGTCGAACTCTCTGAAGCTCTCCTTGTCGGCGGTTATGGCGATCCTCTCGCGCGCCGGAAGTCTGCCGTGGTAGTTGCAGTTCGGGCAGACTCTGTGGAGCTCCTCGTATCTGCTCACCGGAACGGGGCTCTGACATCTGGGACATTTGAATGTGGGGACCTCGTCCTCATCTCCGCCGTTGAAGCGGAGCTTTACAACATTGAAAAAATCGTCGAACATCTTGCGTCACCCTCTTATTTCTTATTCTTTTCCACGAATCTGTTAAGGAAGCCGATGTCGTAGTTTCCGCTGAGGAATTCCGGCTGCTTGATTATCTGTAACTGGAAGTCGATATTGGTATCAACTCCGTCAACGATGAACTCGGCGAGAGCCCAGCGCATCTTGCGGATAGCATCATCGCGGTCAGAGCCGTGAGCGATCAGTTTGCTTATCATAGAATCGTAGTAGGGCGTTATCGTATAGCCCTGATATACAGCGCCGTCTATGCGTATACCGGGACCTCCGGGGACGTAGAGCGCGTTTATGGTGCCCGGTGACGGACGGAAGTTCATATTCGGGTTTTCAGCGTTGATGCGGCACTCGATAGCGTGACCGCGCAGCTTGATGTCCTTCTGCGTTACGCGGAGAGGGAGTCCGGCAGCTATCTCTATCTGAGCCTTGACAATGTCAAAGCCGGTCACCTCCTCGGTAATGGGGTGCTCGACCTGGATACGCGTATTCATCTCCATAAAGTAGAAATCGCGGTTCTCGTCGACGAGGAATTCGATAGTTCCTGCGTTGTAATAGCCGCACTGCTTTGCCGCAGTCACGGCAGCCTCACCCATCTGCTTGCGCAGCTCGCTGTCGACGATAGGGCTCGGGCATTCCTCGAGCACCTTCTGATTGCGGCGCTGCATAGAGCAGTCGCGCTCGCCGAGATAGATGTAATTGCCCTGTTTGTCTGCTATCATCTGAATCTCGACATGGTGGGGATTTATGAGGAATTTTTCGATATAAACGGTATCATCGCCGAAGAAGTTCTTAGCCTCCTGCTGAGCGGCAGTCATCTGTGCCTCAAGGTCCTTCGGTGAATCGACACGGCGGATACCTCTTCCGCCGCCGCCTGCCGAAGCCTTCACGAGCACGGGATAGCCGCACTTTTCCGCGATCTTCTTAGCCTCTGCGAGGCTCTTCACAGCTCCCTTTGAGCCGGGGATAACGGGAACTCCGGCAGCAGCCATAGTTTCCTTTGCAGCTGCCTTGTCTCCGAGCATCTCGATCGACTTGTATGAGGGGCCGATGAAGGTTATGCCGTTCTTTTCGCAGAGCCTTGCGAATTCCGCATTCTCCGAAAGGAAGCCGAATCCGGGGTGTATAGCGTCTGCGCCGGCGTTGAGGGCTGCCTGTATGATAGCGTTCATATTCAGGTAGCTGTCCTTCGTTGCCGGAGGACCGATACATATGGATTCGTCCGCTATCTGTGCGTGAAGTGAAGTTCTGTCCGCGGTGGAATAGACCGTAACACAGCGTATCCCGAGCTCGCGGCAGGCTCTTATGATACGGACAGCGATCTCGCCTCTGTTGGCGATGAGTATTTTTCTGAACATTTATAATGTATCTCCTTTAAATGTATGGGACAGCGTCTCCTGTCACACATTAAAATGGGGTTATTATTCCTTTTTGTCGTCTGTGACAACGAAGGTTATCTCGCAGGAGACAGCTCTTTCTCCGCCGACTGAGGCGAGAGCCTTGCCTGTGCCGATGGGACCTCTCTGCTTGATGATCTCGACCTCAAGGTCGAGCACGTCGCCGGGAACGACCTGTCTGCGGAACTTAGCCTTGTCGATGCCGCCGAAAAGACCTATCTTGCCCTTGAATTCAGGCTTTGAGAGCATACATACAGCTCCTGCCTGAGCGAGCATCTCGACCATAAGCACGCCCGGAGTTACGGGATAGCCCGGGAAGTGACCCTTGAACCAGAAGTCGTCCTCTTTGATGTACTTGCGTGCGTGTACCTTTACGCCGACCTCCATATCGACGATCTCGTCGATGAGCAGGAACGGGTCGCGGTGGGGGATAACTTCCATTATCTGTTCTTTATTCATAAGTATATCAGCCATAGTTTCGCTCCTTGATATAGTATTCCCGGAACGCCGGGTCAGTTGTTGTTGATATTGCTGATGTCATTGTCCGCGAGCATAGCGCCCTCGCCGCTGCTCCATCTGGTGCGGTACTTGTCGAAGGGATTCTCCTTGCGCTCACTCTCGAGGTCATCGGACTTCTCGTCATCGCTGTAGTTCTCCATACCGCCTTCTTCAAGCGATTCCTCATCGCGTATGAACGAGAGGTGGAGCTCGGCGAAGCCGGGATAGCCCGGCTCTTCCTTTATCTCATTATCGACATCGTTCATCTTTTTGACGAGTATGGCATTGAATATCGCCATAAGTAAGAACGCATAATTCGTCGGGACAGCTATCAGCGTCAGGATGAATATGAGCTTGCTGCTGTAGAACTTCTTTATCACAATGAAGTATACGAACGCGGCGGCATAAATGACGGCGGGAAGGTAGGTCAGGAAGAGATTTCCGCCTTTAGCCATCATTACGGGTCCGCTTCCGCCGCTCAGCTTGAATGCGAGCGAGGTGTAGGAGCTCATCGCAGTCGGCATAGCGACGGCGAACATAAATATGTTCAGCAGTATGAGACTCCACATATCGCGCAGGAAGCGGTGGCGCTTGCGCTGCATATCGTACATATGCTGGTTGAACTTTTTTGCCTCGTCGTACATCTCGGCAGAGGTCACATTGAGGTGAGCCGCTTCGATGTCGAGGGGAGTGATATATTTAAGGTCCTGTATAGTCATAGGAATTCCTCATCATCTGAGCGCAGGTGCTTTGTGCGCTCTTTAATGCTGTCGTAGGTTATATCCGAGATATGCGCGGAATCGCTGTCGATAGTGGTGACATTGAGGCGCACGAACGCCGGATAGCCTGCCTCCTCCGCGAATTTTTCCTCTCTGTGTGTGTAGATATAGGCGGAAATGACATTTATCAGCACGACGAGCACACCGAAGCCGGTCGTCATCATCGCCGGGAACGAGCACAGGAACATTATCTTCGGATCGCGCTGGAAGCGGAAGATGACGTAGTATCCGAAAAGTCCGAGGTATGCGAACAGCCCGATGAACATCGCCGCAATGCGTGCATAGGACATTATTGCGCCGAAGTCACCGGCTCTGAAGGCTTCAAAATCGGTCAGTGTTTCAAGCGTCAGGTTCATACACACTGAGGCAATGAGGAGGGGGATCTGGATAATG
>Ga0326512_10003724_pt1 | contig 11135 bp, 8 predicted proteins | sample 1_2617_0518_D_FD_203652 | JGI IMG/M metagenome (GOLD analysis project Ga0326512, IMG submission 203652) | Bovine rumen microbial communities from UC Davis, California, United States - 1_2617_0518 | ecosystem: Host-associated > Mammals > Digestive system > Stomach > Rumen | place: USA: California...
GCCGGCATGAACAACAGTCATGAGAAAGAAAACATCTTCGACCGACTCAGACGCGAGATTGAGCAAACGCGTGAAGGAAGTGCTGAGAAAACAATCATCAACAAGCACACCGCCGTCAACACCTTCGAGAAGTTCTGCAAGCAGAAATGGCCCGACCGTGCAGGCATCTCAATTGATGAGCTAACCGAGGACATCATCATGGCCCTGGAACGATGGGCTCTCGACAGTGGACTTACCCCCAACTACGTCGCTCTCCACATGCGCAACCTTCGGGCCATCATCAATCGAATCAACGGTAAAGGCACCGAACTCTTCCGCCATGTTCGCACGAGAAGCGGTCAATCGGAGAAACGGGCTGTCAGCGAGGACACCATCCACCAGATAGAAATCATCAAGGCATCTGAAACCGTCAGCAGTAATGAATCACAAGTTTGTGCCATCTTCCTTACATGCTTCTACGGGATGGGAATTCCTCTCATCGATGCCGCCCATCTGAAGAAGAAGCAATATAAGGATGGCAAGATCGTGTATTTCCGCCAAAAGACTCACAGGAAAGTCACCATCGATGTCAGCCCGGAGCTGGCACGGCTGCTGGAAGAACTGCAGACACCACCCGACTGTCCGTATCTGTTGCCCATCCTCACATCGACTAATAAGCACGAGGCCAGGAAGGAATATCGAGCTTTCTACCAGAAATACCGCCGGCTGCTTCACGAGATATCCCAGAAGCTCGACACCCCCGTATGCCTAACTTCGTACACCCCCCGCCACTCTTGGGCCAGCATCGCCTATAAGAACAACGTGGATATCAATGTCATCGCCCGCGCACTCGGACATGCCAACACCAACATCACCTATGCCTATATCCCGCGAGATAGACGATAGTGCCCTCTTTGCCGCCAATGAAACCGTCTGCCGTGCCATCCAGTCCGCACAACACAGGGGACAGACAGCACAAGGGTCAGACCCCTGTGCGATTTGTTAAAAAAAGAATCTGAAATGAAAATTTTCATCAATTTCCTTGTTAGATTGAAGAAATTTTCTTAATTTTGCAATTAATTTAATACTCCTACCCGCGATAGGAGTTCCATGAAACCCACTTATTCATTATATTTATCATATAATAAAAATAATGTACACGTACATATTATTATTAACGGGGTAGTCTCCTTCAAAAGGAATGAATACCCACGAAGTGCTTATACCCCCCAGGGTGATAGGCATTAAAACATCCATCTATGAGCATCAAGGTGCTGCCCGAATGCGAGGTCACTCACCTCCTATCCGAGTGGGGAAAACTCAAAAGGCATAGAAAAGAACTGTGCCCCGGCTGATTATGACCGTTCGGCCAGGGCACAATGCTTAGGAATGAATTTATCAAGAGAGGGGATGTCAGGGAGCCATCAGTTGTCTGACCGAAGCTGGATCAAGATGAAGATTCGCGGCAATGTCATCGGCTGTCAAGCCTGCCTTCTGCAGGAGCTGTACAGACACCTTCAGCTGCGCATCACGCTCAGCAAGTCGCTCTTTATGCTCAGTAAGCTGCGCATTCTTTTCGGCAAGAAGCTCCTTCTGCTCAGTAATCTGCACATTCTTCTCTGCAAGAAGCCTTTTATTCTCAGTAATCTGCACATTCTTTTCGGCGAGAAGCTCCTTCTGCTCAGTGAGCTGCACATCCTTCTCGGCAAGCTTCTTCTTATTCTCGGCAATCTCCTGATCCTTAAGCAAGAGCATCGTCTCGTTCTTCTCTAGCTGGGAGAAATACTCATCCTCCACGTTCATCTCATAGCGCATGTCGCTGCTGGCTGCGGCCTCAAGGAGGCGGCGCAGGATTCGCTGCATGTCAGGGTCATCCTCGCTGTAGCGGCTGTCGTCTATCAGCAGCGTGTGCTGGTTGGCTTCATTGGCCTGGCTCTGGTCGAACACAGAGAGCACCTCGTCGAGACGGTTGTTGATACGCCCGTGAAGGCGCGGAACCTGCACGATGATGCTGTCGTGGGTCAGGCTGCTCACAAAGGGATCGGGCAGACCACGCGTCACCACGTTGCCGTCGTAGTCATGCGCCTCATGGCGCACGTAGAGCACAGGCTCCTCGATATCGCCCACCTTGTGGCCCAGGATATAGACCGCCACCATCGGCAGACCATAGCCCGCCTCGTCGATATTACGGGCATCCTCGTACTGCACCCCCAGGTACTGACGGAACCGGAGCGTCTCGGAGGGCACCCACGACTTCTGCAGCTCTATCAGGATCTGCTGCTCCGTGCCGTCGGGCTGGCGCACGCGGGCCGCGAAGTCCACACGGTACATCGAGAGGTCATGGCGCTTGGAGCCAGTGTATTCATGGGCACGCGGCTCAACGCTCATCACATCCTGCTTCAGCAGGGCCGAGAGAATGGTGCGAGCCACGCGCACATCCTCCATCAGGTACTTGAATACCACGTCGTAAATCGGGTTTGCTACTTCCATCATCCATCATTTTGAATTTCAGAGGCAAAGTTACGACAAATATCCGAAACGGCAAAGAGAATCGGGCGATATTTTTCCGTCTACCACCAGGGATGCTCCCCGACGACACCCGGCGAGACAGCACGGGGGACAGACAGCACAAGGGTCAGACCCCTGTGCTGTCTGTCCCCCGTGCTGAAATGATGCGCAAGAGGAGCACGAAGAGGCCGCGAAGGGGTGGAGAAATGACCGCGACAAGGTAACTGTGGCGGCCTGTTTCTGACGGCGGCGCGGGCAAAACGACATGCCGTGGCAAACATTTTCAATTAAAGGTTTGGAAATGTAATGCGTTTTTCGTACCTTTGCCATCAAATCGCAAGAACCACGAAAAAGATTATTCTCATATTGGCAATGATTTATTCAGCACTGGAAGCATCGGCTCTGAGTGCTGATACCACCGCGATGACAAGAATCAGGAATGCCGAGCGAAACACTCCGGGCACAAGCCTTTCAGACCCTTGTGTGGTTTTGAGACAGAAGATCAAGAAACTCGACGACGAGGGGCGGCAGGAGGAGATCATCCCGATCGTCTACCAGATATTCGACCTGCTCGACAGGTATGAGCAGAGTCCGATGGAGCAACATGCCGACAGCCTGACAGGTGTGAAGGAATGGGAAGAGCGGGTCAACTACTGCAACTTCTATCGCATCCAGGCCTATGCCTGGCTCATCAAGTCGCAGGCCGTCATCTACGACAGGGAACAGGAGAACGTCATCCGACTCCGCGGCATCGCTATCGCACTCGCCGTGGCGGGGCTATTGCTGGCCATCCTCATGGCACTATACTACCGGCACCAGAGGCAGAGGATACGGGAAAAGAACCTGGGACTGGCGCAACAAATCAGTGAGGCCATCAGGTATAAAGAACTTTATGAGCAGCAGAGAGGCAGCATCGATTTTGGGAGTAGGCGGGGCGACACCAGTCCTGCAGCCATGAGGGAAAGCGACACTACAGTGCCCAGCCAATCATCCCAGACAGAAGGAGCTGCCTCGCCTGAAGAGACACTCTTCGACCAGCTATGCCGCGACATCCGTGAGAACCAGCTCTTCCTGGACCCCCTCTTCGGGCGGCAGACCATCATCGAACGTCATCACCTCAGCAAGGAACAGGTGGGAAATGCTTTCTCGAAAAGCGGCAGCTACAGTTCGCTGTCAGACTTCATCCGCGACTGCCGACTGGAGCACGCCTGCAGGCTACTGGCCACCACCGACCGCAAGGTGACCGACATCGCTCTCTCGTCGGGCTTCGCTCGCGCCACGACCTTCAACCATGACTTCCGATCCAAGTACAAGCTCTCCCCCACCGAGTTCCGCCAGAATTTCGCAAGACCCTGACCGCTTGACAACACAGGGGACAGACAGCACAAGGGTCATGCTGTCTGTCCCCCGTGCGATTTTGCTCATTTGTCGGGAATAGCTTGCTAAATTGTCCTCCCCCTTGGAAGTCTAGGAAAATAGCCTTATCTTTGCAGGCGCAACTGTACATTACAAATATTTTCAACGTAATACCTTATTAAAAAGCAATTAACAAGTAAATGGTTATGTTTATGCCAGAAACTATTAAGTGTTTATGACAAAAGTTGACAATTTGGCACGTCGAGATGATGCGTTAAATTCATTTCCTAAAAAAAAGGAGTTAAACGGAAGCACGCTGCGAAGCCTGCCTCCGTTTTTAGCACAGGGGACAGACAGCACAAGGGTCAGACCCCTGTGCTGTCAGAGGTTGCGAATCACACCGATGCCGATGCCCGTCAGACGGGCGAGCTGCCTGATACCGGCTCCGAAGAGCCGGGTGCTTCGGAGGATGTCGTTACGACGCTCCTTAGTTAGCCGCTGGACATCCATCGGTGCCCTTAGACCAAATGTATTAACCATAAAGGAAGAAACCTCATCGTCAGACCTCACCAGAACAGTCTCTTCGCACTCAAGGATGCCGTCCATCTTCGGAAGCGGTGTGTTCACCAGCTCGCTCAGCTCGTCGAGCGACATATGCTGCAGCACATGCTTGACGGTGCATATCACCGGCTCGATGCCAACCTTCGTTTTCAGATATTCCTGCCAGCTGCTCCAGGGATAGCTCCCAGCATCGGTCGAGAGACCTGCCGCTACAGGATTCTGATGAATGTACCTGAGCAGCGTGAAGAAATAGCCATTGTCATTGACCGGTTCACTGCGATACCGGTTCTGGAACAGATGACCGACATGCTCATATTTATTGTTGTAATAGAGCGCGTAGGTGACGCTGATACGCTTCATCACATCCGAAAGACCTTCACCACCCTCACGGATGAGCAGGTGTACGTGATTGGTCATCAGGCAATAGGCATAGACGATACACCTCGACGGCAACGGACGGCCAAGTTCATCGACCGGCCACACCTGCTGACGAAGGATATCCCGGAACTTGTAATAATCCCGACTATCCTCGAAGATATTCATTCTGTTCACACCGCGAAGCATCACATGATAGATGCCTGTACCACTTTTCTCTCTGAGTTTACGTGCCATAACATTTAAATTTATCGATTAACCGTCGGCAAAGGTACGAAGATTTTTTCAAACCACCAAATATTTTCCCACACAAATCGCACGGGGGACAGACAGCACAAGGGTCAGACCCCTGTGCTGTCTGCCCCCCGTGCGATTTGCTGAATTGTCGGGGAAGGGTTGCTGATTTGTCCGAGAGCTTGCATATCAAAGGAATATGGTTTAACTTTGCATGAAAAAGGAGCGGCAACCTCCATCATATCAAGCAAATAGCACTAACATGAAAGTATCTTCTGATAATTTAAAAACGATTGTCCCATTAAAAGAAGGAAGCCAGAACAGCACTTGCGAGAATGGGAACGTGTATTACAAAGGAATCACATTTGGCTCCGAACTAGACGGTGCAGTGCTGCTACACGTATCTGCCTACGAAATGATTTTCGGCAAGAAGAGGAAGAACTCTGGGAAGGGCAAGAAGAGACTGGCCGTCGTTAAGATCTCATGCGGGAAGGAATCTATCCACCGTGAGTACAAAGGCATCCTCATTACTGGGTTCTCGAAAAACGGCATAGGCCTTACCTACAATAGCCAAAGACTCCTTTTCAGCAGTTCTGCCCAGACGAATGACAAGGCGCAAGCGCTTAAGGAGATAACCATCACGCCAGGCCACTGGATCCCTTTCTTCTGGAACCATCCGGACAAGGCCATCATGATCTCCACGCGACTGGGAATCATCGGCATAGCACTGGGTGTGCTGTCAATCATACTAAGCATCACATGAAATCGCACGGGGGACAGACAGCACAAGGGTCAGACCCCTGTGCGATTTGTTAAATTGTCGGGAAGGATTGCTGATTTGTCTTGGCACTTGCACGGCGAAGGGAATTGTATTACCTTTGCAACCTACGTTATAATTAGCGATTTCTGGTTCAGGGAAAGGTGTAAAATTGAATAGTATGACCTACATTAAGCCTAGAGATGGTTTTATATTTTTGCTATAAGGCTATTGATTGTATCTGTGCATCGCGAGATACGCAGGAGCATGTACCTGAATAAGAAACGATACGGAGGTCTACTGGGAAGTCCACCTCCGGTTTTCTCCACAATGATTACCGATTCAGAATAAAGATTATCAAACATCATACAAGATCAACCAAATACAAGATCAACCACAATGGACAACAAAATGACATTTCAGTCCTCTGAGCTGAAGAAGCCGAAAGTAGACGTGGCCGTTCTGATACTGTTCTTTATTCGTAAAGACACACTTCAGATGGTTTTCAACGAGGTAAGCCGTGCACGACCATCAAAGCTATTTCTCTTTCAGGATGGGGCGCGCAATACGGGCGATATCTCAGGCATAGAAGCCTGTCGGAAGATTGTTGCCGATGAAAACATCGACTGGGAATGCGAGGTTCATCGCAACTACCAAGAGCACAACCTTGGCTGTATGACAGCAGGATTCCATGCCCACCGCTGGGCTTTCACGCTGGCTGAGAAAGTCATCATACTGGAAGACGACGTTGTGCCGTCGCTGACGTTTTTCCAATTTTGCAAGGAGATGCTCGACAGATATGAGAACGACGAGCGTGTCACGATGATCTCAGGGTTTAACATGGACGAGAAGACACGGGACTGCCCTTACGACTATTTCTTCACCTCGGCATTCAGCATCTGGGGATGGGCTTCGTGGCGCAGAGTAGTCAGTCAGTGGGACGAACACCTGTCGTTCATGGATGACTCCTATAACCTGACCCAGTTGCAACAGCTCATCAAGGCGCGAGGCTACAAGCGTAACTTCATCCGCACCTGCCAGTTGCACAGAGCATCAGGGAAGCCCCAGTTTGAAAGCATATTCTGGTCGCACATGATGCTCAGCAACGGTCTGGCCATCATGCCATCCAAGAACATGGTCAGCAATGTGGGTGCCACAGCCACATCGGCCCACTACTCCGAACTGGACACGCTGCCCAGGGCCGTCCGACAAATCTTCACCATGGGCCGCTACGACCTGACGTTTCCGCTCAGGCACCCGCGCTACGTGACAGACAACGTGGCCTACCAGCAGCGCATGTACCTTTATAACGCCTGGGACCATCCCTGGATAAAAATGGCGCGATCATTCGAGGAGCTGTGGCTGAACCTACAGCATGGCAACCTCAAGCACATCATGAAATCCATCAACCGACGCATCTTGAAATGGATAGGAAGAGAGAACACTATCTGATCTCCATACTGGTACCCATATATGGGGTGGAGAGGTTCATTGGAACATGCGCGGAATCCCTGTTCAGCCAGTCCTACGAGAACCTGGAATATATCTTTGTAGACGACTGCACGCCCGACGGCAGCATCGACATTCTACAGGGAACCCTCAAGAGGTATCCAATGAGGCAGTCTCAGGTAAAGATTATCCGGCATCAGTCCAACCGAGGGCTCGGTGCATCAAGGAAGACTGCCCTGACAGCATCGAACGGGACATTCGTGCTCAACGTGGACAGTGACGACTACCTGACAGAGGGGGCGGTGGATGCGCTTATGGACGTCCAGGAAAAGACCGACGCGGATATCGTCAGCGGTTCGTATATCCAGCTCCTACCCAACGGAGAGCGACAGGAGATGACCGTCAGACACCTTGACAAGGAACTGATGCTGAAACTGCTCCTGATGCAAAATACAATCCCGCAGAACATCTGGGCACGGCTCATACGCAAATCAGTATATACCACCAACGGCATTGACAGCGTAGAAGGCATTGACATGGCAGAAGACTACGCGCTAACCCCGCGACTGATACACGCAGCACACTCCATCGCCTTTTGTGACAAGGCGGTCTACGTTTACCGTCTGGGCTCAGCAACAAGCACATTCGGTGCTTTCATGAAGCCACGGCACATCATTTCATTCCTGAGTGCCAACGATACTGTGCGACAATATATTCAGGCATGCAAAGACAGAGACCGCTATCAGTATGCACTGGAAACGGGACTACTCAATACATTTCAGAAAGCATTCGCGGCTGGGTTCAGCAAAGAACAGATCCTGGAAGTCATGCCCCATACACCACAGCTGATACTATTCCGTATCTGCAACCTCCTGTTTGCACATAAGCTCTCGGAAAGGTTGTTGCGACTCACCTATCTGGCCGTCAAGTGGTGCTATAAAAGGATACTGCGCATCAGGGACTAACTGCGATGGAAAATGAAGCGAAGGCACTCGTCCATCACTTTCGCCCTTAGCAACCGCATGGCACCGAAATAGAGCACTACGGCCAGACACACACGCGACAGAAGGGTAGGGATATAGCCCGTCAGGGTGCTGGTCAGGAAAAAGGTGACAGCCATCACGGCAAAAGCGACCGCCATAAACGGCATCAGATCGGAAAGGACGTCCCGCAAGCGGAGCCCTATCAACCGATGGGCAACGACCTGCCAGAGAAGGAGCCACACGACTGAACATACGGAACAAGCCGACACAACGGCCAGGATTCCACGGTCGTACAAAAGAGAAATCTGGATCAGCTGCGCTACGATATAGGTGACATTGAGCCACATATATACATCAGACTTACCACAGGAGATGGCCAGATGCTGATAGAGCGTATAAAAGGGCTGGAAGGCCCCTGCCAGGCACAAGACCTGAAGAAGGGGGATGCAGTCTGACCACTGAGAGCCTACCGTCAGCAGGATGAACTCCCTGGCTATCAAAGCCAATCCGAACATAGCAGGGAAAGAAAGAAACGCTACAAAACGCAGCATCTTCCTGAACACACGGACCTCACGGTCTCGCTCCTCGCTGACGGAAACCAGCACAGGCTGAGCCACCTGCCCTACCATACCCGAGATGAGAGAGCCAGCCATCGCACTCCATTTGCTGGCCTGCGAATAGTTGCCAACAGCACCGATCGTAAAAAGGCGCCCAAAGATAAAAGTGAGCAGATGGAGGTTAAGGGCATTGATGATATTGGTGACCATCAGCTTCACACAGAAGCCGAACATCTGTCTGACAGGACCGAAGTCTATCACCATAGAAGGCCGCCATCTTACATAATATAGGCGGACGACATTGGTGACGACAATATACACTATCTGCTGCCACACCAAGCTCCAATAAGAGTATCCGCCGAGTGCCAGCAGTACGCCTGTCAGTCCAGAGACAGAAAGAGCCAAGAGATTGGTCAGAGCCAGCTCGCGGTTCATCATGTTCTTCTGCATATAGGCATTATAGACAATGCCCAGGGCAGAGATGGGCAGACACAAAAAAACGACGCGGGACACCTCGATGAGGCAGGGCTGGCGGAAGAAGGTGGCAATCAGGGGAGCCACTACGAAAAGAACGGCGTAGAGAACCAGGCTGACAGAGACGTTAAACCAGAAAACGGCATTGTAATCCCTGTCCGTCGGAGATTTCAGGTTGATGAGCCCCTGGGTAAATCCACCGGCCTGCAAGGCTCCTGCAATGGCAGTAAAAACGGACAGGATGCCCACAACTCCATATTCCGCCGGAGAGAGCATCCGCCCCAGCAAGATGCCGATGACGACATTCAGCAACTGGGTCAAACCACTTCCGACGGCTCCCCAAAACAGGCCGCGAGCTGTCTTCTCTTTCAGACTCTCCATCATAGGGGTGCAAAAGTAACACTTTTTACTGGATATTCAAAACAAATAATATAAATTTGCAAGCAAAACAAACAACAACGATGAAAAAAATCACAGACATCCAAGAACTTCGCTCCATACAAATGGGGATACTCGACCATGTACATCAATTTTGTAAAGCCAACAACATCCGCTACTTCCTCTACTCTGGCACACTGATCGGAGCCGTGCGGCACAAAGGCTATATCCCATGGGACGATGACATCGACATCGGCATGCCCCGTGCCGATTACGAGAGATTCCTTCATGCCTATGAGGGCAGCACTCACTACCAGCTACTGAATCCACGAAGGGAGAGAAACTATTTCTACACCTTCGCCAAAGTCATCGACCGGCGCACCCGAATGAAGGAAACAGAAACCAAGGGCTTCGAGATCGGGGTCTACATAGATGTCTTTCCCATCGACTACGTCACCGACGACATGAAAGAGCGGCAACGCATCTTCAGCCTGAAAAAAATGCTTTACAAGATACGACGCTGCAAGATTTCACGGTCAAACTACCTGCACTCGCGTTTAGCCTATCTATGCTACCGATATCTGCCCATCTCTGTCACAACAATCAACAGATGGATAGAGGATACCATCATCTTACCAGAGCCCACCCATACCGTGTGCAACATGACTGAAGCCGGACCGGGAATAGAAGGCTGCTACGATGCTGAAGACATAGCCACGGAAGTGGACATCGAATTCGAAAAACACATTTACAAAGCGATGGGGGGATACAAGAACTATCTGGAACGAACCTACGGCGACTACATGCAAATACCGCCAGAGAATCAGCGTGTCACCCACAAATTTGAAGCATACTGGCTATAGCACGGGGGACAGACAGCACAGGGGTCAGACCCCTGTGCTGTCTTGCTAAATTGTCCGGGAAGGGTTGCTGATTTGTCTGAGGTATTGCAGGGAACGGGAAAAAGGAGTATATTTGCAGCTGAATAAAAATTGGTTTTTTACATTTTCATTTGGTTAGTTTTTTGAGTTAACGTTTTGTAAGGTTAATGTTTGTTAGGCGAAGGCACTTCGTGACATCCACAGGCGGAGGCCTTCGCCATTAACAAGAAAAGAGCAGGAAATACATTATAATATAATATAAGCAATACAAAATTCATGTAATCATATTTAATATTCAATCAACTATCAATTAAGAACCTACACAAGATGAAAAAGGAAAGAGATTCTATCGGCTCTCGGATGAGGGCTTGCATGATGGCCCTGATGCTGCTCATGGCAGCCGTCGTCAGTGCACAGATTGTGACGGTTAAAGGTAACGTCAAGGACACCAACGGCGACCCGGTCATCGGTGCCACCGTTAAGGCCGACGGAACTCAGACCGGCACAGTGACCAACTATGAGGGTGACTTCACCATCAACTGCCGCAACGGCGCGACGCTGGCCGTCAGCTACATCGGCTACACCACCCAGGAGGTGAAGGCCGAGTCAGGACGATTCCTGCAGATCACGCTCGAGGAGGAGG
>Ga0326512_10003729_pt1 | contig 11130 bp, 12 predicted proteins | sample 1_2617_0518_D_FD_203652 | JGI IMG/M metagenome (GOLD analysis project Ga0326512, IMG submission 203652) | Bovine rumen microbial communities from UC Davis, California, United States - 1_2617_0518 | ecosystem: Host-associated > Mammals > Digestive system > Stomach > Rumen | place: USA...
CACCCGCCTGGGCCGCCGGCCCATCAATGCGGCGGAGTACCTGGACACGTTCTGGAGCGCAGACGTTGCACAGATGCGAGCGGCGGAGAACATCAGAACGGGCTTTTCCAACATTGACAACATAGCAGGCGGCATATACCCCGGCCTTTATGTTTTGGGGGCGCTTTCTTCCCTGGGCAAAACGACATTTGCCCTGCAGCTTGCGGACAATCTGGCGGCCAGCGGGCAGCACGTTCTGTTTTTCAGCCTGGAGCAGAGCCAGGCGGAGCTTGTGAGTAAGTCGCTTGCCAGACTGAGCGCACAGGCCAGCCCAAGCGGGACGAAGTACGGCATAGATGCGCTGACAATCCGAAAGGGTTTTGTGGATGCAGGCGTAAAGAAGGCTATGCAGCAATACCGCGAGACAATCGCGGAGCGTATGAACATCATACAGGGAGATTTCAAGTGCGACGCAAAGCTCATCCGCGAAGAGGTAAACCGTTTCATCACAGAGAACGACGTGCGGCCCGTTGTGTTCGTGGACTATTTGCAAATCATACAGCAGGAGGACACACGCCAGAGCCTGCGCGAGCAGATTGATAGCACGGTCACAGAGTTGAAGAGGATAAGCCGCGAATATAGCGTGCCTGCTTTTGTTATATCCTCAGTGAATCGCAGCAACTACTTGACGCCCATTGACTTTGAATCGTTCAAGGAGAGCGGCGGGATTGAATACACGGCGGACGTTGTGTGGGGGCTGCAGTACCAGTGTCTTAACGAGGAGCTTTTTGATAAGCAGAACAAGACGACGGAGAAGCGCGACAGGATACGCGAGGCGAAAGCGGAAGACCCGCGAAAGATTGAGCTGTTATGCTTGAAGAACAGATACGGGAGGGACTACAGGTGCAGCTTTGACTACTTCCCCAGGGTGGACTTGTTCAAGGTGTCAGAGAGCGACAGCGGCAACTGGAAGACGGTTTAACGACAAGCAAAGGGGCGTCGGCACACAGCCGGCGCTCTTTTTATGCTATGCCCAACATTTTGGGGTTATCCACAAGTTGACGCAGGGCGGAAGATAGGGTAAAATAAATAAAAATAGACACGCGATGTTATACAACGACATACGACACAAAGAGAGGTGCAAGACGTGCAGAACATGGAAAAGAAAGCACTGACCGAAGAGGCGAAGGAGAAGCGCCGCGCGTACTATCGCAGATGGCGCGAGAAGAACCCAGGCAAAGCGGCGGAGTATATGGCCCGATACTGGGAGAAGAAGGCCCGCGAGAGCGAGGGCCAGGATGGCGAGGGGGAGCGCTGAGAACATGGACGGACGGTGGAGGGCAGGCGGCCTGCAGGCGACGCTGGCCCAGGCGGTGAGGTGTGAGACCATCAAGGCAGCCATGCGGGCAAACAGCGACATCTGGCGCGAGGTGACGTTGGAGCGCTGGTTGAACGAGGCACAGGAACGCCTGCGGAGCATGGTTGACAACCTGTCACGCGTGGAGCGGGCGAGATACGAAAAAGCAAGACACGACTACTTTTGACGACCAGAAAGGGGCAAGCGATGAAGACGATACTGGAATTGCAGAAGGACTACGAGAAACGGGCCGCAAGCGCTGAGAAGCTGCGCGAGAAGGTGAGCGCCATGCAGAAGCAGGTGGAGGCACTGTCGGCCGAAATGGACAAGGCGGCGGCGGCCGGCGACCTGGACACATACCGCGCCAAAAAGCGTGAGTATAACGAGCTGGCGGAGGAGGTTTACGTCTTACAGAAGCAGACGAAAGACCCCGAACCCATCGCCCAGGCGGACGCGGTGGAGGCGTGGAAGGCCAGAACGAAGGAATATGACCGCGACTTTGACAAGGCCCAGAAGGAGCTGCAGAAAGCGAGTGCAGCGCTTGAGAGTGCTTTTGTCTCTCTGCTGCGAGTGCAGGCCGACGGCCTCCGCGATCGTGAGCGCCTGGCCCGCTTTGCCGGCATCGAAACACCGGAGCGTATGTTTCCGCTGCAGATGGTACAGGACGCAATGCAGCCGATAGACGCACGGCTGCGCCTGCAGTCTGCAGAGGCACGATACCTTGCGATGTGCGGGCGCTGGCCTATCACCTTTGGCGGCACGAACCTTGCCACCATCGGAAATAAAAATCTTGATGCGGCGTGGGAAATCATTCACAACCACAAGCCGGCGACCATTTGACATCATCCAACCATCGCAGCGTTTTTCGGTGCGCGGCCATGGTTTTCGTTTACCTCCTAACATCGGCCACCTGGCGGCCGGCGGCGCAAGAGCCAGGAAGAGCGCGGGCGGAGTGACCCGCGCTTTTTTATGTGCGAAAGGAAGGCGAAGATATGAAACCATTTGCGGAGAGGTTTTACAAAAGCAGGGCGTGGCAGGACACGCGGGAGGCATACGCCAAGAGCAAGGGCGGACTTTGTGAGCGTTGTCTGGAGCGAGGCTTGATTGTTCCCGGGGAAATCGTTCACCACATCAAGCCCATAACGCAGAGCAACATTGACGACCCGCAAATAACGCTGAACTGGGACAATCTGCGCTTGTTGTGCCGGCCATGCCATGAGGCGATGCACAGAGGAACGGAGAAGCGCTACACGGTGGACGAGCTGGGGCGGGTAACGGTCACCGGTTGATTGAATACCATCCCCCTAGTAGTTGATTTTGGGGATACCCCCGCCGACCGTCCGGTGCACATAGATTTTACTGCGTGAGAGAGATACACGGATTTTTGGAAAGAATGAGGAGGAGTTACACCGAAACAGGCGGAGAAAGCACGGGAGACTGTGAAAAATCACATTTTACACATCATACACGCGAATTATCGTGATTTACCTTGCGCTTTTTTCTGCGGGCGTGGTATAGTGCAGAAAGAAAGAGAAAGAGAACACACAGGAGGCGCAGGGGTGGACAGATTGACGACCATACACACGAACAACGCCATATCGCAAGACCTGCCTGCGGTGCTTTACGCGTCGTTTATCAACTACATTGACCGCAGCGAGCGCACGACGCAAACATACTTGACCAACCTCCGCCAGTTTGTGGCGTGGCTGCACTATGCCGGCATAACGCGACCGACAAGGGCGGACATCCTGGCATATCGCTCTTATCTGCTGAGCGAGCATGATGCAATCCGCTTTGACGCAGCCGCCCCGGAGGGGTGGAGCTATCGCGGCGGGCGTGTGAGGTGCAGCGCAAACACGGCGGCCCAGTACCTGCGGACGGTGTGTCAGTTTTTCACCTGGGCATCTGCTGAGGGCTACTATCCGAACGTCGCGGCAAACATCCACGCGCCGAAGGTGAGACACGACACACACAGGAAAGAGGCCCTTGCGCCGGCGGAGGTGCTGGCGATCGAAGAGAGCATACGGGCCAGGGCGGCGGAGCGCACCACCACGGCGAGCTGGAGGAAGAGAGACCCGAAGGGGAGCGCAGCCAGGGCGGAGGAACAGGGCAAGCGGCTATATGCCCTTTATCTGCTTGCGGTAAACGCTGGGCTGCGGTGCGTGGAGCTGAGCCGCGCCAATGTGCGCGACCTGCAGCGCAGACGCGGGCAGGCGTTCCTGTATGTGTGGGGGAAGGGCCACAGCGAGGCGGACACCAAGAAGCCGCTGGCCTCTGAGGTGTACGACGCTATCAAGGACTATCTGGCCACCAGGGAGACGCCGGCAACGCCAGACGCCCCGCTCTTTGTATCCACGTCAAACAGGAGCGCAGGGCAGCGCCTGGAGGCGCGGACAATATCGCAGATGCTCAAACACGCCATGCAGGCGGCGGGCTACGACTCCGACCGATTGACCGCGCACAGCCTCCGCCACACAGCCGGCACGGCGGTGCAAGCCATATCTGGCGACCTATACAAGACCCAGCTCTACATGAGACACGCCAACCCCGCCACCACCGAAATATACCTGCACAACCAGACCGACGACGAACAGGCCAACCTGGCCGCCTCCCTTTTTGCGTACTATCACGCAGCAGGCGGAGAGCAGGCGAAGAACACAAGGTGACATCGTGTGCAAGGTGTGCGCTATACTCTTACCATAACAACCCCGAAAGGAGGCCAGATTATGGCAAGAGGAATGACGGAAGAGAAGCGGGCAGAGGCTGAAAGGAAGTGGGCCGTTAAGACGTTCGGGAAGTATGCCCAGGCATACCTGGACAACGAGCGCCAGAAGAAGGTGGCATACGAGCTTGTTTTGACCTGCGGCCACGGTGCGGAGATACTGCAGGCCGGCATGGAGGCGGACACGCTGGAGGACGCCCAGGAGCGCCTGCGGGCCACCTGCAGCGAGCCGGCGGCACAGGAGGCCCTTGCGGCATACTGGCAAGCGACAAAGACACCAGAGGCGCAGGCAATCCTCCGCATGGACTTAGAGCAGCGCTTTAAACACTGGCAGGACGACGACGACAAGTAACAGCCCCGCAGAGGCCACCAGAGGCCGCCAGAGCGCGGCAAGGTGTGCGAGGGTGCATTTATACCACCACACCCGCAAACACGCCAAAAACGCCCCAAAACGGCCGGTTTTCTTCCCTGAGAGCCGATTTGACGGGCGCCGACGTGCAGACGGGCGCGACGCGATCCAAAACGGGCGCACAGGCAAGCGCAGAGAGCGCACAGGAGGCGCGGAGAGTGCGTTCGACCATGCAGGCGGGCAGATATGCCACCACACGCGCAGAACGCGCCACAGGGCCGCAGAGAGGGCTTTTTACGGCCCGATGAAACAGGGGTAACCGGCGGGCAACCGGCGGAGACATAAAAACACCCACACCAACCAAAGGAGGAAGACAGACGATGACCGAGGAAGAACTGTTAGGCTATGGCCTCATGGGGGAGGCCGTGACCAGGGAGACCTTGCCCGATGAGCGGCTGGGCGAGCTTATGCTTACCGCAGCCGAAACCACGGACAAGACCGCGCCGCTTTACGAGAAGATTGCAGCCGTTGCCAGGTGTGCATACAGGGCCGGCGCATCCGCTGCGCTTTATCTCTCTGAGAAAGAGCCGGAGCGACTGCAGCAGGCGTTCGCAGACCTGCTTGACCACCCGCAGAGAGAGGAGGGGTAAAAGGCAAGGGCGAGTATATTATAGCCTTTACCGAACCCGCCCCCGCTGGGACATGGTACGGGCCGCCCTGGATACCGTTGGAGCGGCCCTGCCAGATTCCCGGACGAAGAGTTTTTAAGCAAGGGGGTAACCTGTTCTAAATGCAATAATATCGAATAGCGCAGATTGAAAACAAAACGTGCAAGGAGTGTATATGACTATCAATGAATATCTGGCGTCCCTGGATAAGTTGCCACACAAGACGCGCGACGGAAAGACCATAGCAGAGATCGCGGGAGACTTTGCCCAGATATGGAGCAATGACGCCTGCATCGGTTACGCGCTGGGAGCAATGGAGAAGGCCGGCCTGGACAAGCAGACACAGAAGAAGGTGCGGCGGCGTCTGCACTGGCTCTTTAATGACTGGACAGTTGACGAGGCCGCCCAATATGCGGACGACTGGCAACCGCCAGAAGAGGAGGAAGAAGGATGATATACGCCATTTGCAACCAGAAGGGCGGCACGGGCAAGACGACCACGACCGCAGCACTTGCGCAGGCGGCCGTGTATCGCGGCAAGACCGCGCTGGCCGTTGACCTGGACGCGCAGGGCAATCTTACATACGCCCTCAAAGCGGAGACCGGCGAGAAGAACAGCCAGGCCATGCTGCACGGCGCACTGGCGGCCGACATGATACAGACGACCCCGCAGGGCGTGGACGTTATCGCGGCCGCGTGGGAGCTTTCCATAGAGCGCACGGGCCAGGGGAGCGCCAGGCGCTTACAGAACGCCCTGAAGCGCATAAAGAAGGCGTATGACGCGATTTTCATTGACACGCCACCGAACGCCGGCGAGCTGCAGTATAACGCGCTGCAGGCCGCAGACCGCTATATCATCCCCTTGCGGGCGGATGCTTTCAGCTTGCAGGGACTGTATCAGACGCTGGCCACGGTGCGGGCCGTCAGAGAGAACAACAAGGAGCTGAAGCCGGCGGGCTACATCCTCACCCAGTACAGCGGGCGGACGAACCTGGAGCGCCATTTTGCGGAGGTGATACAGCAGCAGGCGGAGGCGCTGGGCGTGCCGTTCCTGGGCAGGGTGCGGCCGGCCGTCGTCGTCGGAGAGGCCGAAGCGTTCCAGGAGAGCCTGTTTGACTCCGCACCCAAGAGCAACCCCGTAAAGGACTATCTGGCCATCTTTGACAAGCTGAACATTTGAACCACACTGAAAGAGAAGAGCAACACGGCCGCCGCGATCCATGCCGCAGAGAGACCGGCGACCACACACAACCACACACAGGAGGCAACAGAACACCATGGCAGCAAAGAACAAGTACGAGCAAATCACCATTGAATCCGCTTACAAGGACATCGTGGGAGCGACCGCAGAGCCGCAGGAAGAGAAGAAGGGCCGGCGGACGGTCACACTTGAAGAGGCCGCTTACCTCCGCCGCATGGGCAAGACGCGCGGACACAAGGGCGCCCACATGAAGCGCATGAACATTTTCATAACTGACGAAAACCGCGAATATATCGAATACGTCGGCAAGATGTTCGGGCGGAATATGGGAGAGTTTATAAACGACATCATTGCAGACTTTGCCAAGAAGCACCCTGCACTGCTTGAGCAGGCAAAGGAGCTGCAAAACGTGTTCAACGAGGAAGTAGACGATGAAGGATGATTTGAAAGAGCTTGAAGGGGTAATAATGAGCAGCGTTGTTGACGATATCGAAAAACACAAAAACGACGACTCATACTTTACAGAACGGCTGAAAGAATACACGGGAAAAGGCACGAATAACAACCTCGCTGAAATCATCAGTGTAGATGCTGACGCCCTTCAAAGGGCCATTTATACGGCCTTCAATTTCTCCCGTTTAGCAGACCTGTACGCAACCCTTGTATCATCCTACCGCAAAGAGTTGTTAGAGGTACTGAAAGACCCGGAGTTTTCCGAGAGATCACCGGAAGAATGGCTTGCGCTTGGATTTGCGGAGCTTTACAAAGACCCGCTTTTTGACGCAGCCATTCAAAAAGCCATAGCCCTCAGAGAAAAGACCGCAAAACTGTATTTGCCCGCTACTCCTCCAAAGTCTCATTCTATCATCAATAACCCGCTAATGGATAAATTGCAAAAGAACGGGGCGAATGTTGAAGGAGGCTTTAACTTCTCAGTCGGGAAAAACCTATACTCTTTCGCTACCGTCAATTTTGTTGAAGGACAAGACAAGTTGACCGAGTATCAAAGGCAAGTATGCGACGCCGTTACAAGCCTTTACCTTGCTGCGCTTGACGCTAACGTGCCTTCAGTTTTCATTCCAGAAGATATTTTTCGTGCTATGCCTGGAGGAGGAGAAGACCCAAGCCCGCAACAAATCCAGGAAATCCGCGAAACAATGGATGTTTTACGTTCCATCAACATTGAAATTGACGCCACAGACGAGGTGCTGGCCCGTGGTTTGATTCAAGAAGGAGAGACATACAAACCGAACGACTATTGTTTAAACTTTACGGAGCTGCCCGTAAAAGCACGCACTGGCGGATACGTCAAAATCGGTTACAGAATAAATTATCAGCCGATTCTTCTTGAATACGCAACTCTCACAAATCAAATACTGCGCGTTCCTGCGGAGGTGCTGACAATCAAGAAGGTAACGGCCACAGGGAAGAAAACAAACCAGATAATCCCTATGACGTCATCCAGGCAGGCCATAGCGGGTTACCTAATCCGGAGAATAACGCAAGAACGATACACCTACAAAAAGGCAAAAGACGCGTGGAGAAAGTACGAAAAAAGCCGTGTAGCAAAGCCAGACAGGATAAAGAAAAGCCTTGAAGACTTCCGAGACCAAAAGCAGAAGAACGCAGACAGGATTCTTTTTTCAACAGTCTTCGAAGTGGCAGGCTTAACCGAAAACGGAGATACCATCAGCAAAGAGAAAGCGTACGACTGCAGAAAATTCTGCCTGCGGGTTCTGGACTATCAAAAAGCAATCGGGTATTTGAAGGACTATGAAATCTTGAAAGACGGGCGCAACATCAAAGGGGTAAAGCTCATTGTTGGAGATTCTTCCGAGTCGTAATCTTTGGCCACCAGAGTCGTAATCTTTGGCCACCAGAGTCGGAATCTTTGGCCACCATCGAGTCGGAATCTTTGGCCACCAAAAGAAGAAAAGCGTCTAATCATCGAAAACAAAAGCCTTCAAAAAGGACGCAAAAACGCCATTCTTCAAAACGCGTGATGAAAAGTCACTGTAAAATTTTCCGCGTCTTCAAAAACGCTGTATACCTTTGTATACCTTTATCTGCGCTTTCCGCCCTCCGCTTGACGGGGCGGAGGCGCGCGGATAGAGTCAAGGGCGAAAGGACGCCCATAGAAGAAGAGCAGCGGCCCGCCCTCTTCCAGATCCGCCAGGACGCGGAGCGAATCGGCCGGGGTGCGCCATTTATATATGCGGCGCCTTTTTTACAGTTTTCGGGTAAGGGTTACCACCAGACCCGGCACAAGTACCGAAGCCTGGTTAAAGGACTTATGACCACACAGGCGGCGGTATAAAAAAGCGGCCTCCATGCTTTGGGGAGCGAGAGGCCGCGACAGACGATGAAGGGGCAAAGGTATGCCGCCTACCCTGCCATGATACCACAGCCGGCGGCGAAAGGGTAAAGGTTTTTTATGACCAACGAAGAGCTGAAACAGGAAGTCAACGCCAGGATACCATGTACGGAGTATCTGGAGCCGTCTCCGCGAGCTGGGCACGGGATGTATTGTTGCCCTAATCCGGAGTGCGGAAGCGGCCACGGGCAACACGCTACGGGCGCGGTAAAGGTGTACGAGGGGAATACCTGGCATTGCTTTGCCTGCGGAGCCGGAAGCGACACCATAGCCGCGTATATGTACAAGACTGGCAAGGGGTTTACTGAGGCGCTGGACGACCTGGCGGCCACAATCGGGAAGGACAAGGACAGGAGCAGGGAAAACGAAAGACCGGCAGAGGCCCGTAAAACGTCGCCAGAGCATGAGGAACGGGTGCCGCAAGTGGCTTTCTGGGAATACTACCAGAAGTGCAAGGAAGCGCTGAAAAACGACCCGGCAGCTCTTTCTTATCTGCGGGGAAGGGGAATAAGCCTTGCCACAGCGGAACGTCTGGGCGTTGGGTATGATGCGGAGTGGTACGCCGGCAAGCCCTGCAAGGTGAACGAGGGGAGGAAAACAACAGCAAGGATCATTATCCCTTGCGCCCCGTCGTGCTATGTGGCGCGGAGCATTGACCCGAACAGCGAAAACCGGTACATGAATGAGACGGCCGGCGGAGGTATGTACCCGTTTAATGCTGAGGCGTTAAAGCATGGAGTTTGCTTTATCGTCGAAGGGGCGTTTGATGCCCTGGCCGTGGAGGAGGCCGGCGGCCATGCGCTGGCGCTGAACAGCACGAGCAACACGAAGAAGCTACTTGAAGGCTTGAAAAATTGGGATGCCGACAAGATACCGCACCTTATCCTGTGTCTGGATAATGACGAAGCGGGATTATTTGCCACCAGAGATTTAAAGGCTGGTCTGGCTGAACTCAAAGTAAGCTACACTGTGCAGAACATAGCCGGCAGATACAAGGACGCAAACGAGGCGCTGCAGAAAGACCGCGATACGTTCATTAGAACGGTAAAGAGGTTGATTGAAGATGAAGCGCGACCGGATGCCGTTATCCATTATCTGGGCGCCGCAATGGCGGCAGATATGGCCAGGGTGAAGGCGTTTGAGGGAGTCAAAACGGGCTTTGAAAGCGTGGACAACGCCTTGCACGGGCTGCAGCCTGGCGTGTATGTTCTGGGAGCGCAGCCGAGCCTGGGCAAAACTACACTTGCCCTGCAGCTGGCGGACAACCTCGCAGCCGGCGGCCAGCACGTTCTTTTCTTCTCACTGGAGCAGAGCCGGCTTGAGCTTGTTAGTAAATCCCTTACCAGGATAACGACCCTTGCCCGTGGGAAGTCTGGGAACGCGTGGAAGAACTGGCTTTCATCAAACGAGATCCGGAGGGGATACAGCGATTATCCGGAGGTTAAGCAGGCGGAGGCAAAGTATCGCGAGACCATAGCCGAGCGTTTGAGCATCATTGAAGGGAACTTTGATTGCACGGTATCCTTTATCCGCGAGACCACGGAGAGATATATCAAGCTTAACAAGGTGTATCCCGTCGTGATTGTGGACTACCTGCAGATCATCCAGCAGGAGGACAAGCGCCAGGGAGCGAAAGAAGCGGTTGAAGCTAATATGACGGAGTTAAAAAGACTCAGCAGGACGCACAACATTTGCGTGATAGTTATCTCAGCGTTGAATAGAGCGAACTATCAAACGCCGATATCCTTTGAAAGCTTCCGTGAAACGTCGGGAATAGAGTATACCGCAGACGTGGTATGGGGCCTGCAGCTTCAATGCGTGGCAGAGGATGACACCTACACCAAGGACACCGGCATTGTAAAGAAGCGGAACGCCTCCGAGGATGCTTTGCAGGAGTACCCGCGCAAGCTGGAGCTGAAGACCTTAAAGAACCGGTACGGCGGGCGGCCCTCTTTCTTGTTTGACTACTACACGGACAAGGACTTGCTGGTCGACATGGGGGAGCGGAAACGTTCGCCACGGACTAAGAAAGTTGAAAACAGGCTGTGAGATCCACCAGGGCGCCGGCAGACAACCGGCGCTCTTTTTATGTGCTGTGTGAGTTATCCACAATTTGACGCAGGGCAGGAGATAGGGTAAAATAAAATAAAGAGACACGCGACAACGCACAAGGATATATGACAAAACGAGAGGTGCAAGACGTGCAGACAGCAGAGAAAAAGACACTGACAGAAGAGGCGAAGGAGAAGCGCCGCGCATACTATCGCAAGTGGCGCGAGAAGAACCCAGGCAAAGCGGCGGAGTATATGGCCCGCTACTGGGAGAAAAAGGCCCGCGAGAGTGAGGGCCAGGACGGCGAGGGGGAGCGCTGAGAACATGGACGGACGGTGGAGGGCAGGCGGCCTGCAGGCGACGCTGGCCCAGGCGGTGAGGTGTGAGACCATCAAGGCAGCCATGCGGGCAAACAGCGACATCTGGCGC
>Ga0326512_10003730_pt1 | contig 11130 bp, 25 predicted proteins | sample 1_2617_0518_D_FD_203652 | JGI IMG/M metagenome (GOLD analysis project Ga0326512, IMG submission 203652) | Bovine rumen microbial communities from UC Davis, California, United States - 1_2617_0518 | ecosystem: Host-associated > Mammals > Digestive system > Stomach > Rumen | place: USA...
ATATTTGTTTGATTGTCATAAATACCTCCATTTTCGTTTGTATGACGTTTTTGTTATCATTAATGTAATTTCATGCCATATATTGTAAAAACGCAACACAGGGCAATTCTGGGCGTTTGCGGGCATGTTCTGATTGATTTATGTATCCAACTTTTTAAATCCAATAATATTTTTAAGGTTGAATACTGCAATCATTTTTTCGTTTTTGTTGAACACAACATAATGACCGCTGCCTACGATCGCAAAGTCATCAGCTTTAACAACAACAGTTTGAAAATAGTGCCAGTATGGTAAAGATGGATTTCATAGGTGCCCATTTCGCTGTTCTTGTTACTCATTCTTGTTTTTTTCCTTTGTTCTCTCCGCCGGTTCCTTATACCACTCGCACAAGCTCTCATAGCAATCAGGGCATAAGTCGATCAGCAGATTGCTATGTGTGGCTTTCTTGCGCAAAAAGAGTTTCTGTTCTGCGCTATTGGCGGATTTGTTGTAGAAGTTCTTACATCGATCACACAAATAGGCTTTAGCCATTTTGTTAGTCCTCCTTTTTGTTTTTAGCCTTTTGAGCGATAGCCGCAACGATCAGAGCTATCAGCTCGGCAAGTATGGTTGCTAAAACGCCGCACCAAAACGGCGGTATGGTAAAGGTCATTCGGTTTCCTCCTTCTGTTTTCTGTATAGCTTAACGATCCGCGTGATATTCTTTACTTGAATCCGCAAGCGTTTACTGTATTTTGCGCAATGATACAAACGCGGATGATATACCGCCGCCCATGTCAATGCGGCTTCTGTTTCAGCCAACGATTCTAAAAGCAAAAAGAACGACTCTTCCAAAAAACTCATTGCATGGTTGACAAAATCAGACAACGCTGAAGCTATACTGTTGATCGATTCATCAAGTGCATCGACCTTATCTTGCGGAATCTCAGATATATCCTTAAAGCGAAAGCCATTTTGAGCGGCAAGCTCACGCGTTTGCAGTGTTTCGCGTAATCTCAGTTGAAAATCGTCATTGTTTGTCTCGCACATATTCAGTCCTCCGCTTCTATGATCGCTTTCACACTGTTTATGCTTTCCGTCACCTTGTCAGCTATTTTATCCATCAACTGATAAGCAATAGGATTTTCGGTTTTCATAAGGTGTTCTTCTTCGGGGTCAGGCTTATATTGATTTAGCAATTCGCTTCTATCAATCAAATCGCCGTGAGGTGTAGGGATTTCAACCAAAGCACAATCGTCAGGCCGCTTATGATTATAATCCTCAAATTCCCTTGTCGGGTCTAAAGCGCAAAATCCTGCGCTATCGTAAAAAGGACAATCATCACAACACTTTGGCATATCCATACCGTTAATCAGCAGGCTCATTGTTTACTCTCCTTATCTTTTTCGGGTTTCCTTTTCTGAACCGCAATATCTTTAACCTATCGGTAAAATATTCTTCGCCAAAACCATAAGCTATTTCATCAATAGCATGAAGGATGATATGTTTTTCGTCTGTGGGAAGTTCATCATTTTGAAGCAATCTGCTAAAACTGGTAGCGTGATATTCTAATGCTTTGGCGAGTTGTTTGACTGTAACATCTGCTTTTATCATTGCTATTCTTATTTCTTTATTCTTGTAATTGCTCATTCTCCCACCTCCTCGTTAAGCCAGTCAATCAAGCACTCTTTACAATCAGCCCAAGTATCATATTCGCAACGTCTGCTCCTGTAATCTATACATAAACATTTTTTCATAAGCAGATTTGCCTTTTCTTCTGCACTCATATTATTGATTTTTTCGTTATTTGTCATCATTCTCCTGCTCCTTTGTTCTTGCGTTGATTATTTTTTGATGTATGCCGAAAAACGGTATTCTGTAACCGATAACGGTAAATTCATATGTTTCCCCTATTTCGATTTCGTTGTATATCTTCGATGTATAATATAATCCCCTTAACGGAACATCTACACATATGAATTCGTGATAATTGCCTTTGTCATCTTCGCAAAACACATAATGGGTTTTCGGCGCTCTTTCTTTGCCTGATACCGTTACAGTGTATTGTGTTTCGTTGAATGTCCCGACACAGATAGCACTAAACAACAGCACAAGAATAATCGATAGTGCTATCAGCGCAATGATATCTCCTTTCATTCTTCCACCTCCTTGTTATCTCCCGTCTCTCTTTTCGTATGTTTGTTGAAAACTATGGTGATATTTTTATCCTTAGCTATTTCATCAATCAATAAAAGCTCGGTAATATGAAAAGCAATAAAGCTTAAACATAGAACGCCGAATAGAATAGGCGCTTTTACCTGTCCGTTAAAGAACAAGGAAATTATAAGTGTTATTGTCGTTATGTTGTTTACAATAAACAAGAATATCAGCTTTCCGTTCATTCTCCCACTTCCTTTTCATATTCTTCTCTGCTAACCATCTTCCAACAGTCTATTGTTAAACCGTTAGAAAATGTTGTACGATAACATAACTCGTATGTGTTCGGCGGGTCATATCTGCTATCTACCACTTCAACGATAGAATAAGATACGTACTCGGTCGGTTCGGGATCGGGATTGGAAGTGCAGGCGGATAACGAGATCATGACGATCAGGGCGAGGAGCAAGCAAATCAGGCGGTTCATTGTTTTAAAACACCTCGATTTCATTTAACTCACTTATTGACGGCGTAGGACAACAAACGAGATTAAACAAAAGCACTTCTGCCGTGTCTGAATTATTGCGAATATATTCACTCATAAATCTGCACGCCCATGTAAACACCCACATTGGGAGTTTTATATAGTGTGGTTCTGTTCGATATGTTGACACGTATCTATTTCTTTTCATCAAAATTTCATATTTTAGTGACGTTGGATTTATAAAATGAGACTCAACAGAAATATTTTTTGATACGTTTTTTGCTGTTAAAACTTCGTCGTGGTTCATGGCTTGTCCTCCAACAGTTCTGGGTTATCGTGGATATAATCAAAATATCTTTGTTTGACGCACGACCAATCAAGGCCTAATAATTTTGATATTTTATTAAAGCTATACCCTTGTTTAACAAGTGTATAAACGTCGTGTGCCGAAACATCGGATTTATAATAACCTCTCCGTGTTCCTTTTCTCAAATGGTTAGATTCTATTATTCTTTGCTTTTGATAATCAGAAATCTGTTTGCCTTTGTTGTGATATCTTTGGTGCTCACAGCATGGCATTATAGCCAAATTGCTTTTCGTGGCGTTCAGTCTATTTTCATCGATATGATGTACATAAATATCACTCGGAAATATATATCCGCACCAATACATCATAAGCAATCTGTGTATATGTACTTTTTGTTTTCCGATACTTACGGCAGGATATTTTCCGTGCATGTATACCTTTTTTAAAGAACAAACAGGGCGATCTGAATACCACAAAATTGCTTTTGCCAGTTCTTTAAAATCAACTACAGCACCACAGGCGTTTTTTAGTATAATTGGCTTTTGAGTTTTAATCATCGTTAGTCTCCTCATCCGCCCCTATATGCCTATCTGCTTCTTTGGCTATACTCATCAGCGCCATGATGATAACTCCGACAAAACCGCCAAGAACAAAGAATATTATTGAGCCGATGATAAGAAGTGTTGTTGGGATAGTTGTCATATGTTCTTTCCTTTCATATCGGTAGCACTAACTGTTGAGCATTTCCACTATTAATCTGATTTTCTTCATCAAGCAGCATTTCGTTTACCGCTCTTTTGCAAAAATCTCTGCTTATCTCAAATCCAAACGCCCGTCGTCCTAACTCTTGACAAGCCCTTAGCGTTGCTCCTGACCCTGCACACGGATCTATAACTACATCGCCCTCGTCGGTGAATATTTCAATTAGCTTTTTTAGTGTCGCTACAGGCTTTTGTGCAGGGTGAATCTTCGGGATATACTTCGCGCTGTCCCTCTCCCACGTGAACCAGTTAAATATCATTCTGCCGTCGTTCCTGAATTTCGGGAGTTTGTCACGATAAAGGACAAGGGCATACTCACACGCGCCGACAATTCTCATGTTGGCTTTCAACACCTGCGGGCTATAGTTCTTGATAAACACGATCGGGATAAAGTGTGGGAATCCGTATTTCTTAGCTGTCTCAATCACTTTCTGTTGTTGCTCATATGCACAAAATACGATCATACACGGAGCATTTGAGCTTCTTCCTCGCTGTTGCTTTTCTTTCGGCTCTTTTTTCAAAAGCCTGTTGCAGAAGTGGAAGTACTCAACGATATTGAAATTGTAATCGCTGTTGAATGCCGCCTTTCCCGCAAGTTTGCTTTCGCCGTTCTTGTTATCCCCGCCTACATACCACATAGGATTGCTACCGTAAAAGTTATTTCCTATGTTGTAGGGTATATCCGCTATTACTAACTGAGCTTTTGGAATTCCGTAGCGTCTAAAATTTTGAAAATTATCGTTGAATAGTTTTGCTTCGTTCATTTTCTCCTCCCCCTCGCCTTCCTCGCCGCTTTATCGTATTTCTCACCAATATACCGATCAACTTCATTCTCCCGATATCGGCGGTCTCGTTCTTCGGCATTTTTCTTTCTGAACTCCTTATACCGCTCACACTCACTATGGCAAGTAGGTGAACGATCAGGACAGTCTTGTGTGCATGGTGGTTTCATTCACTTCTCCCTCCCATCAAACACTCTCACGATTTTCTTACATATCTCGCAGCCGTTCTTTTCTGCTTCCGTCAATATCGGGCTATATCTGTTTCGGATTCTCACGGCGTAGTTATGAACGCTCTCGATCACATAATAATTTTCGAGTTGCTTTTTGAGTTCCAACTGTTCACGCCTGAGTTCTTCTCTCGTCAAAGAGCCATTATGAAACAAATGGAGCAAATTAATCAGCGCCAACAAATAACAACTCTCGCCCAACTTCAAGTCCTTGATTTTGCGTTCGCCGTTCTTCGCTCTCTCGTTCAACATCTCGATTCTTGCGTCCATATCAGAATGGCAAGTCCTGTTCAACTTCAAAGCCTCCGTTCCCATAAATCTTATTTTCTGTCGTGCTATTTCTAAGCCTTTTGGTTTCAGCTTCAAAATAAAGCGGAATAAATTCATCCTGTACACCGCCATCACGGTCTTTGCAGATTTCAATAACATTTGTCGCCTGATAGATGGGATCAGCGTCCGACCATTTAAGAGTTTCCTTTGACAGTCGCTTGAAGTCCTCATTCACTCTATGGAGAATCAAAGCGTTGTCCACCTGATTCACGATATCATTTGAGCCTGAGATATCATCCAATCGCAAAAAGCCTTGTGACTTTCTCGGATGAGCAACGAACAGAATATGAACATTATGGAGCTTTGCAAAAACTTCCAAATTTCTCACAAATTTACTTTGCGCTCTAAAAATATCCCGATCGAGATCTTGAATATCAAGCGTCATGAGGTTGTCAAGAATAATCAAATCGACCTTATATTCCTCAACGCAACGTTCGAGGCTGTTTTCGATAAACTCATAATCATTGCCGTAGTCGTTGTTGTAAACCAATAGCCTATCAGCCAGCCAATCACATACTTGACGTTCGATTCCGGGCAACGGCATGAAATAGTTTGCAAAATTCGTTTGCGTGACATTCTCCTTGCCTGCCGCTTGTAAGACCAACCATTTCAGTAAATTCTTTGGTGTAAGTTCGCCGGAATAAAGCGCAGTCCGATAATCCTGTTCAGCCGCCTCGATTGCTAACTGCGAGATGATAGACGATTTACCACTTGCCCTCAAACCACTCAGACAAGTGACAAAGCCTTTTTTCAGTCCTCTCAGCTTCTTATCTAACACTTCAACGCCTGTCTTGATAAATTCCTCGGGCGGCGCTTCTATGTTGGAAATATCGTTGGCAGTATAGAATATCGGCTTAACCTTTGTCGGCTCTATAACATCAGCCTCGGTGCTCTCGGATTCTCTCTCAGGCACCATCGGCAACTCTCTGTTCGGCTTATGATACTCCTTCTTAGTATAAACAGTCGGCTCATAATGCTCACGAAAATCTTTCCACGTATAGCGTGAACATGATTGATGGAAGCAATGAAAACAGATAGCGCCGTTTGACAGTTGGATAATACAAGCGTCTTTGCCTTTATGGTTGCTGTCAAAAGGACATTCTTTGAGAATATACTTTTTGCCATCCTTGAAAGCCGATACCTGCGTGATCTCAACATTATGTTCTTTGAACCACTCCTCCAAGTTAAACCTTTTCGGATTGTAGTTGTTATAGCTTTGAGGGCGTTCGGGTTCTTCGGGTAGCTCATCCGCCAGTTCTTCAAGAAGCTCAATATCGTTTGTCTTGATTTCATCAGGAGCATAAACGATCTTCGCCATCCTGTGTGGCCTGTCTTTCGTATCAGCTCCCTTGACTGCTTCGGTTCCGTACAGCTTGCAAATCCTCGATGGATTGAAAACCATTGTATCAACATCAACCGTCTTTTCATCTCCGAAAAGCATGTCCAGGGCTTTCAAAGCGTTTTCGATCAGTCGGCTTCTTTCGGGAGTGTTAGTTGTGAATATTCTGTACAACAGGTGATAGCCGTTGCCGGACATTGCCACTATCGGCCTTTCCCATCCTCGGCCTGTCAGATACTTAAACACTCTCTCTGCAACATCGTGGGCTTTATTTAGCTCCGCCTCGCTTGAAGAAGTGCCACTCGGCCTTTTCGGGTCAAGGTCAATCATAAGCCAGTCATAGCCGACAATATCATTATCACTTGTAGTGTTCTTGCAGCTCTTGACAAACTTGTTATGCTGCTGCCTTGAATAACAAGCCTCGTTAATAGCGTTGAGCGTGATATAAACATTTCCACTCTCTGTCGGAGCAAGATGATTCAGCTTATCAATCAAAACATCAGCGTCCGTAAAATATCCGCTAAAGTTCAGCCGGCCGCTCTCTCCGATATACCTGATCTCAAATAACTGACCGTCAGGCTTCAACAGTGCTATCGCTTTTCTGATCTCTAACTCATCAATTTTCATTGTCATTGGCGCTCCAACCTTTCTACCTCTTTACCAAATCGTGTGACTTTCTGTTCTTCTTTTCCTCCGCCGTAGTCATTCCTCATCCATTTGTCGGCAAACGGTTTCCAGTTGACAACATTCTTCCAGCCTCGCCCATCGTTGTACTCAAAAAAATCTCGTGCGGCTGATTCCGAAAAACCACGTTCGATAAAGTACGATAAAACGTCCTCAAAAATGGGTGTGTTTAACACACACTCTGTCTTTTCTTTTCTGTCTTTTATTGTCTGTCTTTTATTACTACCCACGGATGGGTAGTCAGACTGACCATTTTTGGGTAGTCGGACTGTCCACGGATGGGTACCCATTTTTGGGTAGTCATTTTTGGGTAGTCGCCACTTTGAGTAGTCCTTATTTATGCCTATGGTTTTGATTGAATTGTTATATTCGCAACTCGTCTTGATAACATTCTTATCAATTAATTTCTGTACGCTCTTTCTGACTGTGCTGATTGGAATTTCAGCTCCTATCGAAATATAAGAAGCCGAAAGTCTGCGAGATTTCTTGTTATAGCCGAACGTCTGAGATAAGATAAACAACAACACCCTGATCTCGGAGGCGTTAAAGCCGGACTTTATAATCGCCATAAACAGTTCATTCGATATCCTGATATAGCCGTTTTCGATTTGTGGATTAGCCACTTAAACACCTCCGAGCCGTTCTTTTGCTTCACGGTATAGGATTTCTTTAATCAGCCTGGGTGATGTTAATTCATCACACATTATGAGCTGACAGTCATATCTTGCCAGCCACGCTGTCATAGAGGCAAGAAGCGCATTGGCGTTCATTTTAGAGCGATAGCCTGCTTTCAGTACCTTTTCCCAGCTTGCATTTTCAATCAGCAGATAGAGCTTTGCATGATGTTCTTTCGCTCTCTCAAATTCCCTCGCAAATCTCGCCCTGTGCCTCGTAAAACAACCGATAATCTCGTCCAGATCCATCTTCCGCTCAATCGATACGGAGCCTGAAAAGTCAAGCTCCGTACCGTCGGGCAGTGTCACAAAGCAACTGTAATCGCCAAAGTTGAGTGCTTTCCTGATATACGGCAGACCAATTCTTGCAAATCTGCGTCTTGCCCTTGCTGTGTCCTGCTCCCTCGTATCAACAATCAGCGTCAACGTTTTGAGCGTGTTTTCGATCTCAACAGGGTGCATTAGAACGGCAGATCCTCGTCCTCTCCGTCGTCCTCAACGATATCAGCGCTGTTGGCGTTGGTCAGAGGAGCGGATGTTGTCACCTTGCCTTTGAGCGGCTTGTCTTTCATCGGCTTAAACTTACCCTCACGGATGGCGGAAACGTCAGTAACCATGCCGCACTCGGTGGTCCAGCCAGACTGACCGTTCATCTCCCATTCACGATTGCGAAAGATAACGCCGATCAGCTTGTCCTTGAACTTCTTCTCGTCACAGTCATAGTGGTAGTTCGGGTTGCTGTCCTCCATTGCATAGATGAAGTTGTTGAACGTGCGACGGTTGCCCTCGAAGAACTTAGAACCTTCCTCCGGCACTGTCAGGCGGTAAGTGCCTTTCCACTTCTTATCCTCGTTCGGATTATCGCTGAACTGCTTCTTGAAAAAGCCTTTGAAGTCGCCCTCGGCAATATCAAAAGCGATCACAACAACGGAGCCCCACTGATATTCCTCGACCTTTGCGTTGACGATTTTCGCCACATAGCCGCCTGCCGGGAGTTTGCCTGTCTGTACGGTTTTCTCTGCTTTTTGTCCTTCATAATTTTTAATCATTGTCTTTTTCTCCTATCTTGTAATAATTTCTGATTGCGACATCGACCGCTTTCAGATCGTTGTCTATCTCCTCACCGTCAAACATGCCGATTGGCGTTTTAACAGTATCAAAGCCGTTGTTTTGAGTGCTGAAACGGTACTGACCATCATGCACAGATGTTTTGAGAACGATGGTAAACATGCCCTCCAGCGTGATCTTTTCGTCAAGCAACTTGCCGATTGTTTTGATTTTCTGCCGTCCTGCGTCTGTAGTTTCGATGTGGTGCAGGAAGTAGACAATCTTATCGTCAGGCAGCGCAGATACCGCCTTAATCAAATTCCAGAAATTCAAACCAATGTCGGTGAATTTTTGAAAACCTGTCACCTTTGCCGTTCTCATGAACTCATTCGCCATCAGATATTGGCTGTCGTCAATGACAAGTGTTTTGACTTCCGCCTTTTGCAAAGCCTTTTCAATCTTTGCATAATTATCCGTGTTTATGCTTTTTAAGTCGTTTTTGAACGGTAACGGTTTTCCGTTTACATTAATCAGCCCTATCTCGTCGGGCTTGAAATTTCTAAGGCTTGCGCTCTTGCCGGAGCCGCTCTCGCCTAAAATCAAAACAGGGATTCCCATTTACTTCTCCTTTCTCATTCCTCTGATCTCCCCTGTAATCTCAACAGGGCAGTCCTCATATCGTGCGTTTTTGTCGAAGATGATTCGATTTAAAACAGGGCATTTAGGGCGGTTCATGTTATCTGTATAAGAAGCGTCGCAGTTTTTACAACATATATCATCCTCGGGGAACCAGATTTCTCTCTGCCCTATTCTGCCGAGGGTGTAGTAGCTTATAATCCCCACGCCCTGTCTCTCCTTTCTTCCATCAGCGCCTCCGCCATAGCTATTGAATTTTCATAGCAGCTATGGCAGATGGTGTCCTCCGTGATCGGGTGTTGCTCCGCTTCATCCTCGGGAATATACTTACCACAGCTCATGCACTCCACGGCATGAACGATATCGCCGGAGCCACACCGAGGGCATACACAGCCATATTCGGCAGCCGTACCCTCGCCGTATGGATAGCGGTCAATCACGATCTCAACAATCTCGTCCTCGTCAAAGACGGCACTGCACTTGTGGTTTAAACATACGTATTTATTCATTTTTGTCTATTTCACTCCAATCTAATTTCTGCCCACAACATAAGCAATAATTATATCCGTAAGCTGGATTGCTGTCATACATCAAAGCGCCGTTATCGTATGTTTTACAATTCGGGCAAGCATATTCGTGTGATTCTCTGTCCCATGAAAATGGATATATCTTTATAGGTCTTTTCGGAATTTGTTTTACCAGATCGCTTATAATTATCTCAATGCCTTTTTTAACAAAAGCATGACCGTATTCTATGTTTTTAACCATATATTGATCTATGGCTTCCAAAACAAATCTTTCGTCGATAGATTCTAAATCATATGGAATATTAACGTCTATATAAGCGCCGCATTGGTCAACTTTGTATTGGTTGATTCTGTTTGCACAAGTGTTATAGCCAGAACACAATTTACATCCGATTTTTGAAATCTTAATCACTCCTTTCGCTGATCCCATCCTAAAGAATTATCGTTGACTATTGTCATTTACTGTGATACAATAGAAGCATGAAGTTTAGTTCATTAGCTTCTTTGCCGACTGTTGGTATGCGAACGCCTCAGTCGGCTCCTTTCTTTTTAAACAACTTCCGGCAGTCATCCAGAACCATCTTGAAGTCGTCCTTGCTGTCTTTCCAACACGCACGACCGATTCCGACGATCACAGCGCCCATGAACACATAAGCAACCACTGTCAGCGTGATTCTCAGCCACATATCTGTCATTACAAATCAACTCCTTCCATAAATTCTTCATAAGTGATATCGAACACCTTCAACAGTTGGTGCATAGCGTATAGCGAGGGATAACATCTGTTGAGTTCCCAAAAATACACACTCGATTGACCGACATTAGCAAGCTCCGCCAGTTCTTCTGCGCTGAGCTTCTTTTCTTTTCTCAGGTGTCTGAGCCTCCGTCCGAACGTCATTCCAGGTCAACCCCCTTCATAAATTCCTCGTCGGTGATATCGAATATTTCAAGGAGCTTGTGATATGTCTTGAAATTCGGGTGGGTGTTGTCGTGCTCCCAGTCGGTAACACATTTGTTATTCCGCTTTCCGAGCGCTATCGTCAGAGCGTCCCTCGACCATCCCGGCTTGAACAGTCGGAGCTGCTTGATCCTCTGCCCTACCGTCATATAGTTTCACCATCCTTTCGTAAGCCTTAGAAGGACGACTGCCGGGCTTTATGTTCTCTTTGCGGTATTTGTCCTGCTTTAGAGCCAAA
>Ga0326512_10003731_pt1 | contig 11129 bp, 5 predicted proteins | sample 1_2617_0518_D_FD_203652 | JGI IMG/M metagenome (GOLD analysis project Ga0326512, IMG submission 203652) | Bovine rumen microbial communities from UC Davis, California, United States - 1_2617_0518 | ecosystem: Host-associated > Mammals > Digestive system > Stomach > Rumen | place: USA: California...
AAGGTTATCTTCTGTAGTGGCGTAAATGCCTTCTGAATCAACCCAAACCTTTATGATTTTTCTCTTACTCATCTCTCAAAATAATTTTTCCAACGTTCAGAAATCACCTCTACATTCTCTTCTATTATGGATTCTATCATTTTAAGCTCATTGCTCTTGAAACCATGATTATATACAAGAAGTACATCTGGTACAACATTAAATTTAGCTTCATGACCATCCTTTATCACATGAACGTGAATAGGTTCATGGTCATCACTGTAAAACTTAAAGACAAAACCAAAGATGATAAATATTGTAGGCATATTTTCTTATGATTTATATTTCTGTTGGCAAAGTTACATATTTTCTTCCTAACCTCCAAATTTTGCTGAGGATTATTCTTGCTAAGCGATTATCAAAAATACAGAATGAGAATTATCAAATAAACAGATTAAAAATACCTCAAAAACACCGAATGAAATGCCTCCAAAAACAAGATTTTCTTGCTGGATTCAAATATTTACATTTTCCTTGAATTCTGTTTCTTTCACTTGCATATTTCCTTTAACAGAAAGTCTTGTAGTGTTTCCTTGTCTGTCTTGGAAAGCCTCCCTTTCGCAATATTTCCATTGCACAATATAATTTGCTAATTCCTTATATACAACATTCTTATTAAAGTGAGATTTTATATTTATTTAATCTAATATCTTGTATTGCTGACTCGGATGGTTCGGCGTACCTGGATAAAGCATCTGTATCTTTTTGGAGGCAAGCAGCAATGGGATAACATGATTCCTTAGATATTTTGAATCGCGATTAATTCTTGCAGACAGTTCTTCTAATGAAATCCATTCACAACAATTAGATAGAATTAGATTTTGTAATTCCTCACGTGACAATCTCTTCTTTATTTGAGCTTTCGCCGTTGTTTCTGAGGTTGCCACATTTGCACCCGAGGTTGCCACATTTGCACCCGAGGTTGCCACATTTGCACCTGAGGTTGCCACATTTGCATCCGAGGTTGCCACATTTGCACCCGAGGTTGCCACATTTAAGAAATCTGGTCCTTTCTGTGGCAACATATAACGCATACCTCTACCATATCCTTCTGGTATGAGGAGTCCTTTTTTTGTCATTGTCTTCAGAATGTTGGCAATCTCCGATTTGTGAAGGTTCAAAGAATACCTTAATCTCATATTTGTTACAGAGCCTTCATCACATGCCAATGCCAGAATGGATAATACATGATGATCAAAACTATTCGCAATAATACCGAACTTCTCTGTCAGTTTTGACTTCGCTTTTTCTGACAAGAACGACTCCATAGGCATTACAAGAACAACTTTATCCGGGCCTTGCTGTTCGTATATGTTTGGAGACCTCCAATTTGCCTCCCTCCAACCTTTCATAATTTTGTCAGTACCACTACCTGCCTTTTCTGCTACACCAAGCATCGAGAACATTTTCTGCAGTGACTTGTTACGACAGACACTTTCGCCTCCTGTATAGTATTGGTCGAATGATACCAACAACGTACCAGGGTTTGAGAATACGAAACGGTGTAATTCATGACGCACGACCAAAGAAGCATTGACAGAATAATCCGCATGGATACACAGGTTTATCAAGGCTTCTCTTACGGCTATATGAGCAGGAGTTTCCTCTTTCCTAATGTTCCCTTCAAGGATAAAAGGCTTAGGGAGTGCTGCTTGCAACCTTGGCAACACACGCTGATAATAATTGAACAGATTGGCTTCCCAAGTACCATCTGCACAAATCCGGTTTGTCCAACGTACGTTTTCATCCTCTGTCAGATGTTCTTGATAATCTGGGAAGAAATGTGGCATACACTCGACATCTGTTATAGCCTGTGTTTTACCAAACATTAAGAGTCCCGCAACCGTGAAACCTTCTTCACCCGTCTGACGGTCTCTACGATAACCACCCAGCTTACGAAGTAATTCTATGTCATTCAGCGTATGCCACGGATGGTCTGGATGCGAAACCTTGAATAGTTGGCGGTAGCCAGCCAGAGCATCTTTGTCCATATCATCCATCGTATAATTCTTTAGAATGCGACTATCGACAGGTCTTGAGTCGTCAGCATCAGCAAACATACGTCGAACTTCTTGCTCAGTACATTTGTAATCACCCTCATAGTTCCGTTTATAAGTCCCTTTATACGGCTCATTGGTTCTGTAAATAGGACGAAGTTCTCTTGGCGCACGAGGAACAAAAAACAACATAAAACCGAAGCCCTTATAGTTCCCGATGATAACCCCCTCCTTACTCATTATATTTTTACTGATAGTAGAAGGATTGTTTACATTGTTCCAGAAATCCTTTCGATACTTTTCCATCTGCTCTATTGAGAGATTATCAAGAAAGAATTTTCCGTTTTTCTCCTTTACCCCAAGCACAATTGTACCGCCATCAGTATTGGCAAATGCAGAATAAGTATCCCAAAAATTTCCAGGAAAACCACCAACTGCGCTCTTGAATTCCAAGTCATCACTCTCGTTTTGAACGAGCAAAGACTCCAAATAATCATTGAAATCAGATATATTCCTTACTTCTATCATATTATTCATTTATTATGGTATCAAAACTCCCCTGTATTCAAGGTCATTCTTCATTATTTCTCCCGTATGATGGAAATCTATTTCATAATTTGTTTTTTTATAGCACCCGCTATTTCGTCTGACTCGTTAGACATTTCCTTACCTATCATTTCTTTGAGTTTATCAAGTTTATCTATTATCTTCTCCTTTTTGCTATGAGGCTTTTTAATCAAGGATAACACCTCTTTAGCCAAAATTTCTCTATTACTTTTATGTTCTGTAAAATCTGGGAATGAGTAGTGAATATAGTTCAAATTGTAAGGACTCGCCAAATAAAAATCCTCCAAATCCCACAAGGGCTCTTTTTCTACTCTGATAATCTTTCCTATTTTTTCTCTCCATAAATCATTTCGATATCCATATTGAGCTATCGCTATAATACATAAAGCCATTATGGCATTTATTGCATTGTATAATTTAGCATCAGTGAAATTATCTTCGCGGTTATGCTTTACTTTATTGTATGCTTTATACCAGAATAGTTCATTGTTTTGCTCCCAGCCTTTAAATGGAGAGTAAACCTCCAAATCACCATATCTATAAAATGACAAGCTGTATTCATCCAGTCTTAAGGTATCCTTAAGTTTGTAATAGTCCGTCATTTGGAAATATCTTCCAATAGGCTTTACCGAATTATTGGTCAAAATGTGTTGCATCCTAGAATCCAGTTCTGTACATGCCAACATGATAACATTCCTTATGGCATGCCCATAAACACAATATTGTTTTTTATGAGGTGAGACAACTTTAAAAATTAAATCCAAATCATCAAGTATAATCTCTATTTGCCTTAACAGATTATAATACTCATTAGAGACAGGAATTGGCAAGTCTTCATAAAAATCTATTGAAGGCTTTCCTTCTTGAAATGGTATAGAAAAGCTTTTAAAATACTTATCCGTAAAGGAAGGTCTGTAAATAGAACTGTATGATTGACCATAATTTAAGTTTAAGCGAATAAGTCTAAAATTAGTCCCAGTATTATTTTGAGAAAGAAACGGAGTGCTTTGTTTTAAGCGTTCGAAGATGCTCTCATCATCTAATGAGCATAAATTGTCTATCGGAGCCCCAGACATTGTCCAATAGCCTTTTTCGTCAGTTCCTAAAACATACGCTTTATTATTCTCAAAAAGCATCGGAAACCCTGTCGTAATTCGATCTCCCCACGAATCATAATCTATTAAAGCTATATATGTTCCTTTTCTATTCTCCATAAATGTATAACGTTAAAATTATCAATTTGATTGAAAAGTTTCTATTATCAAAACGGGTTACAAGTTCTACTATTTCATTCATCTCGCAATAATAATCGCCTAACTCTTTGAAATGGCTTCTGAATTCAAGAAAGGGTCATGCAATAAAGACTTCACGACTCCATTGTAGCCTGGATATATGCGCGAAGCATCATACCCTATACTTTTTAAATACCCATAAAGTTCATTTACCGCATCGCGAGGTAGCATTAAAGCATATAAATAGGGGTTTTCTATCTTATCCTGTTTTATAATTAAATCTAATAATTGATCCAAAGGAGTTCGGTTTACTTTTGTATTCGTATCAGGTTCTATTCTGCCATTTCTGAAGTCTACCCTTTTCTCGACTTGCCATAATGTAAACAGTCCCTGTTGAGCTTTTAAATTTTCATTGCCATGATATATCGGTTGCACTAGTTTCAGTGGCAAATCCAATACATTCGGCATAGTGAGAAGATTGATATTTAAAGCCCAAAGAACGATATACTCAGTATTTTCAGGAACTTCTTTTCCTTCCAAGTGATTCTCTATAGCAAAGAATAATGCAACATAAATATCATGAGTCCAATCCAATAACCTTGTTGGTATTCCGTAATGCTGGGCTAATGAAGCCAATCCCCATAAATCTTTAGGCAACCAAGCCTCTGAGCTTAAAATGGTTGGTAAATCTATCTGATCAAGGAAAGTACTTCTAATTCTTTCAACATTTTCTATCACAAGTCCATGCCTATCGCATATTTTATAAAATTCACGAAGTATCTGATTTTCTTTCATTATTTGGACAAACTCCAAATCTTCCTGACTTTCGTCGTATCCAAGCGCAAATTTATTAAGTTGTTCTTTAAAATCTGGTCTTAACGCTGTTGGAATAAGTTTGTATTTATTTGACGCATGTCCCCTAAAGATAAAACTCCCATTTTTGAAAAGCTGATAGAATTTTCCACTATAGCTTATGTCGCTAAGAAAACCCTCTATTTTTTTATATTTTATGTATTGTACAGCAGAAAATTCTTTCATTTGGTTTTTATTACAAATATATTCATGAAGATTTTTTATTGATTCCTGCTTGCAAAGATAATGATTTTATTTGTTATTTGCAAGTGTTTTTTACACTTATATAGGCAAGTGCGCGTTATTTGTGCTCTAACTCTATTTACCTATAATGCCTCGCATTATCTGCGAGGCATTATCTTGGCATTTATTTTTCTTTTTCGTATTCTTCTTGTGTAATTTGAGTCTCAGTATCTACAATGAGGTATTTCATCATACAATCGTCACTATGCTCTTTATTCTAACACATTTACTTTTCCATCAATTTCCCTCACTATATTATTCTTCAACATCGTTCTGTAAACACGTTTAAGTGCATTCGTAATATTAGCACCAGTACGCTTATAGCCAAAGGCTCTTGCAGTTTCAATTATTAATGCATCAGGCGTTATTCCAAAACTATGCGAGGCAATCGTCTTCATTGCCAAAATAAGTTCTTCATCACAAATATATTCTATTTTTCTGACATCATCATCTGGACCTGGCACTCTTACTTTTAAATCATCGAATCCAACCAAAGTAACAAAGTCCCCTTTTCGAATTACATTATCACTTATGAAGGACCTAAAATAATAATTTACTTCATTCCTTATTACATTAGTTGCTTTTTGATTTCCCCATATTGGAGCTAATCGCCTGCATAATTCCTCAAAGTGAATTGGTTGTTCTATTTTTATAACATTCAATATTTTATTAGAAACATCACAATCTAAATAATCATATAAATTTGCTTTCTGATAAGAATCAAAACTATAACCTTCATCAGTTTCTTCAACTGCTACTACCTCCTCTATTTCTTCTATATCCAAAATGGGTTCTTGAACATCTAATGAGGATTCTTTACTCTCATCAAATGTTGAATTTAATGCACGTTCTATTGCTTCAATTAGTTTGTTTTCTTCAGATTCTTGATTCTTAATCCAATCCGTTGACCAAATTCTATATATTGTCCATCCCATGTCTTCCAGAACTGTTTGGCGAAGTCTGTCCCTTTCACGTGCAGTTCTCGAACTATGATAAGTGGCTCCATCACATTCTATTCCTATAGCAAACTCTCCTTTTTTTGTCGGATGTTTGATTGCCATATCTATCCTGTATCCAGAGCATCCCACTTGAGTTATTACGTCATATCCCTTAGATGACAAGAAATCATAGACGGATTCTTCAAATGGGGAATCAAAATTTAATGAAGAATCTACTTTTAATTCGCTTTCAATTGCAATTATACCTCGTTGTGCATAGTCTATGTATGAACGAAGTAATTTTACGCCTTCTGATGAGGTCTTAGACAAATCAATATCCGCAGGTACAATCGAACCAACAAGTTTTACATTGTATTTAGCACGAGTAATAGCAACATTTAGTCTTCGATAGCCTCCATCCCTACTTAATGGTCCAAAATTCATATACATAACACCATGACTATCTTTAGCATATCCTATACTAAAAATAATGGTATCTCGCTCATCACCCTGTACATTTTCAAGGTTTTTAATAAAGAATGGTTCTTCATTATCTTCATTAAAGAATCTTTCGAGGGAATCGTCCTTCAAACGCATTTGTCTAAGAGCCATATCAACAGCATTTTGCTGTGCTTCACTAAAAGTGACAACTCCTAATGACCGATTCGGATACTTCTTAAAATGTTGAAATATCAGTTCTGCTACACGTTTGGCTTCTATGGGGTTATTGCGTTTACTGCTTCTATCATATACTCCATCTTTCACGTAAACATATTCAACACCAATATCAGAAGCCTTTTCTATAGATGATGGAAATGTTATTAATGAACTATTATATATCTTGATATTAGAGAAAGCTATGAGGTGTTCATCACGACTTCTATAATGCCAACGCAAACTCCTTTCTGGTAAAACTGTTACAGCTTCATCTAAAATAGATTCATATGCACCTGCATCACTATCCTTAATTTCGTCCGTATCTACGTCGAAATCTTCATCGTTCAGTGATGTTGCAAAGAAGTTAGTTGGAGGCAGCTGCTTCGTATCACCAACAATTATAACCTGCTTACCTCTCATGATAGCTCCAATAGCGTCTTCTGTATGAACCTGAGATGCCTCATCAAAAACTACCAAATCAAACTCGTAACTATTAGCTTCGAGAAAAACGCTCACAGATAGAGGTGACATCATAAAGCACGGACGTAAAGTCGTAAGCAGATTCGGTATAGACATGAATAGTTTGCGCAAAGGCATTATTCTTCTCTGCTTATTTAGTTCACGTTTCAATATGCCAATCTCGTCACGTGATGTCGTTACAGAATTAAAGTCTGGGATACGACTTACAAGTCGTTCTCTTACTCGAGCTTGGGCTATTTTGAATTGTTCTTTATCTAATGAATTAAATTCTCGTATGTTTTGTTCCTGTACCCTACCTCTAAAATCTCTAACAGCAGGGAATTGTAACATGATTTTATCTAACCATAGTCTATAGAAACGTTTTAGATATGCATCTACAATATAATTGTTATCAATTAGAACCTTATCTATTTGTTCTACATAGGGAGAGAGTCCTGCTTCTGCACATCTCTTTCTATTAGACTTGTAGTCTACCCATTCCTCTAATTGTTGTTTATTTCTCTTACAAGACATAAGGCGTTCTATGAAGTCAAGAAGATTTACATCTCGGAACTTATCTTTTTCTTCGAACAGGGATGAGAACCAATTATATGGCTTGCTAATGTCATCTGTATATCTACTTAAAACATCATAAGTCTTACGACAATAATCTACACAGGTAGCATCAGAACATATTTTTTTTATCAAATCATCAGGCAGTGAGTATTGTTCTGCGCACAATTTCAAATCCTTGGCGAAACATAATGCCTGATACAGTACATCCCAATCGGTTTCTATGCCATTATAATAGAATGCAAACATATCCTGAATAGCTTTTTGCTGAGATTCCAAGGAGTTTACTGCATTCTGATAATCAACTATTATCTTAAGATCCTCTAGTATTTCAGTATAAATAGAACTACCTTTTCTATATCCTCTAATTTCGCTATATATTGTCAAGAAATCATTTGATACATTAACGGAATGCTTAATTGTTTCTAACAACTCAGAAATAGGCTTTTCTGTACCTACATCCATTAATAAGACATGAGAAATGTCTGATAATATTTGAGAAATATCTAATGATGTGTATGAAGTAACAAATTGTTTTGCTTTATGTAAAGGAAATTTCCCATCTAAAAGCAATTGCTTCAATTTCTGCGGAATCACACCTAATGAACATACACACTTCTCAAAGGAATCTAACTCTCCTTGAAGTATCTCCCAATTTGTGTCTACTCCTTGATAATACTTACCATAATCCTCCTTGCACTGATTTGCAATAAGAGATATTTTTTCATTCGCTTCCGCTATTTCTTTTAGCAAATTCAATGTGGATGTAGCTTCATCATAACCAAGTTTTTCTCCATTCTTGGAATAACCACGCAAGAGTTTTATATCTTTGCGATATTGGGATTTAAAAATTCTTAAGAATGTATCATACTCCCCTCTAAATCTTTGCAGAATAGGATAATACTCCAAACATAGTATTTCCTTATCAAAACTATCTAAGATTGAGGCCTTTTGGGTTCTGTAGGCTTCATGTAATTCTTTGTGTTTTGAACAATCCGACTTTAACTGATTATATTTTTCGTTTTTAAACCAATTTTCTGTTGGCTTTACTGATGATACGGAAATTAAGTCAGCAACCTTATTTGCGAAAATATCTAACTGTGATATTGTCTTAGGTGCTTCTATTCCTAACTCATTGGCAGTTTCTTCTGCTAAAGAGAGTATCCCCTCTATTATTTCAACATAGCTACACAATATTTGACTATGATTAGCCAAATTATCTACTAATTCATTTTTATTGTTACAAACAAAGGCAGATAAGACTTTTTTTTCATTTTCAATGAGAGTAGCATTCTTAACACCACAATCTATTTCTAAAACATCTTGTCTATATTTTTCTGTAATAATCGAATGATTTTTCTTAATAAGAGTTGACGCTTTTCGATATTCCTCAGTTTTAGTTAACAGCTCGTTAATATCATCTGAAATCCATGTCACAGGTATTAAAGGAGATTTCTTTAAAACACCTAATATTTCCATTAATGTGTCTTTTCCAGCAATTGAATGCTTCACAGCAAGATTCAATTTGCTACTACACTCCGTAATTTTACCATCTAAAGAATGTAATTGTGGAACTATCTCTGCTACCTTAGAGTCTATATCATGCCTAAGCTCGTTTGTAAGATATTCGACAGATGCACCCCTCCATACATTCTTGTCATAATCTTCACTTCGTTTCCCTATGGTCTTTGATAACTCACCTAATAGATATGTTCTATTGTTAAGTTCATTGATATCTGTTTTCTCCACATCTGGGATAGGGAAAATAATCTCTGGAACATTTTTTAGTTTCGAGAGTTTACCATTCACATTAAAAATGGTTACATTTAGGGCTGAGCATGGAGTATGTAATTGCTCTTGATACTCATTAAGAGTTTCGCGTTTTCTCTCTAAAAGGTCTAATTGTGCTAATGCCTCATCCCTGACCTTCGTCCTGTCTACAGATATGGAATTCGCCAGTTCACGTAAGATTTCCTTTTTATTTGCTTTGTGGCTATGAAGAGTAAAGCAATAATCTGACAAGCCTACTTTTGATAATCTGTTATATACAACTTGAAGAGCAGCCATTTTCTCAGAAACAAACAAGACCTTCTTTCCATCAGCCAATGCTTCTGAAATAATGTTTGTTATTGTCTGGCTCTTACCAGTTCCTGGAGGCCCTTGAAGAACATAACTTACCCCTTTCTTTGACAATAATATTGCGTCTTGTTGGCTAGAGTCAGCATCTACGACCTGAAATACGTCAATTGGTCTTTCTTGCTTGTCGTGGTCAAAATTATTTAATTCTTCTGGTACATTAATAGTCTCTGCTTCACCTGCAATTGCTGCAACAATTGGATTTGAACTAAGTCTGTCTTCATTTCGCTCCAAATCCTTGTACATGTTTATCTTTAAGAAAGAGAGATTTGCAAGATGAACACATCGCTCTATAGTCCAACCTTTATTCTCAATAGTTTTCTCACATTTGTCGAAATAATCCGATAAAGAATCTTGTGAGCTATCAAACTCTGGCAAAACTAAACCAAAGTCGTTTTCCAACTTATGCAGAAGTGTTGGATTAATAACAATTTCATCTTCATGCGGAACAAGAATATACGGCGATGTCAAAGATTCAATTGTTAATCGAACGGGAACCAATACAAGAGGTGATGAAAGTATCTGTGAAGAATCATCTTTCTCTTTCCATTTCAACAAGCCAAATGCTAAGAATAATGTATTAATACCCTGTTCTTCTATTGAAGTGTTAGCTCTATATCTTAGCGCTTTTAATGTCTTTTGAAGTTCTGGAATAGTCTTGGTAGTTTCGACATCACCCTTTATAATAACATCATAAGTTTCTTCACCTTCATCGTCTATAAACACCTTTTTTGAGTATGGAAACTTCACCTCCTTTTCTTGAATGGCTATCCATTCAAAAATTGTTTCATATGCAGGGCTTGAGATATTTACATTAGACCTCTTTGTTTCAATAAAATTGATAAGTTTATTTCTTTTGCCAAAATCAAGCAAAAGTTTCTTCCATACTTCAATTCTTTGATGTAATTTATTTCCCATTATATTTTGCAATGTTTCTCATTCAACATTAGGACGATTAGTCGATACAAAATGCAAAAGTAAGAAAAACTTTCGAAACAACAAAAAAAGTGGAGAGAAATATTTTCTTCTCTATATAAAAATAAGGTGTTTTGAAAAATAACCTCCTAAGGTCACTAAAACGCTCGCAAGGCGCATGAATACTGGGCTGAGCATAGTGACCTATGTTTGCCGACAGGTCACTTAGAGGTCACTTGAGAGGTCACCTTAATTAGAAATTAGAAATTAGGAATTAGGAATTAGGAATTAGCAATTAGCAATTAGGAATTAGAAATTAGGAATATTTTGAAAAAGATTTTGGACGAGATTTTTAAGGGATTTTTGAGGCGAAGCCGAAATGAAAAAGAGCCTTCTGACTATTTGTGGACACGATTTTGAAAAAAGATGTTAGACAGGATTTTAGGAAAATCTTCTCTGAAAATCTATATAATATAAACCTGTCTATGGGGCTTTAGTGAGGTTCAAGTGACCTTTAAGTG
>Ga0326512_10003732_pt1 | contig 11126 bp, 17 predicted proteins | sample 1_2617_0518_D_FD_203652 | JGI IMG/M metagenome (GOLD analysis project Ga0326512, IMG submission 203652) | Bovine rumen microbial communities from UC Davis, California, United States - 1_2617_0518 | ecosystem: Host-associated > Mammals > Digestive system > Stomach > Rumen | place: USA...
TAGATGAGTACAAAGGAACCTGTAAAATCCTTCATGAAACTGGTGCTAATAATCCTACTATATATTATAACAATTGCCTTGAGCTTGAAAGGTCTACTATGGGTTGTAGAAGTAGTCTTCCGATGAACTACACTGGAGATTATAATAAGGATTGTGTCAATACTGGAAACTTTATGTACAATACTATTAACTTGCCATTGTTGGCTTTGGAGAATCCTGACATTGATGATTTCTTTAGGAAACTTGATGAAGTGTGTGAAATCTGTTACAAGTCCTTGATACATCGTAGGGAAACTGTTATTGATATGGTTTATAATAAGCACATAAGTGATTTCCTTTTGCAAGAGGATAAGGATACTGGTGAGCCACTTTGGGATATAGATAGAACTACTATTACTTTGGGTTATTGTGGTTTGAATGAATGTTTGATGGAACTGTATGGTTATGATATTTGTCATGAGGAGATAATGGAGTGTGGTGTGGATATTATTGAATTCATCAACAAGAAGAAACAGGAATTCTATGAGCGTGATGGTTTAAGATGGTCTGTCATTGCTTCACCTGCAGAGTCCACATCCTTTAGGTTTGCTAAAATCAATAAGAAGAAATATCCACAAGCACACGTGCAAGGCAAAGGAGAAAACATCTACCTAACCAACAGTCATCACATACCAGTAAGTCATAATGCTCATTGGATGCGACATATTGAGAATGCTGGAAGATTCCACCACTTGTCTTTAGGTGGAGACATCTTGCATATTTGGAGTGGTGAAGTATGGTCTGACCCTGAAGCAATATGGAAACTAAACAAGCGTATATTAGAGATTGGTAATCCAGTATTCTGGGCATACTCTAAGGTCTTTACTTTCTGTAGAGAGTGTTCATTTACAATTAATGATAAGCTTGAAGTATGCCCAATATGTGGTTCAACTAATTTACGGATTTATGATCGTATCACTGGTTATTATCTTGGTGTGGATACTTTTAATGATGGTAAGCACCAGGAATTTGAAGATAGGTACAGACATAAGGTGAGTGAGGAAGTATGATTGAACTTGTTTTACTTGTTTTGGGTTTCATTAACCTATTCTTATTGTTAGGTTTGGGTAATGAGGTACTTGATATTCGTGATTATATTTTTTATAAGGAAGTGATGAAAGATGAGGGTGATTAAATGTTTAAATTAGACATAGTGCCAACAAAAACATTCCACACAAAATATGGAAAAACTAAATTAAATAGGAATGGTTATTCCGAGATTTCTACTAGGAAAGAGGGAAATAATGGTAAAATGTGGCATAGGCTTATTTGGGAAGAGTTTTATGGACCATTACCAAAAGATACTCACATTCACCATATTGATGGAAATCCTAATAATAATTGTATTTGGAATTTAGAACCTATGTCTGCTTCAGAACATTTGAAAATGCACAATAGCGGCAATATAAGGAGAAGACAAAATAATACAGGATATTATAGAGTTTCCAAATGTCTTAATGGCCATTGTAACCAAGGATTTATTTATTCTTACCAATATTTTGAAGATGGGAAAAGGAAAGCCATTCGTAGAATAAATTTAAATGATTTAGAAGATGCTGTTAAGGAGAAAGGTCTTTTATGGTCAAAATTAGAGGATATGGGGTGATTTTATTAAAGTAATTTACGAGACAACTGAGGATTGTAATCATTGCCCACATAATAAGGGTAAGGTTTGTATGAAGTTGCAGAAATACTTGTTTGATATTTGTTTTGAACGTGATTGTCCTTTGCCATCATTGTCTGATGTTGAGCAGTTTACTCGGTATGTTACTCCTGATTTGGAATTGGATTGTCATGGTAATTGTATGAATTGGGAGCGTTGGGATTACAACAAGCACATCAATACTGACATTGGTATTTGCCGTGCTTGTGCTGTGTTGAAGTTTTGTCATGCGAATGGTAAGGCTTGCGAGGAGTTTGATGAACTATGACTGATAAGTTTGTTGTAGGTTCTAATGAGATTGGTGAGATTATTGTAACTGATGTTGAAACTGATAGGGTTTATCGTTATAATGACATTTCTAAATTTTTCGGTTTAATAAGATTGTTGAATGAGCAACAATCCACTATTAACAAGTTGAAAAGCGACATTGAAGAAACAGAAATCAGTATAAAACTGTTTGAAGATGATATTGCAACAAAAGACAAGAAGATTGAAGAGCAACAAGCCACCATACAACAATTACAAGCACAATTACGAGAAAAAGAACAAGACGAAAAATTATACGCCAATGAAATATTGGAACTACGAGAAACCAACAAGGAATTTATACAATTCAAGAGTTTAGGAGGCGACTATTAAGATGAACGAAGAACTAAAAGAAATCAAGGATATTGTGAATGATCTGTTATGTTTAACCATTCGTTTGGAAGATTACGAGACTGGTTGTGGTGTCGACTACAGTGATGTCATAACCGACCTTAAATGGAACCGTATGACACTTGAGAACAGGTTAAAGAGTTTGAAAGGAGCGTGATTACTGACAACTTTAAAGCTTTAATATTAGGGATAATTGGAGTATTGCTCCTTTTATCAGTCTGTATTGGTGTTGATTATGCAGATGAGCCAATAACCGTGGAGGCGGAACCGATGAACACGTCCAATTGTACTGTTGTTGATGGTGTGCATTATGATAATAGGATTATTAACGGTACTGGTGTGGCTAAACTTCATAGGATTGTAACTGAGAAACCTAAGTATCCGTTAATCAGTATGTGGGCTAAACCATCAGTACGGTCAAGTTACAGTTACCGATGGTACAAGAAGACTTTCATTGACTACTGCCCACACTGCCACCATTACGGCGTACTCTTGAAGAACCCAAAGGGCGTTCCAGAAAAAGAATACACTTGCAGACGTTGTGGAGCTGATTACTGTGCCGTAACAGGCAAAGAAAAATATTCATTTAGTAAGTATTATCTTACAAAAGCCTAATCTAATTAGAGGTGCAAAATGAGTAAAAACAAATCAGAATTTGGAAGTTATAATATTACAGAAGACAACTATTGTCAAATCACAAGTAGGAAAGAAGGGAATAAAGGTAAACTTCTGCATAGATTAGTTATGGAAAAACATCTCGGCAGAAAGCTCAAAATGGAAGAAGAAATCCATCATTTGAATGGAGATAGATTAGATAATCGTATTGAAAATCTTGTCCTTTGTAAAAACCATAAAGAGCATATAACCAAATATCACCCACATTGTTCCGAAGAAAGAAAGAGAAAGATAAGTGATTCAAGAATAGGTGAAAAACATTGGAATTATGGTAAACCTATGTGTGATGAAACAAAACAGAAGATGAAAAACACTTATGCTAAAAAGAATAAATGCGGATTCCCTAATTTAATCGTAACTTCTTGTAAAGGTTGTGTTCGTGGATTCACTTTCAAATATCGTTATTATGATGACAATGGTGTAAGGAAAGGAATAACCCATTCCAAATTGGAAGATATGATCCAAGCTATAATCGACAGAGGACAATTCCCATTTATTTCCGATGGTGAAAAGTTTAGTAGGGTTGTGGCATTGGATAAAGGACTGATTACTTTTGAAGATTTTAAAAATAATACATAAGGAGACCATAATGATGATGACTTGTTGGGATTGCGAACTATTAAACCAATGCCCCAAGGGAATACTATTCCAGGGCGATGTATTAACCAAGGATGTTAGCAAAGAATGCGACAGATTCATAAAAGGAGAACTTGATGAATGATGGGAATACTATTATTAACAGGAGTGTTATTATTAATGCTCCTGTACCTACTAGAATACTATTTAGATAATTAATCAGAGGTACTATTAAATGAAGAAGTACAAGTTAAGGTGTAGTTATTGTGGAGCCACTATCCAAAAATATGAATGGCTACTAAAACTACACTACATTTTTTTTAAATCATATACACTAAACTGCCCAATCTGCCACAAAAAGAGCAGATGGATAAACCAGTTCATCTTGAAACATGATCAAGACAAAAACGAAAGAATATTCAACAAATCCAAATTGTTTGATGACCGATTATGAAAGCCGAAAGATTCAAAAAACGAATGGAAGATAAGATGATAAAGAAAAACGAATATGCACTTAGCAGTAATGAAACCATAAACCTAATACCCATAGGAGACTTCCACATAGGCAGCAGTCAATTCAATTATGAATTCTTTGAACATATGCTCAAACAAATCAAGAAGCTCAAGAATAGGAGAATATATTTGATGGGAGACTTATTAGAGTCTGCGAGTAAGCACGTAGGAAATTCATCATTCCATACTCATATGTCATTGGAAGAGCAGAAGAGTTACTTATTGGAAGCATTGGAACCATTCACTGATGATATTATAGGAGTATGTGTAGGCAACCACGAAGCAAGACTAATCAAGGAATTTGATTTCAATGTAGTCGCTGATATTGCAAGGGAATTAGGTTGCAAATGGTACAATCAGAATATTGACACATTTAAAGTGAACGAGTACACCATTGATGTATTCACAAGGCACGGAAAGGGAACTTCAGGACAAAGGCACTTAAGCATGGGAAAATTAGAAAGAAGCACTAACAGTATTCAAGCTGATTTCTACTTTGAAGGCCACAACCACCGAACACTATTCTGGAACAAGCTTTACACCGACAAGACAGGATTACACCGAAAATACTATGGTTATACTGGAGCATTCCTAAACTACGATGGCTATGCTGACAGTATGTATCTAGACATCGAACCGCCATCATATCAGACTGTTAGCATTAATATGAACCGCAAAGTCAAAGTGAACCAGCATTACTGCGATGAAGAAAGACCAGACATAAAATTCAGGTGATAAAATTATGAAACTCTTAAACTACTGCCACCTATACATACTACTGAAAAAGAAACAAACATTACTACGATTACTATGGGTTTATGATATGCAAAACATAGATCTACAGACAGAATTACTAAAAGTCCATTATGAACTAAAAGAGTGTGAAGATGAAATTAAACTACACCTTACTATTAACTGACATAAGCAAGAAACAAGGATTAGGCATACCCTGGACTGAAATGCCCTTGATAATTCATACAGATTTAACCACTTATACGATGGCCTATATCACCTACGAAGACGAAGAATATCTCTCAATCGTTGTACCAAATGAGGAAGGAGCAGAATACGCAAAAATCCTAAACAAAAACACTATCATCGCAATAGATGTGATATACGCCCAAATGCTAGAAACACCAACACCATTCAAGGAGGATGGAATGTATGGATAGGACAGTCGAATTCTTATTAAAAAAATATGAGACCAAACAACCAGGCGAAATATGGAAACTTGAAACCGAATACGAAAACCTAAAACAGTACCAATACAAACAAAGACTATTTTATTTAGACACCATAATCAACGAAAGAACCACCAAAAGCAGAGGAACATTCCAACTACCCAAAGCTCAAAAAGACAGAGCAAGACATATCATAAAAAACTTTGACTTCAGTGGAAGAACCAGTGAAGAAGATTACATAGTGATGATACTCGTATATGTCAAGATGGAATTTAACCCAAACCGAGAACTACGAGATTACCAACCAATACTAAATGACTATGGCATAGGCATAGCAACATTCGTAAAATTCCTGGTAAGGTTAAACAAGTTCCATATAAGCAATTAGGGTGGAAAATACTATATGTAATATATGTAAGAAGAACTAATTTTAAATTTTATATTTTATTTTGATTAATATGGATGAAACAAAGAACTGGAAAACAGTAACAGTAGATGAAAACGGCGAACCCATACTCAAATATGATGCACACCATGATGAAACCGTCAACATCAGGACTGGAGAAGTCATCCAAGGACATTGATTAACGATGACTGAGCATACTTGCATACAAGAACCAACCATTACACAATTAAAAGTCCATCAGGACTATGAGACACAAAGGATTGATGAATTGAGAGATAAGATAGATAAGATGGATAAGAAACTAGATAAGGTATTGGAAGGGTTCAACGAGTTAAAGCTCCAGTCAAACAAGGATGACAACCAACTTGAATTAAGACTCAAGGCGATAGAGACTGAACTCGAACTACAAAAACAAGTAAGCATAGAAAACCATAACAGAGTCAGCCAATTACTAGCACTAGTCGGAGTCGGACTAACAATCATAACCATACTAATCAATGTTTATTTCAAAATGATTTAAATGTCTCACTATTTAAGAGGAGGTGCGACACATTGCCACCTAAGAAGTTTAATGAGGAAACTTGCCAATGCTTAGTGGAGAATTACAGTAAAGGTTTGCCCTTGAAATATTGTGCAGACATTGCAGGTATTGATAGGCGTACTGTTTATCGTTGGATGGAGAAAGGCAAGAATAGTAAGCGTGGCAAGTACAATGATTTTTATAAGGATATGCAGAGAGCCAAGTCCAAGTTTATAGCGAAGAACTTACACGATATACAGGATAATAAGTCTTGGATGGCTAAGCAGTATCTTTTACAGGTTACTGATCCTGAACAGTTTGTTGTGGCAGAAAAACAACAAATCGAAGCAGAAACCAAACAAACCATTGAGGCTAATGTTGATATGACAGACCCACGTATCCAAGAGTCAGACCTTGCAATGCTAAAGGAATTGATAGGCGATAAAGATGCCGATAACAGCAGAGGAGATAAGCCAACTACCGAGTAAACCTCGTGGTATTGGTGAATGGTCAATACTCATTAACAATGGTTATTGGAGACCACGAAACTTCGATGTACTCATCATTGAATTACTGGGTTATGCCTTGCAAGGCAAGGTCAGTAAGATATTACTTGGAGTACCTAGCCGTCATGGTAAATCCACATTGATAAGTAAGAACTTCGCTTCATATTTCCTAGCCCATTATCCCAATGATAAAGTCATACTAACAGCCTATTCACAAGGACTCGCTTCAGAGTTTGGTGGACAAGTCAAAGACGTCCTAAACTATTACGGCAACCTATCACCATACAAAGTAAGCCTAAGCACAGACTCCAAAGCTAAAAACAAGTTCAAGCTCAACCACCCATACCGTGGCCAAATGTTAGCAACTGGTGCAGGTGGATCCATACTTGGGTTTGGTGCGGGATTGTTTATTGTTGATGACCCTATTAAGAATATTGCAGATGCAGAAAGTAAAGTGAAACAACAGAGACTTAGTGATTGGTTTGAGGCAACAGCGAAGACAAGACTCGAGAAGCGAAGCAATGGATTACCACCGATAATGTTGGTGATTGCTCAAAGATTACATTTACATGATTTACATGGTATCATACGAGAATCCGAGCCTACAATCGATGCACATGAGGGTATGCAGATACTCCGTGATGGCGGTACTATTGACCCTAATGTTTGGCTTGACCTTAATATTCCTGCTATCTGTGATTCCCCTAACGATTTACTACATCGTGAGATAGGTGAGGTGTTATGGGAAGAGCAACGAAGTTATGATTGGTTGATGGCAGAGAAACAATCAATGGGTTCATATTTGTTTAATGCTATTTACCAAGGCCAACCAATAGAACGTGATGGTAACATCTTCAAAAGGTCTTGGTTTATGGATGAGACCACCAATCGCATTTATAACTTGATTGACCGTAAAGACTTGCCTAATGATTTGCCAATGATGAGGTATTGGGATTTCGCTGCAAGTGGTAAAGAAGGAGATGGAACCAGTGGTTTATTAACTGGTTATGATGGCGAGAACCTTTACTTCATTGACCTTATCGCTGGTAAATTCTCATCAAGTGAAACCTTGAAAGTGTTTAAACGTACTGCCAAACGAGATGGTAAATCAGTCTTGATTAAGATAGAACAGGAACCAGGAGCAGGCAGTAAATTATTGATTAATGCTTTCCGAAGAGACAAAGAATTAAAAAGATACCACATCCGCTCCGATAAGGTAAGAATGGCAAAGAACATAAGAAGCTTCGACCTTGAAGCATTATCCGAAGATGGGAAAGTTTATTTCGTTAAGGCAGATTGGAACCATAAGTTGATTGACCAGTTAGTAAGTTTTACTGGTGCAGATGGTGGAGAGGACGACATAGTAGATACAGCAACAGGTTCAGCAAAGCACTGGTTGCGACCAAGAAGAAAAATAAACGTATAGTGATTGATTATGACAAGACATTCAGATTCATTTATAGTTACAGTTAAAGATGATAATTATCAATTGATTGACCAGTTGGAGTTGAACAAGTTTGCACTTAAGGCTCAAGTGGATAGAGATGGGAGCAAATACACTCCAAGTGAGGAATTGTTGAAGGGTAATAATATATTAGACCCTAAATACAATCCATACTATTTGGTACAATTGTTAGACTTATATACCTACCACGCCTCATGCGTTGAGGCTGTAGCGGTGGATTCCACTGGTATCAGTTACAGTTTGAAACCAGTTGAAGGAGTGGAACCAGTAGATGCTGAAAAGGCAAGACTCGAAGAAGTGCTTAACAATTCCACTCCATCTATTAATACTCAATTGCAAAGAATGGTATATGACCGCCGTGCAATCGGTTATGGTGCAATTGAAATCATAAGAGACACCACTTCCAAGTCTGACATCAAAAGATTGAAACATATACCAGCACATACACTCCGTAGGCATACTGACCAAAAGCGTGTAGTCCATATAAACAGTATGGGCAAAAAGGTATGGTTCGTAATCTATGGCAAAAACTACAACGATGATGGAGAACTATGCGACATTGATGCTGACACTGGAGAATTCAAACCATACAATTCACTTGCACCACATCAAAGAGCAAATGAAATCCTTTGGAGTCAAGAATATGCACCTGGTACTAATTACTATGGAAGACCACCTATTATATCCTGTCTTGGCAGTATTAAGGGAGACATAAGTGCAGTCCGATACAATTATAGTTTCTTTGAGAATTATGGAATGCCAAAATTCGCAGTAACCGTAACTGGAGACTTCGCAGATTACGATGTAGATCCAACCGATGAAGATTATGATGTAACCCAAACATTAAGGTATCGTATTAGTCAACAGATAAGGGAAGTCATCAAGAACCCACATTCAGCTATTTGTATAACTATACCATCAGAGGGTGAGGAGGGTAATGTTGACTTGAAGATTACTCCATTAAGTGTTCAGACTGAGGAGGGTCATTTCCGTATGTACCGTAAGGATACAAGGGATGAAGTAATCCACAGTCATCATGTTGACCCTAGCCGTCTTGGTATTTATGACGCTGGTTCATTGAATGGTACTAACAGTGATAACACTATGGCCAGTTATAAGTATGGTACTGTTGCTCCGATTAAGGCGGAATGTGAAGCTTTGATTAACTTGATTGCTAAAGAGTTAGAAGTGAATACTTGGAGGTTCTGCATTGAGGATGTTGCACCGATTGATTATAATAAGGACCTTGCATTGGCTGATTTCTTGTTCGCTCGTGGTGCTATGACCATTAAAGACCTCATCGATAACTTCGGTAATAAGTTCGGTTTAGACATTGAAGGAGAAGAGGAAGATTATTACTTGAATGCTCGTTACTTGAATAATGTACCATTGGAGCAAGTGTGGAACCAGACCGAAGATAATCCATACTTGGAAGTTGATAGTATTCTCGCTAACTTGGAAGAGTCTGTAAGAGGAGGCGATAGTGTTGCCGAAGAGACAGATATTAGCGAGCAAGATTAGTAATGCTCGTAGCCGAAACAATGAAAGACAATTGGAACGAGAATTACAACAATTCTTCGATAGGTTAGGCAAACAAGTACAATCCAATCTTGAAGAGTATTGGTCTGACCATTTACTCCAAGGCCAAGTGGATTTGATAACCAAACCGATTAGTGAAGCTCAAGCTGAATACTATCTAATACTCCAAAAGTATGACAAAAGGGAATACCAGTTAGGCATTCGTGAAGCGGAAAGACTTGTGAAGTTATCCAAGAAACCAATAGCAAGTAAAGCCATTAAACCAAGGTTAAGAAAGACAAGAGACCTATTTGCGACTTTGAGAGGAGCCGAAGAAGACCTATTAGAGAGAGTGTTTATTGCCAGTCAAGCCACCATTGCAAGAGTAGATACATCAATAAAACTGTTATTAACCGAGGGTTATCAGAGCGGTAAAGGAATCAATTATGTCGCTAACTTACTAATTAAAAGGTTTGACCAGTTGCAAACTTGGGAAGCAACAAGGATAGCACGAACCGAAATCCACAACTCTCATAACACCGCAGTAATGGACACATACCAAGAACTCGGAGTAGAATATACAATGTGGATAAGTGCAGGAGACGATGGTAGAACAAGAGACTCACACCTTGAAGTCGATGGTGAAATAATACCAATCGGCGGAACATACAGTAACGGCTTGAAATACCCTGGTGATACTGATGGACCAATCGAGGAATGGATAAACTGCCGTTGTAGTAATGCTCCATATGTAATCCCTTATGGTTACAGCGCACCACCTTTTAGTCCTTTCAGAGAAGAAGACCTAATCAAGATAAGATGATGCTTATGAAATTCATTAAAACTTTAGATGATGGCAGTATCCTATTGACTGCACCAGTCCTAATACCATATGCTAAGGATTGTGATTATGAGAACGGGGAAACACCACTCAATCCCAATCAAATATTAGCATTCAAAAACAGTTACGACAAGTATGGTTTCGTAGACCACGAACACGGCTTAACAAAGGATGGCAGAAAAATAGGCGAACCATCACAATCAATTATTTTAGATCATGATACTACCTTTACAACCATTGATGGCACATTAACCAATTACCCTAGTGGTACTTGGTTGTTAACCACTCATATTACCGATGACGAGGCTATCTCCGAGGCAATGAAGGGTTATTATACTGGCTACTCACCATCCATATTGCCACGTGCTTCAGCCGATAAATACTTGGCTGCACTTAAGGCAGGAAGAGAAGATGAGTGTGCCTGTAAAAACCAAATATCTAGTATGGGTAACAGTCTGATTAAGGATGTGCCTGACCCAGTAGTATTAAGTGTAAGCTTGACTAGGCAACCGTGCTTACACGAAAGTAAATTTTGCGAGTTAGATAACATGGAAGAAGATATTAGT
>Ga0326512_10003733_pt1 | contig 11124 bp, 29 predicted proteins | sample 1_2617_0518_D_FD_203652 | JGI IMG/M metagenome (GOLD analysis project Ga0326512, IMG submission 203652) | Bovine rumen microbial communities from UC Davis, California, United States - 1_2617_0518 | ecosystem: Host-associated > Mammals > Digestive system > Stomach > Rumen | place: USA...
CAAACGGCGTTCTACCATTGAACTATTACTGAGGGCTAACACATCCAGCATTACCTGTGAGGCCTCCCCCGGTTTATACTCCTCCTGATGCTTCATTATAGCGCTTGTTTTTGACGCGAAGATCTTCTATCATGCTATTCCAATTTTTGATGGCCTGATTACGCTTTTTGTTACCTTCAGATTTAATACCGCAGTTTGGACATTCGCAGAACCATTGGGCATCTTTCATGTTCCACCATACGATAATATTTCGCCATTTCTCTCCGCAAATACAATCAACCTTCTTTCTGGGTTCATAAGGTTTAGGTTTATTGTCTTCAAGAAACAGAATTGTATTGAAAATTACATCATTAGGAGGTAACTTTTTCAATTCCTCGATTACTTTTTCATATTGTTCTCGCTTTGAAGGCTTACGAGATTTAATATCAATGTGTTTTTCTTCACGAGCATTAAATTCAGCCATTATTGCTCTCCTTTCTAGACCTCTTCCATTCAGAAAAACTTTTAGTACACTCTTCACAAAAATCATATCCGCTTGTTTCTGGTATGCCATAGTCATCAAATTCTATAACGCTTATCATAGAATGATACTCTCTAGTCATTTCCCTACCGCAACCATCGCAAATATATTTATGTGTCGTTATAATCATATAATTATCGCCTCACTGTATTCGTCAATCTTCACTTCGTTCCACCACTCCTCACTATGTTCGGAATGAAAAAATAAGGGCTCCGTTTTGGAACCCTCATCGTCTACTTAAGAACCCTCAATTCGTCGAGAATATCCGCCAGTCTTTCGCCATTCTTCTTCCTACGATCGATGGCGACCCACTCTTCATTTGTAAGCTTCCTCTTAAGCTCCCAATAATGCCCAAGTGAAGCATCGTAACAACGCCGATCCTTATTGCGCTCCTCTACATGCAGATTATGTCGTTTACCGAGAACCCTAACTCCCGTACCAACAACAGTAGCTACAGCAGGAACAGCGACCATAAGAACCTGCTTATTGTCGTCGACCCATTCCTTGGCGGCATTAAAACGAGCCCTCCATCGAGCCTTACGTTCAGCACGTCGCATTTCTTTCGTAATATCAATGATCTTACCGGCCATTAATAATCCTCCTTCATATTAGATTCATTAAGTAGCCTGTTTTGGATGCGAATTAATCGGCATAGATTTCAAAAGTACTCAAAACGTATTCATCATCTCTCGTAAGAGTTTGCCTTGCAAATAAACGCAAATATCCGCTCTTAGGAAGGCAGTCTATTTCCCAACCTTTACATTCGATTAAACACTTAGGACATCCAGGAAACCTCGTTGCTTCGTAATGTTTGCCATAACCTCCGATGCCATCAATGGCAAGTACATCAGAGTATCCGTCAAATCTGCAAATAGGCTCCATATCCTTTCCAACAGCCACATAATCCATACATCGATAGCCAGATTCATGGGACTTATCCGTAGGAATTATCACAATTGAGTTGAGTTTTGCGTTCTTATAATCAAATCCGACATCCCTATACGAAGGGACCTTATCAAAATCTTCTTTAGTCATATCTTTTATGTTCATGCTTTATTCTCCCTTCTCAGATGCATTTCATCTATTACCTCGTCTAGCAACTTTCCGCTCAAAGTCAATTCTTCAACACTATACAATCCGCTCATTGCTATAATTCCGCTCGATTCTATCAAAGAACGTTTTAACATGTAGAGTTCGTCATCTGTGAAACAACTAAACTTCCTCAATCTCTTTTCCTCCTAAGAGAAATCATAGTCCTGCCATCGTCACTATTTTCGATAATATAAGATTCGTTATCATCCAGTTTAAGTCCCCCTAGCAAAATCCACAACCTCATAAAAGTTATGATAATAGTGGTCATTACTCAATAAATTCGCATCATCTTTTACAATTTCAATGTCGGAATTATCATCTTCCTCATCCTCAAGCTCATCATCAGGATATACATCGTCACGACCAAACGGTTCAAGGCCATGGAATATCTGAGTTTCACCAATCAGAAGTCCGTCATTATGACTATTGCTATTTTCGAATGAATACCACTCGCCATCTTCAAGCTCCAAATGCTCCGCACACTTCTTGATCCACTTCCAGTTATTTGAATGAGCATCATCGTTCCAGTCGTACTGTTCTACGATATCGAAATCCTCGTCATCGCCAGTTTCAAGCTCGCTGAAGTCGATATCAGGATCCTCGTAATCTCTAGAATTAAGAGAGGAGATATATTCATCCAGAGATCTGGTCGTATTATCGGCGATAGACTTTCCAATAGCGCATGCGAAAATAAAACCGGCCGCAGCAGATACACCACAGATAATCCCAGTCTTGTGTTCCTTGCAAAACTTAACGGTCTTGTTCTTATACTCGATCAGCTTTTCTTTAATAGCCATAGAATTACCTCCCTATAACTGCCATTTTGATTTGTTTAGAAAAAAAGTAGAAGGGCATGTTTCCATACCCTAATCTTGTATGAGATCCTTCTTTACTCTAAGACCTCCGTAATCCTGAATTGCCATCAAATAACTTAACAAAGATCCTTCCATACGAAACCAGTATACACCATAACCATCTTCAAGCCTCGCAGCCGTATCTATTCTAATGATAGTCGACTTCGGCCATATAATATGATTATTATGTATAACCATATAGCTACTTTTCTTACCAATCATCTTTTTATCAAGTTTAAGAGCATTAGGTTCACTTTCTATAAGTATAGAGTACCGCATTATCTCACCTCCATAAAGGCGACTGTTTTAAATGCGAATTACAAAAAAAAGAAAGAGACTGCCTCGTTATGAGACAATCTCCATCTTTATAAATCTTTTTAACGACTACTTTTATCCTTTAATCCAAGACGCAATAAAACAAAGTCCAACACCTACAAAAATTGCTCCAAGAACTAAACTCAATTAAATCAGCCTCCTTTAATATAGATTCATTAGGAGACTTGTTTTAAACGCGAATTACTTAGGTAATTTACCGCTATCTTCGAATCTAATCGGTTTATGACTATCCTCATTCCAGCCTTGGTTAAGGCACTCCCAACATGGATCTTCGCTTTCAGATTTTTCATAATTCTTGCACTGCGGACAATAGGTATCAAACCAAACTTCCTTCGTAGCCATATTACGCTACCTCCTCAATACGATTTACTTTCTTAAATAGTTCAGAGTAGCCGGCAATTTTATTGATTTCAGACATTGCCCTCATCATTGCAATTTTCTTGTTACCGGCTTCAATAATAACATCCCTAAACTCCTTACCAGCGTCACGATAAACTTCAAATACTACCTTCCACTTCTTCATTAGTCGTTCTCCTCTTCTTTAATAATACCAAGGCAAATATCGATGTCCTGCTTAAGGTCTATCATCATTTTCTCATTGAGTTTTACTTTAGATCTCACGTTTCCATTCTTATCGTAAATTTCGAGTTCCATTCCTCGCTCAGGATGGCCGTCGAAATAGCTTACGCCGTAAATCATTTCATGCTCTTTTCGCCATTCTTTATTACGATCCATATTTAATCCTCCTTAAAACTTCCAATTCTTATCTTTCGGAATATCTACTCCACCCTCAAGCATAGAGAAGCCAAGTACAGTAGAATCTACAGTCTTATGCATATCGAACCTATCAAGGAAACTTGTGTGATCGTGTACAAACTTGGCAAGATCCCTGTCATATACTCTCTTCTCAGGAAACTCTGCAAAACCATCCGAATATCTATTTGATTCGTGATCCCATGTGTATTTAATCGCCAAAACTCCAGCCGTAATTGTTCCAACGACACCGATCAGAGCTATGATAATACTATGCTTTTTACCCCTCTTATAAGCCTTCTCATAATCCATCTTTTTAGCGGTAGCAAGAGTATCGACAGCCTTATCAAGTTATTCTTTCTTTATTTCATACCTCTCATCAAAAGAACTAGCTTCTATCATCTCAGTCGCGATCATATCAATAGCAATACGTTCGGAATCAACAACCTTACTAATCATTTTATCCATACTTTTACCTCCTAAAAACTACCATTTTGATTTAATTGAAGAAAAAAAGAAAGAGCCCTTGTTAGGACTCAATTCTTTTTCCGAAGTGCTTCATATATTTCTTTCTCGAAATTAGCAAGATAATCCATATCTTTTTTGGTGTCGGTTATTATCTTCATAAGTGCCTCATTAGTCACCCCGACATTCTTTGCATATAATTCACGATCAATCAATCCAGCATTATACTGCTCAGCATTGAGCTGCATATTAGCTTGTAGCGACACGATCTTTCGAATAGTATCCAAGTTCTTTTCGTTCCTAAACATAGTGGCAAGCTTAAGTTCAGAAATACCGTCCTTCATCGCTGAAAAACCTCCTCCGTTTTCTAATACAGAAGTAATCACACTTCATTAGAATGCTTGTTTTGACCGCGAATGAAATTCTAAAAAAAAGAAAGAGCCCTTGTTAGGACTCAATTCTTAGTTAAGCGGCACCTACTACTTTGAACAACTGCTTGAACTTATTCTTGGAAAAGTACAGCATCCCCTTTCCGATAAACACCGCCACAACCATCTGTGGTTCGTACATGTTAGGAGCCATCTCAAAAGCATATCTATAATTTACGCCTTTTCGATAGACCATCTCATTTCCGAATCCATCATAGTTGCATACGAGGTCATCTTTGCCAGCTACTTTACACCATCCAGTAAACTTACCAGTCATTCTAAGCACCTCCATACTACTTTCTATAAAGGCACTTGTTTTGTCCGCGAACTATCGATCAACATTTCATCGGTTTAAATACAAATACCCTCATCCAATCCCCGTGAACGTACAGAGGCATTAGTCTCATACAGTCCTTCGAAAGCTCCGTCATTAGTTTAGCTCGCTTTTCTATAACTTCTTTCTCCGGCAATTCAAAGAAATAGGTTAATGCCTTTAGGTTGCCTAACATTCCAGTATTAATCTGACTAGCTTTGTTAAATCCGACTAACTCGAAGACGTCAACAACTATCTTGAACAAATCCTGACCAACAATGGTAACTTTCAAAGTCTCCAAAAATCACACCTCCGTTTTTCAAGAAATATGAGGAGCTGTTGATTTAGCCCCTCGCTGTTTCCTAGTCATCATAATCTTCATAGGGCTTCGGCTTCTTAGGTTCCAAGTTGTCGAATGCCCGCTTGATCCACTTGATAGATATGGTACTCAACCTAGCTGCACCATATACCATTACGGCCAAGCCAAACATCTTGACTATAAACATATAGCCACCTCCTATTTAATTATCCACTAAACAGCTTGTTTTGACCGCGAGATACTAAGTATGTTTGAAAGAAAAAAAAAGAGCCCTTGTTAGGACTCTTCTTCCACCTTTTTAATCAGTTCTCGATTATAGAACACATTTCCGTACTTATTGAATCGTTCAATCATCAGCCTAAACTCTTTAAGATCCCTCCAGCGAATGAGGTAGGCGCATTTAACGTAATCATCACACCACCAGAAATGGCCTTTCAATTCAGTTTTCCTATACTGCTTTAAAGCCTTATTCTCGGCTAGTAATTCGTCAAACGTTCTCATCGCCTCATAATCTCTAAAGGAAATAGTAAAAATCTTAGACTTAAAAATCCCAAGATTCAACATAGTAAACATCTCCTTTCTATATTCTATAATAGGAAATGTTTATCCCGCGAAGTCAAAAAAAAAAGAAAGAGCCCTTGTTAGGACTCCTCCTTTTCATTAAATCCTTCGAGCATTTCATTTACATAGTTCTGTGATGCCTTCAAGGCCCATCTCCTATATGCCTTCGTGTTGGACAATGCAGCAATAAACAAATTACCAACGATAATGCCAAACACAACAGCAGTAGAAACAATAACCCAAAGCAACATACAGATTACCTCCTTTAATGTTCTATAATGGAACGTGTTTTAAATGCGAAAAAATAATAACTTGTGGGGCTCCCGTCGATACCCACCTCAGAGTGATTAACCTCTGATCGTCTACATTCGTTATCTGGCATAGGTAATCAACCTACGATAACACGCCAGTCTTAGTATTATTAAATAACCTTCTGTCATCCATCTGATCCTGTTTAGCAGATATTGCTCTTACACAATTCCAGAATTTATTCTTGAGATAAGTGTTGCATTAAAATTGATTTCGAACTCAACTCCAGGTTTCACTTCTTCCATCTCTTCATTATACTATTTGTTTATACCGCGAGGCTTTATTCTACTGCCATTTTGAAAAAAAAAGAAGAGGCTTGTTACAGCCTCAACTCTGCTTAATTCCAGAATGTTACGAAATCCACCAAATCACAGGCAGCGTTGGCCGTCCAATTCCATGCTTTTACATACCACAGACTATTATGGTGTTCAACTTCCAAATCGTGGTCGTTAGTGATCTTTTCGTAAGTATCCCTATCAACCTCGATCTGAACATGTTCACCAGTATAGTCCAGGTCAAACTCCACATAGTAATGTTCGTCCTCAACCACACCACTAATGGTGCCTTTCATCTCTTCATGAGCAGAGCCGCTATAACGCACCTCAGCTTGAGCCATAGTCAGGCTCATGACCAGAGCAAACGCAATCACAATAGTAATAAACTTCTTCATACCAAGTTCCTCCTTAAAATTATTGAGTTTCCTCTATTAAGGAGCTTGTTTATCCCGCGAACTTTAATGCGCTCGAAAAAAATAGAGCCTTGCTTATTCGTATGTAATCTTTTTACGGTTTATTATTCTAAATATGTTCCTCACCATTTTAGCAACAATAGTATAGTTACCAAAACCAATTGTTGCTTGTATAGCAAACTTCAAGTCGTTAATAATCAATAAATACCTCATAAGATCATTCCTTTCTTACAAGGCTCTCATATACATGTTTGTTTATGGCGCGAAAAAAAGAGAGAGACTATGCTCTCTCAGCGAGTTCTATGTACCAATGATCGTTCCAAACCTTTCTGGCTATAAACTCTCCTAACCCAGCCAAGGTTTCAACCTCCTCGATCCTTTCGTCGCGTAGAACTTCGCCGAATAGCGTAGTCTCAATTCTGTGTAAGGTAGCAGTACTCCTACAATCTCCATACCATACCTGGTCCTCGTAGTGTATTGATACTATCCTAACACTTGAAATAATAGTGCTAAGAAGTACAATACAAAGTACGAAAGCCACACCAGCAATAAAGTTCTTCATAGTAAAATACCTCCCTTTCTCTATTATATGAAATGTTTATCCCGCGAAACATAATTACACTGCCATTTTGATTTGTTTAGGAGAAAAAAAAGAAGGGCATGTTTCCACGCCCAACTCCATGTCACTTCTTGAAACTACCAAAGTTCCTAATAATGGGAATACTCTTCATAAATTCCCGAGTTTTCGGTCTAATCACCAGGAGCGGCTTCTCACCGTCCATATCATACTCGTAACTCTTCTTGAGTCCAAGATAGCCGAGCGCAAGACCTCCGATTCCAGTCACCCATGCGGCAACAGTGGTAGCCGTCGAATTGTTTCCTTCTTTGTCGTTCTTGATAATCTTACTGTAGACCTCGAGAATGTCAGCATTATTCTTATAACGCTTATCATTCGCTTCAATCTTATTGTTAATCTTATCGATCTGACTTTCGATTACAGCAATCGACGCTCCATCGTTACCTTTGAGGGCAACAATTTCATCATCCTTCAATACACTCAGTCTAGCCTCAAGTTTTTCCGTTTCGAGCCTCAACAGTCTCTGCTGATCCTGGAGCTCGTCTCGTTCCTTCTTAAGCTTCCACTTAGGCTTCCTCTTAAGCTTCTTAAACATGGCGTTGTTCATATAAACGCCTCCTTTCATATAGTTTCATACAGAGGTCTGTTTTAAATGCGAGCTGGCATCCCTATAACATTTGATCACAGCCGCAATATTAAACGGAAAAAATACTTGCTTGATTATTGGATCAAAGATATATGGGAGAGGTATATTTCTCTCAAGCCAGTTATTAGAGTTGCGGAAATATTTATCGATGAGTGCATGAAAAAGTTCTCTATTATTTCCGCACTTATAAGAAAGCTTATGAATGACAATATAAGATACAGACAGATTCGCAATAATAGCTACTACAAAATACCCAACAATAAACCAGATCATTGTTTCTCTATGCTCCTTACAATTTTGAAAAAAAGAACCCGCGTGCGCGAGTCCTCTTTTTAGTCGGTCACTTTACAAAACTAGACAACTTACCTCCAACGTGCCAAATATCGAAACCTTCGCGCTCTTCCTCCTTCCGAATTTTGCAGATCGTGCTCAATGAGACTCCGGTCTGGTCCTTAATCTGTTCTCCAGTAAGACCGCACCGCAGCGCCTGAATGATCTCAAATTTCTTTTCTTCGCTCAATTTCTTCATTCCAAACAACCTCCTTTAATAGTCGTTAAGTTAAGTTTTACTAACCTTCTATATAGGAGTATGTTTATTCCGCGAACATATGTTTGGTTAAAAAAAAATAAAAAAACGGAAAGCAAGGGTTCTCTCATAAATGCCTGCGCATAGCAAATATAAGTGAAACTTCCTTGCTTTCCTTTTCAACTAGGGGGATGCGCTTTTAAATAATTTTCCATGCGCTAACCTCCTTCCTTCATATAGAAACTTGTTTTAAATGCGAAAAAAAAGAAGAGCCCTTGTTAGGACTCATATCTTTTGAAACCATCGATTATTATAGCATACCTTGCATATTCTTCGTTATCTGGCTTCATCTTTACGAGTACATGGTCATTGAACGAATCCTTATTAATACGGTACATACTTAGCTCACTGTAATACTCGTAGTCCACCTCGAGTTCATTAAGAATACTTGATAGTGTAATAATTTCTCCGTTGAAATTATAATAGCTATTAATTATTCTATCTATGATCTCTTCAGCGTACTTATGCGTTTCAGCAAGTATAACCACTCTACTATAGTCTTCGTTAATGTAAATGTAACACATATCGCCGTCTAAACAACATCCAGTTACTTTAGAATACTCTACGCAATTCATATTCATACCTCCTCTATTGATTTCATTATTATGCTTGTTCTAAATGCGAAAAAGAAGGAGTGTGGTTTACTCCTCCAAGACAGCAATGATAGCATTTCTAGCATTATCTATTGCTTCTTTGTCTTCAGGCTTAAAGCCACGACCCCCAAAGTAAATGAAATCGTCAGCAAACATGCACCGCAAAGTAGTTTTCTCGTTCTCAGAGAATTCTTCATCGTTGATCAGATATTTCACAGTGTCGAGCATATACCGCCAAGGTAAATCTTCGTACTTGAACTTCTTGATCGCAATACCAAATGCCTCTTCAACAAACTCAAGTTTAGATTTATGCCGCGCTACCACTCGTTCTGCTTCAATCTTCTTTCGAACGATCTCTTCAATTCTCTTATCGCGTTCTTCTTTGGTTTCTTTATGCTTACCCATAGATTTCACCTCCATAAAGCAACTTGTTCCGTACGCGAAAAAAATGCTGTAGGTTAGTACAGCATTGATCCAAGTTGAATAGACGATATGGTGAGTATAGATTTAAATCCAGTTCCAGCCTTAGTCAATCTTCCTTTAACATCAAGTTCCTCATACTGTACTATATGCATACGATCATTCCCACTACTATGAAAATAGACCTTTTCGAAGGACTTATTGTCGGTCATATTTCTTTCAAGAAGAAGCATCATTCCTTTTGCCTCTTCGATCGAATCAAAATATCCGATATGTTCTTCGCATAAAATCTCTCCAGAAAAGCGATCTCTCTCGTATTCTATAGTTCGGTTAGGATTACATTTGTCGTAGTACATTGTTTCAACTCTAAGCCGATAAATCTGCTTCACAAATATCACCTTCCTTTCTATTTCATTTAGGCCTCTGTTTCTATCGCGAACTACCATTTTGATTTGTTTAGAAGAAAAAAAGAAGGGCTTTGATTCAAGCCCCATATCTGTCAACTACAACATGCTCCGTACAAATTGTACAGGCATATTCAGTTTCTCAGAAATAGTTTTCTCATCAAAGCCTTCTTCGTAGTAGGATCCTATGATACTTGAAAATTCCTTCAGACTGGAAACTATCATTCTTCCAAGATAGTTCTGCCAAGTCTCTTCCTTCACAAGAGAACAAGCCTTACACCAAAGGCGTCCAAATTCCTTACGGTCGTACCTGTCACTGTAAATATTCAGAGCTTCTTGAAAATCCATCTTGTCGAAAACAATGTTGTCTCTAAGTTCCTTAATGATTTCAAAATTATTCATAGTAGCATCTCCTTTCTCTACTTCATATACTTGTTTGTTTATGACGCGAAAAAAAAAAGAGCCGCGTGTTGCGACTCAATTAATCGGCAAATCAATCATAATCTTCAATAAAAGACTCTATCAATTTGCAGTAGCTCGCCATAGCCCATACCTTACGATTTGGGTTTATTCTGATATAGCCAAGAACAATGCGTTCAACATCTTCATCGTCGTAATCGCTTCCTATATTCTCAGCAACGGCAATGAAATTAATGTCTCTAATTTTCTCCAAATAGAGCCAATAACTCCTATTGTTAACATCGTTTCGAACACATACTCCTCGATACGCTTCCGAAAATGTATCATCAACTTCTTTTGGCCTAACCCAGTATTCCAAATCTTCTTCCTGGAACAAAAGTTTACTAACAGCCTTGATAATGCCCTTCTGAGTATCATTATACATTATCTTCACCTCCATAAAGTCACTTGTTTTAAATGCGAATATCCAAAAAAAAGAAAGAGCCCTTGTTAGGACTCATATCTTTTGAAACCATCGATTATTATAGCGATACTAGCATATTCCTCATTTCCAGGTTTTACTTTCACAGCAACATGATCATGGAACGAATCTCTATTGATGCGGTGCATACTTAATTCTGGACAATACTCGTAATATACGTTAAGCTCATTAAGAATACTTGATAATGTAATAATTCCTTTGTAACTATAAAAACTATCAAATATTCTTTCTATGATCTCTTCAGCATATTTGCGTGTTCCAGTAAGTATAACTACTCTGCTATAGTCTTCGTCAATGTGAATATAGCACATGTCGCCATCTAAACAACGCCCAGTCACTTTAGAATTCTCTGCACACTT
>Ga0326512_10003734_pt1 | contig 11123 bp, 19 predicted proteins | sample 1_2617_0518_D_FD_203652 | JGI IMG/M metagenome (GOLD analysis project Ga0326512, IMG submission 203652) | Bovine rumen microbial communities from UC Davis, California, United States - 1_2617_0518 | ecosystem: Host-associated > Mammals > Digestive system > Stomach > Rumen | place: USA...
ATTTCCATCATTATCTTTATAATTATAAAGATTATTATATAAAGGTGTAGTCATTAATAAACGATACTCTCTACCTTGTTCTGTTCCATTAACATAATATATAAGTTCAACTAAATAAACTTTCTATTTTTCAAGTACTTTCTTGGTATAAGCTATATTTAAACCAAATACTCCATTATAAGAAGACCTTGCCGCTGGAGTATAAGTTAGTGTTAAAGCACCTTCTTTTAATAAGTCATAAAAATTAAATTGTATACTAGTAATTTTAGTTCCATATCTAGGATAAGCATCTAATCCCCAAGTAATTTGAACATTATCAGAATTATTATAATATTTCCAAGTACTTAATTTAATTTCACCAGTACCAATTCGATTTAAATCAATTCTACCATCTAAAGTCAAGGTATTTAAACTACCATAATTCATATTAGGAGTAATACTATAACTTAATGTCTTTAACTTTTCATATTCATAAAGATTTTTATCATCTTTTGTAATAGGTAATTTTAGATAACTTTTATTACTTACAAAATAAGAATTAGTTATTGCATCATAGTCTTCTTCTTGGGCATTAAATTTCTAATAATAATGATCAGTATCATTTATGCAAATGTCAACTCCTGCAATGTCTTCAGTAGGGCAATTATAATGATAATATGTATCAAAATTTAATGTAATTTTATTATTATCAATACCTGCAGTTACACCTGATTCTATATAAGAAATAGTATTAATTCGAGCTACTATGTAAAGCTCTCCATATAACTTATTATTATATACATTTACAGCTTTATGGGCTCTTTTCGTATCAACATCGCCTGTATCAGTAGTTGGAAATTTTGACATCCAATAACCATTGTTTGTAGCCTCAGCAGTAATTACATTACCTTCATTGTCCACCCTTCGTAATGTCTTAGTAATATCTCTAAGATTATTATTAGAATCTAATACAGCTAGTGATAATGTCAATGTATTATTTCTTGTAACATTACCATTTTGATTATAATCAGATAATAATTTTAAAATAGTATCATCTTTTGTAGTAAAATAAATAGAAAATTTATCTCCAGAATGTAATACTTTAATATCTCCATCTAACAATTTTAATTTATATATTAAAGTACTTAAAGTTTCACCTTCATAGAAATTTTGTAAATCTAATACTACAGCAGGTTCACTTGTTTCATCAGAATCTAAATTTCTTTCTGGACTTGGGAAAGAACCTAACTAACTTTTTCCTGTTAATGGATTATATGATGCAACATAAATAATGCCACCATACTCTTTCATACCTACAGGAATATATCCAGCTGGAAGGTAAGCACTTTCAACCCTTCCATTACCCATATCATTTTGTAAAATCCATTCATTACCTTTTTTAGTAATTAACGTTGCATTAAGTGCATCAGTCATTACTGAATTTTGTACTGTTAATGGATGAAAATCTAGAGCCATACCTTTTTCAAAAGTATTCTGTGTCTACTTCATCATATTACATCATATTTATTTGTTGTAACTAAAATATCTTTAAATTTTAAAGGTTCACGCTAAATAATTAATTCAGGTCTATCTAATTTAGCTTCTTTTTTATAAAACCTGAAACCTAAATCTATTGTCTATTTAATTTTAAAAATATATTTATTAGAATGTTCTTTTACTTTACATTCATCAAGTATCTTATATAAAAATATATCCTTAAATTTAAAATATCGTGTAGGTCTGCCTTTATGATTTTTCTATTTAAGGTATTCTTGATACTAAGATTCTGTTAATGCAAAATAATAATATCCATTCCAAGACACTTTCTTTCTCTTATAAAGTACTCGTATTTTTAAACATAACTTTTTAATATAGTAATCAAAATGTTTTAAAGAATCCCTTCTAAGAGTACCAAAATAACACCACATATCACTATCCTACACAAGGACATCACCACCATAACTATTATGCAAGTATAAAGAACGGAATCCAAAGTTTAAAATACGTTTTATATCAGCAATATCAACCTCAGGAAACTATTCTGCAACTTGTTCATAATAGTCTTTTATACTTTTTATTTCCATAATTAAAATAAATTTAATAAAAATTAGCCTAAGAAACAAGCTCTACTCGAACTTGTTTCTAGACTAATAATTTTTAGTTGGTTAATATGTGTAATAATAAGTTTAAAGTATTAGTAATATTGCATACCTTGATTTGTTTTCTAGGTAATTTTTGCCTTTAGTTTATTATCAACATAAATAGTTTTCGTTCTAGTAGGAGCACCATCTGGTCTATACATTATAAATTTTAATTCGTATCCTGAAAAATTAGATTCAATAAAATCGATATCCATGAATTTACCATTCTATCTAGCTTTACTAAATTGCTCACCTGATATACGGCTCATCATTATTTCAGATTTTCTTCCACCAGTTGGTAAAGTAAAAGTAATATTATTATCTATAACATCATTAATTATTATTTTAAGTGCTACTCTAAAAATCTTTTTTATTAAAGCTATTTTATGTGGATTTTTATTAATATTACTACATAGAGCACTTGTCATTTTCAATTTGCTTTTATCAAAGTTCATAAATATTTCATCTAAGTTAAAAGCACATCCTGTGGCATAATTCATTATTTAAGAGGTTTAAGAGATTTATTAAATATTTTACGATTCCATGATGTTTTTGCATCAAGAATAGTATTCATTTCATTCTAAGAGAAATTAACAGGTACTCTCGCTGCATCACATAATTTATTCCATTGTTGTTCTAATTTACTAAGTAATGATGAAGTTGCTTTTAAAGTACGTGGGTTAGAAATTTGCCACACTTCTTTAGATTTAATAACTAATGCTACATAAGTAGCGATGGCATCAACTTCTTTATCAGTTAATTCTGGTAACCCCTCATCATCCACTAATTCTCCTTTATATAAAACAGTTATTCGACCACCATAATTCTAATCAAGGTATAATGTGTCTCCAACTCGTTCATATTTAACATAACGTCCACTTTGATACAAAGGATTTTCAAAAGCTTTTCTACCTTCAATATAAGATTCAGTAAATCCTGAATTAATATCTCCTTCTGGCAAAGCTTTATCTACATAATTCCAATCTTCAAAATTGTAAGTTACTGCTTCAATAATATCACAATTACAAGGTAATTTTACAGTATTATTAGAGCAATTTACATCTGCTACATATCTATATAATCTTGTTCGTTTATTTCCTATTCTATGCCAAGCGACTAAACCTATTTCTTCAAAATCTTCTGGACTTACTTCAATTCCATATAGTAAATTTGCCTGGAACATAGCTGCGTGAAAATTATTCATTAAGCAGGATTATATTGTTGGTCATTAGGTAATAGAGGTGCAGCCATCTATCTATAATAAAGTATCTTTTGTTTTGTTACTCTTTCTTTAAGAACTGCACTTAAAAAATTAAAATTATCATCTACATTATCTGAGCAACAACCATAATTGTCTAATTGTCTTGGGTCTTTAAATATAGCTTCTATTGAGATAGTACGAATTAAAGGGGCATTAAAAATATAACCATCATACATACCATTTTCATTTGGTACAGTATCTATATAAACGTATGGTTTATTTTTACCTCTCCTTCTATATTTTTGATAATAAGATATACCATTAGGTGTATTATATACTAAAAATGGATTCATTCTATCTGTAGAACCTATATAGTAAATAGAATTTATACCGTAATCATTTACTAACTAAGGTATTTCAAAATGAGCAGTAGGCTTACCCGCTTCTCCCTTACGACAAATAGGACACCTATCTAAATCTTTACAATCAACAGGTATACAATTTATAGCTTGTAGTAAATCTTTATAAGGTAGATTACCATTATTTATATACTCATTAATTATTCTTAATCGTTCATCAATAATATCGTCTTCTAACTATTCTATAGATAAAGACATATTATGATGATAACCACGTAAACCTGAAACAATATCATTACGTATTGCTGAGGCTAATTTAGTTAAAACTTGTCCCATAATTAAAAAAGGCGAAGGCGACTTAGAGTCTCCCTCGCCTTAAATTTATAGATTAAAATTCTTTATCACCTGCTGTATGTGTAGAATTTGTTCCAGCGCCTGAATTACCTCCTGCATTGGCACTAGTGTTACCACCAGTACTAATATTACCTTCTGTAGTTGTAGGATTTTTTCCATCAGTAAATTCTTTATTGTACTCTTCTACAGTACCAAGAGTTTTAATAGCTGCATCAAATTCTGCTTTAACATCAGACTTAACCCAGAAAATGTGTTGTGTAATAGATGTGACATCTTCACCTACAGCATCACCACCCATAATACCACGATGTACGCAGTAGTAAAGAATGTATTGGTCATACTGACCACCAAGAACTGGGGTTTCATCAGCAACAATCTTATTCCAACGAGTATTAGCTGCGGTTGGAAGTCGAAGATTAGTAACTAATTGACGATATGTACCAAAACCTTGAACGCTTTGAGTTACTTCTGCCTCTGCAAAATCTTCCCAACTATCTTCAGGATTGCAACAACGGTCTGCTGATTCAACATATTGCTCAAGTTTTGCAGTTGTAAATACTTGGAACTCGTCAGTAGCTTGAATTGTTACTGAGGTAGCATTTACAGAAACTTTCAAAAGAGGTTCCTCATAAACCATAATCTGATATTTCTTAACAATTTCAGCAATACCTTCAGCAATGCTCTTACCAAGAACTTTACCATTCTTAACCTGGAACTCAATAATAAATGGCTTACCTTTGAATACAAAGTCATTAGCGTAATATGAGTTCTGAGAATTCATAGCCAAGCGAATGTAAAGATGAATACGATACACACCATCCTTAGTGATAGTGGATACATTAAAAACAGCTTTACCAGGAGCAGCAGCAGCATAAGGTCTATGATAAATCTTCTTTACGTTATCTTTCTTAAAATTGTTTACACGTCTTACTATAAAGACACCATCTTTAGCTTCAAAAAGCTTACCACCTACTGTTGTTCCACCTAAAGTTGCATTTAGAACATCAGCATTCTGATTAATAATAGTTGTTGTACTAAATTTAAACATAGCTTAAATTATTTTTGTGTTGTTTGTGCCTATTGTTGAGCTGGGTTTGCAATAGACTGACTAACTGGAATATGTGATTGTAATCGTGGATCACTTGAGTTCTCCATGATAATATGTACCAGCTCATTTATAATCTCTTGACATACATAATCTGGAAATTCCATTATTTGTGAAGTATCCTCAGTTGTGTCTAACTATTCCTAAGTTAATCTAACATATTGAGGAGTTTTTATATAGTCAACATAAATGCTGCTCAACTAGAATAATGTGTCATCTTTACCATAGCGAATTTCAATTCGTACATTAGAAGGATTACCATAACGCATTTGTCCTACACGTTCAACTGCATTATAAGATTGGTTACCAATAGTTAAGTAATTTTGTAAACCACCTGATACACTTCCAATATACTGATGTCCATCTTTATCAGCAATTGGTTTATGCTTTCCATCTTTATCAACTTCAGTTTCAGTTAATCCTTGAATATCATTAATATCAGTTCCTCTATGTGTAACAGTGTCTACAGGATTAGTTGGTCCAGTAGTAGTACTACTTGGAATAGCTGAATGCTAACCTGCTACTTCTGAAGCAGTTCGTTGCTTTGTTGTAGCATCATAAGTAGGAGCTACATTTATGTTGTGTATGTAGTAATAAGGCTTTTTATATTGTGGGCGCATATAAAAATTATTAATAATCTATGCCCACAAATCTGGAGTCAGTCTTTCTGCTCCAAATGTAACATAAGTGCCTGCGTCGTAACATTTAAATGGCTTAGCTACCCTATATTCGCAAATACAATTTAAAAGATGCAAGTAATCACTTGGCAAATCAAATTGATAAGTAGCCCCATATAATGAATTAGCCCCAGTTACATTTGCAACTTTAGAGTTTGAAGTAACTGGTAAACGTACTGTAGACTTTAATACATGCATATCATCAGTAGTTTGTTGGTTAATATCATATATGTTATAACGTTTATTTATGTATTGATAGATAGCCTTATTGAAAAAATAATTAAAATCCTCTAATAATAAACTAGGATGCTATACTTTATTTAATTCTACGAGAACACCTTCGTAAATTTGGCGAACCGTCATTCTATAAACGTTTTAGTTCATTTATTATTTCTTATCTTTCTTATTTGTACTCTCAGCAATGTCTTCTGCTGGATACAAATCTGGATATGTATCTTTCTTAATTAGAGAAAGTAATTTTTGGTTTCTTGGCTGTTTCATCCAAGTAATTACTGCTGAATCAGTAGCACCTAAACTAATGTTATCAGCATACATAAATACTTTATCTTTAACATAGATTACATTTTTATCTCTAGCATCAATAAGAAGTAATCTAAGATTAGTATCACTTCCTGTGTAAACATCAATAATTCTTTGCGGATCTTTCTCAGCAATACGTAATAAGAAATCTTCAACATCTGCTGCAGAAGCATTTACCATTTTCTTACCCAATAGCTTAGCTTTAGTAAGTAAACCTTCAAAACCACGGTCATCTGTAAGAATGAAGTTTTCAGCTTTGTTACGAAGTTTACGAGTAGAAACTCTTTTATTTACTTCAGCATCTGGCTTATAAACATAAAGTTCAGCAACTCCATAACGTTGTACTTTTGAATTTTTATTTGGAGTACCATCAATTAGATAGTTACCTTTAGCGTCTTTAGCATATCGGTCTTCAGCAATAAGAGGACAATGCTTAATAGCTTCCCATTCTTTAGCTTGGTATTCATCATTTAAATTAAATGTTGTACCATCTTCAATAGTAAACGTTTCATTTTCAGCAATAAAGTACTTACCACTATTTCGCTCTTCATCTGTTAAAATCATATCGCCTTGAGAATTCACACGTTTTACACATGCAGGAAGTCTGCCAGTTTTTGGATCTTTACTTGGTTGAATTAGATATTTCTATCCTACTTTACCATAAACACTACGAAGGATTATAACCTCATTATCATTACTATTACTCATATTAATTCATTATTATATATAAATAAGTAAGGGAGGTATTAGGCTCCCTTACTATATCTAGTTTTTTAAAATAATCTATATTTAATCATTATTAAATTTCACGAAGGATGAAACTTCTATAAGGATTAAATACAGCGACACCACTGTAACCCCAGTTGATAATCTTAGATGCTGCAACAGGACTTGATACAATACCTGAGCTTAGACCATCCATACCACCAACACCTGGATATTTATTTGTAATAAAGTCTCCACCTTTCAAAGTAAACATTTGAATTGGAGGTTGATTACCTGTAGCGTCTGCTGTTAAATCAAGGCATAAGCAGTATGCCTTTTCAAAGCCATATTCACGAGAGAAGGTTCTATCAACCTTAAATGAGATTTGATTACCACCAAACTCATAAGTCTAGAATGTAGCACCTACATCTACGTAACCATTAGCTTGTTTAGAATAGAGATAAGTTCCTTCAGTTTTAAACTCAGCAAGATACTTACCAAGAACTTTCTGAACTAAGAACCACATTCTCTCATTACAGATAAATACAAATTTATTACCTGTAGGCTGCTCTGCTTTCTCAACAAGCATTGCAAGTGCTGTAGTAAATACATCTACAGTAAGTTTAGCAAATGCATACTTAGAAGCAAAGCGTTCTACCTGAGGAATGATGCCATCTCCAATATAAATAGGTCTACCAGTATCCAAAAGACCTTTAATAGCTTTATGTTACCATAAAGATTAGACTATATCTTTAACTTACTCTAAATATTTAAATGTGTATCCTCCTGAAGATTTTCTTTTTCCTGATAATACATGCTTACATCCAGAAAAATCTTTATGACAAGCAGTAACTGTATCATAAATTTTAACTAATTCTCCAGAAAGTGTATATTGTGCAACTTTTCTTGCCTTTCCAGATGTATTTTTACTTATATCTGGCATACTAGGCAATTTTTCTAAAGCCCATTGAAATCCTCCAGCAGTATGTCCTAATTTTATTGCAGTATTTATTGCAATTTTTTTATGTAGTATTTTACAAGCTTCTGCTTGGTTAGAATATTCTGCAATAAATTCTCCTTTTAGTGAGTATTGATAAACTGCTCTATTTTTAAGACTTTCAGATTTAGCTATAGAAAATTGGGATTGAAACTCATAAGAAAAATATTTATTATTTACTAAATACCCTAATTTAATGCCTCTAATAATGTTAGAAGTAGAATTATTTAATACTCTGGCAGCATCAGAAATACTTTCATAACAGCAATCATATTCTCCAGTAGAAGAATATTGAAATACAGGAATTTTATTATCTTCAGTTTTAAAGTCTTCTAAATTTAATTTATTAACTTTTGTTTCTGACCAAAAAAATCCTGCAGATTTTACTTTTTCCTTTATAGCTCTTTTTATAGTAGTAAATCCTCTTCCAACTTCTATAGCTGCTTTTTGCTGAGATTCATACTCTTTTATAAAGTTACCTTGTAAATCATATTGATAACATGGTTTTGCATTAAGTACTAAATCTCCTCCACGTCCTCCAATTACTTCATTATAAACATCTTTTCTACTAAGATATTCCTTATTAACTAATTGGGCTTCTAAGTCATAAGCATCTTCATCATTATCAAATACTTTAATTATTATTCTTTTGAAATTTTTCGGACCATATTTTTTAACCGCATATTGAAAGTGTGTTTTTGGGTTTGCATAAGAACTAGGTTGTGATACATATACTCCACATCCTATATACCCATCAAAATCTAAAGAATCATTAGTTTGATGCACTCCAATATAGATTTTCTTATTTATTAAATTTGTTGTGCAATATACAATATATTTCATAAGTTATTTACCATTTCGATTATTTATTGATAATCTACGCTTTGCAGCTAGTCGTTGAACCTTACTAAGTGTTACTCTAAAGCCTACTTATCTTAGTCTTGGCTGCTGATTGTCCCTGTGGGAGTTCCCAGCAATTAAGTAAATTTTATAATGTAGCTCACGCTACAAGACCCCAATACTGGATTTTATTATGTTTAGGGTCTACAATAGTAGGCTTACCATTTACATCAACATTACATTTGTTGAAAAGTAAACCATTATTACGAACATACAAGAAGCTATCAAGAAGAGTCTTCTCTTTCTTATCCATCTTGTAAATCTTCTCTGTTAAATTACCTTGGTCTTTACCCTCAGCAATAGAGATAAATGTGTTTTCAAATACTGCATATTGTGCAGAATAGCTATCGTCAACACGGTGTGTTGTTATGTAATTACGATGTTTTTCGATGTTACTCTAATATTTGACGTAGCCTTCCTCATGCATCTCAGGCATGGCATTTGACTAAAATCTTGTAGTATCGCCAATCTAGCAGCCACTTAAATCAAGTACAGAGCTATAATCGTTATCAATTAAACGAACCTGTACCTCCCAATAGTCATCAGCTTTACGAATAGGGCGAGCTACCACCATACATTGCTGCATAGTTTTATCAATCTTAAAGATATCATACTTCTCATAATATCTTTCTCTGAATGCCATAGTGATTTCACTACCATTAGCACCATCACCAACTGGAACATCCGCAAACTCAATTCGTTTAATATAGTTTGTTTCAACTTCCCATTCAAAGTACATTGCATCAATAGATTGATATCTATTGTTTGATTTCTTATCCTGATAGAAGATATTCTTCAAAGATTCTGTTAAATACGAAGCTGTCAAATCAGGATAAAGTCTTGATACAATACCAAGTTTATAAGGTTTTGTACCAAGGAATTTGTAAAAGTCTTCATAGGTTCTAGTATCACCCATTGAAGAACGATTAGTCACGAAATTTGCTACTAACATAATAATATAAATTTAAAGTTATTAATCTAAATCGTTTATAGTTTTATAAACTTTTTGTTGACTAAATTGCTATTTAGTCGTTGGTTTTTGAACAACAACTTTTCTCTATTGAGTAGGTTGCTGCTAAGCTTGCAAACCAGCCTAATAACCAGCTTGTCTAGCTTTAGTAATCTCTTGATTATAATACTGTGTTACATCATCTAAAGCCTATCTACCCTTTAAAGCAAACCATGCTACTCGTACTAAAGTATCTGGGTCTTCTAGAGCCTTACCTAAAAAGTTTTTACCTGCTTTATCTCTACCTAGAATAAATGTTGCTAAATCTTGTCTATCTGCATCTTCTAGTTCAATTCCTAAGCCATTTACATCATTCATAGAATTAATACTATCTACAATGCTGTTGGCATACTGACGATATTGCTCTTGATATTCAGCTTCTTGTTCAGCTTCATATTGCTGAGCTTTCTAGTCTTCTAAAGTTTTATATTCTTTACGAATACCAGAAATTTGCTTATTATACAAATCAGGATTCTGTTTAGCTGAAGTAAGTGCCTCTGTTATTTCTTCATCAGTAATATCATCGACACGTGCTTTTAAATCAAGAACAAATAATTCATCGTCTGAAATATCATCTACTTTATAAACATTACCTTGATTCTGTGCGAATTGCTCCTAAAATTCTTGTACAGCTTGTTGTCTAACCGAATCAACAAATTCTCTAGGAGAAACACCACCTAATCTAAGTTGATTAATTAGTTCTACTTCATCATCATCAAGGTCGTTATCATTTTCATCTGTATTAGTGCTAAGAATATTTAACTAATCTTCACGTGGTAAATCATTCCACGCAACTTGTGATATATTACCCTAGTCATCTTGATAATTAATATGACTAGTATCACTGATTCCCTAGCGATGGAGTAATTCAGTAATTAGATCATCTTCTGTATTACCCTCATCTGGTTGAGGATCATTTTCTATAGTTTGTGGTTCAGGGTCTTGTGGCTCTGGACCTTGCATCCAAGTCTTTTCACCATCGTCTTTAGGCTAATCATCACTTGGGTTTTGTTCTACTTCGTCAAAAGGATTGTCGAAGTCTAAATCATTAATTCCTATTGCCATTTTTCTTATATTTTATAGTTCACAGCAAATATAAATATTTGTTAAAAAATCTCAAAAATAAAATTGAAATAAATTAATCAATTTATAATGC
>Ga0326512_10003735_pt1 | contig 11122 bp, 5 predicted proteins | sample 1_2617_0518_D_FD_203652 | JGI IMG/M metagenome (GOLD analysis project Ga0326512, IMG submission 203652) | Bovine rumen microbial communities from UC Davis, California, United States - 1_2617_0518 | ecosystem: Host-associated > Mammals > Digestive system > Stomach > Rumen | place: USA: California...
TCAGGGAGCACGGGCTACCGGTAATGGTTCCCGAGGGCGGCCGTTCCCAGAACGACAGATACGCGATACCGCTCCTGCCGCCCGATGTCTGCGACTGGTTCTGGAACACCATGCCGGAGATCAGGGCAAAGAACGGCAATGACAAGCAGAAGTTCATCCAGAGGATGAAAGAGGAGCAGGATAAGGCCGAGAAGGCCATCGCCGATATCGATGTCGGATACGACTTCTCCCGCAAGAGGGCGCTCGAGCTCGCCTGCGACTGGGCGAGGAAGCAGTGGGGCGAGACGACGAGCTTCACGAGGCTCATCGGATCCCATTACCTCGACGAGCAGATCCTCATGTCCCGCAGGCTCGGTGGCGCGATGCGCGGCCTGGCCGAGTTCGATAGCGACGAATACACGCGGCTGTGCGAGGAGCAGGAAAAGAAGATCGCCGCCAATAGGCAAAGGGTCGAGAAGAGCTTCAGGAAACGTAGAGTACCGGTTCCGTGGATGGTCGGCGGGCAGGCTGTGTCGACGCGCACGAGCGATGACTCCGGCATAATCCGCGTGCTGGATAATATGGTGTCCGTCACGCAAGGGCTCGCCCTCGCGAATCCAGTCCTCACCGTGTCGAACCTCACCGATAGGTATGTTCATCAGACGGCTATGGACTGGGGCATGCGCATCGGCCATAGGATCAACCTCGGGCCGTACACGGGCGAGCATTGGTTGAGACAGGATATAGTCGACCGCGCAGTGAATGACAAGCTGTTCCAGAAATTGTATATAGCGTTCCGCGAAGCCGAGTTCACCGGTCAGGAGCTCACGTTCCTCGCCAACGTGAACAGCGTGAAGGATATCGAGCAATGGCTCGATACCAGATCCGAGAACAGGTCGAAGCCGAAGAAGGCCATGGATCTCCTGTTCAGATGGGGTGCAGGCGGCAACGCGGCTATCAAGGGCCAGATGAGGAACTTCATCAACAGGTTCGTCATGATGGCCGAGGCCGAAGGGCAGGACTTCTGGTTCGCCGATGCCGGTGGCGGGCTATGCCGTCTCGAGGCCGACCTCGCCTCTGATGGCGGTGCTGGTAGGTGGTTCATGGATGTCCTGGGCGCGGCGAATGCGAGGACGCCATCGTATACCATAGCCCTGAGATCGATGAACTGGGCGAAGCGCGGTGACCTTGCACAGCGCACGCTTCCTTCCCTGATCGTCGGAGATTTAATACAGCGTGCGCCTATAAGCAAGTTCGTCATAACGAGCACGTTCATGAAGTTCCCGAACTTCACGTTCAACATAACGGGACGCATGCTCCAGTGGGTCCTGCCCATGTCGTCGATAAACTACGTCATAACCAAGATGGTCGCGAACACGGAATACGGCAAGAGCATAGACGCGGAATCCGTCCTCGACTACACGAGTCTCAGGGAAGCAATCATGGTCGACCTCGCGCACTTCGGCGCGGGCGTCGTCTGCATGATCCTGTCTAACGCCGTCCAGCCGCCCGATGACGACGACAAGAAGGGCGTCGTCGGAGAATGGCTCATCGGCGGGATGAGGATCGGCGAGAACTGGTGGATACAGGATATCCTCGGAATGGCGCTTCCTCTGGCCGAGTTCTACCATACGTGCTTCGAGGGCAAACCTAGGTTCGACCTGCTGTTCAACGGGCTTGGCGAGGTATGCTCGAGCAACCCGCTGCTCGGCATAGGCACCGTGGTTGACTTCATAACCGATCCCGAGGGAGCCATCCTGTCCGGCTACGGCAACGAGGTCGAGCAGTTCAAGGACGCGCCAGGCGGTGCTCCGACGTTCGACCAATACAGGAACTCGATCCTGGCCAACGGTGCCATGTCCTGGCTCGCGCAGTTCTTCACGCCGTCGATCGCCAAGGACATATACAGGCATCTCCCTGAATACGAGAAGTCCTACAAGAAGGTTTACAAGAAAGGCGAGCCGCACGTCGAGGGCAACCTCGAGCGCGTCGATTACGAGGAAGCCCAGAGGCGCAAGCTGACGAGGTACAACCCGATGCTCGCCATCCTCGCCGATATCGTCTGGCATCCCGATACGGGATACCTCTCGACGGAGATGCCCGACAACATCTACTACGACGATGCCCAGCTAGAATCATCCGAATACTGGTCCATCAACGGACTCGACGATGTAAAGAAGCAGGTCAAGGCGATCGAGATCATCACGCTCCTCCAGCAATACGACAACATGGACGAGCTCCAGAAGACCGGCTTCTACCTAGATACCGAGACAAAGGCGCTCGTATCCCAGACCATCTGGGATATATACCATGAATACGACGAATGGTATTACACAATGCAATCGAACGGCCAGCTCGATTTCTATGTGCTTGGCGATGGAAACTGGTCACGCGGCCAGCAGGTTGCGGCCGACATAAAGCTCGCATGGCAGGAGGGCAAGAGATACTGGAACGACTTCTACTACCAGAAGATCAAGAACAGCTACCTCAGCGATCCCATGCAGATGTACCGCAGGTACAACACGACGTATGCACGCGATGTGAATGGCAAACCGTATGCCACCGGGTATAACAACTACGGTATCGCCGCGGCGGCCCTGCCCATCAGGCTCGCCCCGGGTTCCGCTACCTCGAAGGACGGCACGGCAGGATACGACGAAGACTTCATGTCGGTATCCGCCGTCACCGGAAACACCATGGACCAGCGTGCGTTGAGACCGCTCAAATCCGAGAATTCGGATTGGCCCGACCTTAAGGATTGGTCCGATGACAAGAATGGCAACTCGTATTCCACGAACTATCAGAACATGTACGGAGCCAATGGCGCGATATCGAATGGAGGCTACCCGTTCGGTAATTCGTCCGGAAGGTCCTCTGGAGGTGGATACGGGTACTATGGCGGCGGCGGTCGCGGTGGTAGCGGAGGCGGTGGCGGTGGCTACTCGCCGAATCTGTATTCCCGCGTCAACATGCCGAGAACGCCGAGCACGAAGACATACACTGGAGACAGGATTCAGAAATCGGATCTCGATTATCTAAGACCGAGCTTCGAGACCAAGGGCAGCAGGGAAGCCTACCGCAGAGAGGATATCTAATGCATAAGAAGTGGAACATCGACCTCGACGACATAGCCCTCGAGGACAAGGAGCTTGCCGCCAAGCTGGACAAGAAATGGAAGGATGGCAAGGCGTGCATGGACCAACGCACGCACAAGCACTCCTTCTTCTCCAAGATCTCGCACAATATGTCGCTGTACGACCGTGGGAAGAGGAACGAGTTCTCCGAAGGTACCACGCAGGCCATCAAGCGCAAGATCCTGGCGCAGACGGTCCAGCGCGTGCCGGATGGCGAGATCGTCACGCAGTACGACAAGAATTCCATCGAGCAGGCTGAGATCGAATACATATTCAAGCATAAGGTCCTGACCTCGGAATATGACGGCAAGGACATGCTCAAGAACCTGATCCGCACGTTCAAGGCATCCTATGATTACGGTTTCGGATGCGTGCGAACCGGGTTCGAGCAGGACACCGACGGCGATCCTCGCATTTCGTATAAGCTCATCGGATACCGCGATATCATCCCGTCTCCCGATTGCGATTTCATAGAGGAGGCCGAATGGTACATCGTGCGCGAGTGGATGCCGAGGGCGACGCTCAAGACGCTGATAGACGAGGAGGGTAACCTGCTCGATCCCACATACGACGAAAATGTGGTCAAATACCTCATCGAAAACGATATCAGGGATGGAGTGGATCCCGCTTCCGTCAAGCTGCAGGACCGTAAGCAAGGCGCGACGCCATCGCATTCCCTCGAGATCAGGACCTATTACTGCAAGGGAGCGGACGAGTTTATAACCTACGTTCCTTCGATCAACGCGATACTGAGGACGGTCGAGAATTACGATCCGCGCAAAGGCGTCCCGCTCCACTTCATGATCCTCGAGCCCGATCCCGATTTCCCGCTCGGCTGCTCGTCCGTCATGTGGACGCTTGCCCAGCAGCAGTTCGCCGATGCGTTTCAATCGACCGCATACGAGACGCTCCTGCTCAGCCTGCATCCGCCTCTGCAGGTGTTCGGCAACCTTGTGAACCCGAAGATCAAGATGAAGCCGAACGCCGTATGGCCTATGGGCACCAACCAGAACAACCATATCGAGCCCTTCAGGGTGGAGACGACCACGCTCACCCAGTACGGCAGCATCCTCGAGAACATCTCCGGGCGCATGATGCAATCCATGAACATCACCGATGCGACTGTGGCATCTGATGCGAACGTTGCCACGTATTCCGGCACACCGCAGGGCGTCGAGCAGCAGAAGCTAGACAAGACGATCACCATCAACCAATTCCAGAAACGCGTCGAGATTTTCTTCCAAGAGTGGGCGAACCATGCCCTGCGCTCGTATATCAATTCCATGTCTGGTGAGGAGGTTCTGACGGTCGACGAGGAAACGCGCCGGAAGATCTGGGATATCGAGAGGTCGATGCACATGAACCCTGCCGACCCGAATGATATCGAACCATATGATTCCATCATAGACGGGGACAAGATAACCATAGACTTCGGCGAGCTGTCGGCCGATCTGCTCTCCTTCGAGGTCAGAATGGGTTCACTCATCGAGAACGAGAAGGAAACGGAACGCCGGAATATCCAGGAGATGCTCATCCCGATCTCGCAGATGATGGGTAACATCGGTGATCAGAACCGCGGTGCGTTCGAGAACGTCATTATGCAGCTTGTCCAGAGACTCTGCGAACTATCCGACATCGATATATCGCAGGGTGTCTCCGACCAGATAAGCACGGCGCTCCTGTCCCAGGCTATGCAATCCACCATGGAGGCCGTGATGGGACAGCAACAGCAGATAGACCAGATGCAGCAGCAGCTCGGCGGTATGCCGGCTCAGCCGCAGCAGGGCATGCCGGAGGGCGGTATGCCAGCTCCACCAGAGGGAGCCGAGATGACGCCGCAGGAAGCGGCGCCGCAACCCATGCCGCCCATGCCACCTGAAGGCGGCGAAGCCCCGGCTGAGGATATGGAAGCGTCCATGTAAGGTTGACATCTGACCGGAAATATGGTTTATACTTCAACCATAACTCGGTGCAGATGTTATGAGTCAATTAGGCAAAGGAGAAAACCATGGCTCAAGTAATTGCACCAGAGGTCTGGCAAGAGGGTATCGACGATAACCGACTCCTGCCGAACCGCTACACACTCGACATCTTCACAGGCTCGGGTGTCAAGATCGCGAACAACTTCGAGAACGGCGTGAACGTAGCTTGCCGTGTCTACGACATGCAGGTGACGGATTACATCACCGACTATGACGACCGCCGCCTCAACGGCCTCGGCGGCCCTGCCAACAACAAGCACGGCGCAGACGGATGGGCTGCTTCCTCGTATGGCGTGTTCCAGGATGTCCGCTGGGATTCCCGCATCTACACGATGAGCCGTCATCGTTCGATCGCAATGCGCATCTTCGACGAAATGCAGTACGCAGGCAACATCGGCGAGTGGGGCGACGCGACTTCCACCAACGTCATCACGCCGGGCCAGTCCCTCATGAAGACGGCCGCCACGCTTTCCAAGGCCAAGGAGATCTGGGAGAAGGAAGTCCTCGGTCCGGACATCGACCGCTACAACCTGTTCGCCGTCATCAACGGCCACATCTCCGGTCGCTGGGTCCAGACGAACCCCGACACCATCTTCAGCGATGATGGCACGTGGGTCGCGCAGCCGGGTCCCGTTCAGGGCCAGGCGATCCCGCCGCGCTTCGCGCCTATTCATGCCATCGAGTGGGACGACAACAACATCCCGCTTCTGCTCAATACGATCAAGGTCACGTGGAACAACCTCTTCATCCCGCAAGATAACCGCGTGTTCCTCATCGACCCGCTGTACGAGATCCGCTTGATGCAGGCTCTCATCGGTTCCGGTGTTCCCGCTACCGACGCAGCTTACGCCGATATGCGCGATGGCTCGTTCACCCGACTCATGGGCTGGGATTTCCGCTTCGATATCCCGTCTCAATATTGGCCGCGCATCTGGGTCGACGACAACCTGAACGTCGTTCACTCCGAGACAGCCGATGCCGCATACGACGCGATCATCAACTCGACAAACCATGCAGCCGATGGCGATAAGCAGCTCATGCTCGAGCTCGCCGATGCAGACCGCATGAACCGCCCGAACTACGTGCGCACCATCTGGGATCCGACAACCGGTCTCTTCAAGAAGGTCGTGACGAACTATCCGCTCGGTATGCCCGCTGCCACCGATTATCTCGGTACCGCTGTCAAGGTCGCCGAGGCGACGGATGGCCTGCATGATGTATACGGCCAGCCCACGGATTACCCGTGGAGCGCACCCGGTTCCGGCTACGGTCTGCCCGAGCCCACGGGTCCGGTTCTCGAGAAGACCGGACGCGCCGCACGCCGCCAGGTCATCGGTATGGCCGTCTACCGTCCGGCTGCCCAGCTCTCCCAGGAATACTCCGAGATGCGCACGGCAGAAGGCGAGACGCGCGGTAAGTTCACCGAGATGGTCATGGACGTCAAGTACGACGCATGGGTAATCGAATCCCTGTCCCATGGCATCCTGCCGATCATCGACGCCGTCGAGAATACCGGCACGTTCGCCATCCCGGTCAAGCCCGTCGACACCGTCAAGGTCAGCACCGAGGGCACGTCCGATGTCCATGTCGTTCCCGGCGAGGGCACGGTCAGCGGCATCACGGCTACGCCTTCGACCATGGCTCTGACCGTCGGCCAGCAGGCCAGCCCAGTCGTCGAGGTAGCTGGCGAGGGCGAGTTTGACCAGACCTACACGGCCTTCTCGAGCGACACCGCAGTGGCTACTTACGCTAACGGCCAGATCACCGGCGTCTCCGCAGGCACCGCGACGATCACCTTCCGCGCCAATGGCGACACGTCGAAGACCGCAGTTGTGAATGTGACGGTCTCCTAGCCTATACCGGCTAACTAGGTTACGCTGGGGCTGCTGGCTCATCTGAAGCCCGCAGCCCCTTCTTTTTAGGAGTGATTGACATGCCCGATATGAACGACATCCTATCCGCCATCGCAAGCATCGCATTGGGCGGAGCCGATCGCGCGGTATCCCCGGTAGCGGAAGCTGTCGCTAAGAACAGCGCCGAGCAGACCAAGAACGAGAACGTCCGCAACCTGCCCGATGAAGCCGGAAACCAGGAAGTGACCGGCGGCATCGAGACGAAGGAGAAGATCCGCAAGGAGGCCGTGAAGAACGAGGTCGCCAAGGAGAAGCCCGAGGGCGAGGAGAAAGGCTCCGATGAGGAAGGCGACGAGGATCTGGCCCTGTCGGCATCCCGGGAACCCGAGGCTCCCGTCATGGCCGGTATCAATCCAAGGCTCGCTATCGCGAACGCGCTGAGAAACGTCATCATGAATGCGCAGCAGCCGCAGCAGCCGCAGCAACTCGATACCGTCGTCCCGCAGCGGGGCGACATGATGTCCGGCATCCAGATGCCCGCCCGATCCAATGGCGTGCCGTTTGGGCAGGGGGCGCTATCTCCGGATATGGTGAACGCGCTTATTGCAGCAAAAGGTCAAAGGCCGGAACAGGCATATGATATGAGAAGGCTCTTCGAGGAATAGGGGATCACGATGGCATCCGGTCTTATCCAAGAGCTCGCCAAGAAAACATCGGTTAAGGACGTAGCGCCCGAATGGCAGCCGCATGGCACAAGTATTATCGATGCCATCTTCAGGGCTATCGGACCACAGAGCGGCGCCGATCTCGTGAACAAAGTGTCCGAGACGTTCCCGGTTCAAAAGAACGTCTCGGAGTCGTATCTCATACAAGATGACTCCGGCGAAAGCGGGAAACGCGAGGAATCCGATGCCGATGAGCGTAAGGGCGTGTTCAATGACACTGATAGCGGCAATGGCGAAAATGGCCAGAATCCCAACGCGGACCTTGTCTATACAGATAATCAGGCGAATACCGAGATAAACGCGAACGGCAGTGAGAGCGAGAAAACGCAGGCATCCGGCGTGCATATGGGGAAAGACGCCAGAGACCCGTATGCCCGTGTGGGAACCAGGCCGGTCGCGGTTTCCACTGTGGAGAATCAAGATTATGTAGCGGATCCGTATTCGCTCGCCATGGACGATGCAGTTAGCGAGAACATGGATCCGAGGAACGGCAATGGCTTCATAGGTTACCTTGCCCGTGGTGTCGATCACAGGGGAAATCCCGTTGCGGTTACTCCACGCGAGAGAATCATCGCAGAGCAAGAATATCTTGCCGATCCATGGATGCTTTCCATGACCAGCCCGGAGGATTGGTGGAACAGAACTCCCGACCAGCAGGCTGAATGGTTAGGCCAGAATGCCATAAACCTTGTAAACGGTCTGGGCATCGGACTCGATCTCGTGACAGCCGGCGGTAATACCGTCGCCAGAAACGCCGTTACCAAGGGCCTCGAAGACATTGCCGAAGCCGGTGTCAAGAAAACGCTCGACAATGCGCCCAATGTCGCCGAGCGGGTATTCCAGAAACAGGCGTATAACCAGGCTAGGCAGGAAGTCCAGAGGGAAGCCGAGGAAAAGGCTATCAAGGAAGCCGTCGAAGAAGGCGTTCCCAGAATCAACGATCTGGACTGGTCGGTCCCAGAAAGCTACATCAGGGAGAATCCGGAGAGATTCACCAAGCCGGTGTCGTTCTCCTCTACCGCAAGGGTGAGGATGAGCGCTGATGAAGCCGCCGACGCGGCGGACGATATCATCAAGAGGCAGTTCGATGATGATTTCATCGGCCCCGTAAGCAAGACCGATCGCGATATGAGGCTGAATCAGGCGCCCACTCCCAACGTCGAGTCGATTGGCAGGGCCAAGAGTAGGGAAGCCGGGAAGGAATTCGCCAAAGAGCATAAGTCTGATTTCTACAAATTCAAAAACGAAGATGCAGCGAATGATTTGATAGCCCAGGTGGATGAGGTAATCCGCCCGGAAGACGCATCGAAAAGCTCCTGGATCTCCCCCGAGGCGAGACAGCTGATCGATTTCATTGGAGGCAATAAGACCGAGCAGGCACCCATAGACAGGGCAATGCAATCGTTCAACGCCGGTAGGCAGACGAAAACCCTCGATAAGACCTTGGATACTGTAGCGAAACACGGCAGAATGCCGAGAGTCGGAAGGAGCAACGCAGCCGAATCGATTGGCCGGGATATCATCGAAAGCGCCACCGAAGCTAGAAACGCCATGGAAGGCGCGGTGAGAACAGGCGACACCCGTTTATTCAACGATGCCGTGAAAGCGCTCAAAAACGCATCAGAAGATGCGAAATCGTTCATAGGCAAAGGAGACAATGCTGAAGGGCTTCTCATCGGGAAAGACGCGAAAGGCAATGATGTATTCGCGAATTCGTCTATGATGAAATCCAATAAACGTGCGATCGGTTCGCAGATCATGAGAGACGCGCTCGCCGCCACGAACCCGAAGTTTATGGCCGACGGATTCGGCCATTGGATCTATGGTGACGACTTTGATCCGAGCGGCGAGTCTCAATACACTCAGTACCAGCAGAACCTCGTCGACTGGGGTATCGATTACGGTATGCTTCCCAATGGGCAGCTCATATCGGAAACCGATATGTCCGGATGGCCTAAAGAGCTTCGAGACTGGTATGCGGAGAATATCGGCGACACGTCGCATATCGATCCGGATAAATACAACGCCTGGGGCGGATACGGGACGCAGATGAAATCTTTCGAGCATGTTCTCGAAAACGATCCTGAAACGGCGAAGAAAGCCGGTATCAGCAAATACAAGAACGAGGACATGGCCTACTCCGCATGGAAGGAGAACGCCGGTCCGAAAGAATGGCAGCTCGCTGCTCAGAACCTCCCAGGATGGAGAGAGGCATTCGCATCGAACGGCATAGACGTTGACGATTATAGCCAGATGGAAGAGTGGTACCTGACTAATGCGATCAATTACACTCAGGCCATGCTCGAGCTGAACCAGGGAGACTTGGGCAGATTAGGCGATTCCGTTGACTCATATACCCAGATGGTCAGGTATCTTTCCAAGAAGAATCCAGAACTGATGTCGCCTGTTGCATATGACGCGCAGAAAAACCCCGTTTTCGAGAAAGACGGAGTCGATGGTACCGAAGCATCCATGTACAACATGCTCGCCATGCGTATCATGAGCGATCCCGATTTTGTCAACAAGATGACGGCCAAGGATCTCAACGAGGTATTGCAGCTCATCCCCGGCGAGCTCGTATACTACGAGGGGCCGAAAGCGACAAGCGGCGGCCGCGACACAAAGATAAACGGTTATGACCAGGTATTCGATCCGACGCTCACGAAAGGCATGTACGGAGTCAATAACTTCGCCGACCTCGTATATCAGAAATCTGGCGGTAGAATAGGTGCAGGCCGAGATTTGAAGAAGAAGGTCGCGAAAGACCAGAAGGCATAGAAGGGAACGCCATGGGATACAGGGTACATCCGACTCCCCCTCCTCCGAAACCACGCAGGAGCACGTCGGCAATCAACACGCTATCAGAGCACTATATAACCAACGGCTCACGCAAGCAGTTCGCGTTTCCCTGCTTCTATCAGGAGGTCGTGAAGCCGAGGCATGCGCACCTGCATGATCGCCATTGGCATGACCATGTCGGATGGCCCTCCCCCAACCATCCCGACCATATCTGCCAGATCGGCGCACCTCAGCCATACGACCCGGAATGGGCGGAACGCCATCACCTCGCGCCGTTCGAGTTCCTCATCGACCCGCATAACCTCATCCCGATCCATCTGACGGAAGAGGGCTATGACTCGTTCGCCGTTTCCTGGCGGGAATCGGAAGAACATATGCCGGTCATGACGGTCAGCATCGACCCGGAAGACGATTGGGTCGTGAGAGCCGATGTGCAGGTGGACCTGCCCGAGGCGATCGAGGAGCCGAAGACCTTCCACTTCGCCATCACCGCGCAGGCGCCCGGGCAGACGAGCACCAAGACGAGCTTGCCATTGCGCCCGGGCGAGCAGGCTAAGACGGTGACGAGGACCATTCCGCCACGTAAAGACCAGGTAATCGTAGGCAAGCTGGTGGTCCTGCCAGCAAGCTACACGGTATAAGGAGCTGAC
>Ga0326512_10003736_pt1 | contig 11121 bp, 5 predicted proteins | sample 1_2617_0518_D_FD_203652 | JGI IMG/M metagenome (GOLD analysis project Ga0326512, IMG submission 203652) | Bovine rumen microbial communities from UC Davis, California, United States - 1_2617_0518 | ecosystem: Host-associated > Mammals > Digestive system > Stomach > Rumen | place: USA: California...
GCTTATACACCTCCTGTAAATGACTAATAACCATGATTAAACTACACGACAAACAAGGTATAAGCAGACAGGTTAAAGGTGTGTTTTACATGCAGTTAGCGCTGGTTAAAATCGCGTGTGCTACTCAAACTCTTTGGGAACAGTTGACAAGTTGCTTCGGTTCTGGAATTTGGATATCACACAATCTTTGGAAGTCGAATGATCTTTGGAAATATTAATTAATATGGCAATTTTAAATTACGAAACACCTTGGGAAGGCAAGACTGGGCTTGAAGTTGAAACCTTTATAAAAGATAAACTTCAGTCTAATGAAACTGCCGCATCTGCTTTAGAGCAAAATGGTGTTGTTAGTATTGTAGCGGCCTACAAAAATGCCGGACAGCCTGACGAAGACAAGACAACTATTGTGGTCCAAGGCTTAAATGCTGCCGGCACAGTAGTTACAACTTCTGAGTTCTCGACTATCACACAGGCTTCCTACACACAACACATCAATGACTTAGATAGAGATTATGAAATCAGTCCTATTATCGGTAAAGGACAAAATCTTGAAATCCCTTATGACTACTTTGTATGGGATGAAAATTCAAATAAAGTTGCCGGATATACAGCTGCTGTTAAGTTTACTATAATCTGTGGAGGTAATAAGAAAACTTATGAAACTACGACATATAAGTCAACGAAGTCTTCTATAACTCCTCTTGGAAGCTTTACAATTCCAGCAGAAGTTCTTGGAGTTGGTAATAACTCTATTGAAATGACTGCTGTGACTACAGTTGGAGCTACCCAGACTTCAGCATACACACAAAACTATTCAGTTTATGTTGCAGACTTAAAGTTGGCTGTGAACGTAACAGATGGATTCTCAAATCCAAGAAGTGTTTCTGACTTAATCAGATTTAACTTTACTGTAACCGATACTAACGGAAATCCTGTATCTGGATTTACTGTTAAGAAGAGAATCTATATTTCAAGAATTGGAGCAAGTTATCTGTCTAGCTATGCAAACAACATCTCTGATTCTTATATCTCTGGAACTTATGAACAGTATGTTCATGGAGCTACATATTACCAGTCCGCTTCTATTACTGGACTACCTTCTATAAGATTTATTGCACAAGCATACATCGAGCATGATGGTAACGAGTTTGTTTCTAACTCTGTTATGACTCAGATGCTATGTCTTGAAGGTCTTCAGGCTACTCCTGATTCAGCAGCTGTTGCTGTTCAATTTAATGACGTAACTTTAGACAATTCTATCATTTGCACAGAAAGTAAGCAATACGCAAAGGTTGATTATACATTCTATATGTATAGTGTAAATCCTACTACTTATGCAGTAATTACACAACATACAGGTGATAGTCAAGTAACAAGAACTTCTGGTAATATTCCGGCTTCTGAACTTACAAGAATTGACTATAGCTTAACTTACAGAGAAACTGGAAAAACTAGTGTATCTGTTGGAACATTTACGTTTGATAACTTTGTTACTTCTTTAGGAACTGGAATGGCGGAACCGACTGGAGCTACTCTAGACTTATCTGCTTCAGAGAAAGCTGCTGGTGCTAAAGACCCTACTTGGACAGACGGAAATGTATCTTGCGATTTTAACGGATTTGACTGGGTAAGTAATGGTTGGGCTACAACACCTGAAGGAACTGCTCTTGTGGTAAACAACGGCGCTGTTCTAACTATAAACTACCAGCCTTTTGATAGAACAAAGTATAACTTTAACGATTATCCTTATACAATTTCCTTTAGATATAAGATTACCAACGGTTCTGATGAAACTGAAGAGCTAATTAAGTGTCAAGTTAATGATACTGGTTTCTTAACAAAACCGCAGTATGTTGAATTAAAGACCAGCTCTTTAGTAAGTCAAAGCATCAGTAACGATGATGTTCACGAAATCACTTTTGTGTACTACGGTAATTCTGAAACTAATGGTATTTATAAAGGATTACAAGCTATTTATATTGATGGAACAATTCAGACCATCGCTGCTGCTGGTGCTTTTGTTCCTCACACAACTAAGATTGAAGTTACTGCGAATACAGCTTCTCTGTATCTTTACAGTGTAAAGGCTTTCAGAAGAGCTCTATCTTTCACAGAAATTCAATCTCTATATTGCTTTAATCAAAGCGACACGGAGGCTATTGCTTCTTATGTAAATGAGAATAACATATTTAAAACTACGACAACATCAATCGGGGACTACGGTCAAAGCGTTGATAGAACCAAACTTCCAAAGGGTTCTGTTGTTCTAGTTCTCTACGGACGTTCTGACAATCCAACTCCTTGGGCAACTATTAATGGTTACGTAAAGGACGAGACAGATAAGAAGCGTCGTCACGCTCTTGCTGGTGCTCATTTATACATGGTTGGATACGATGCTCACCCGATGAACTTCTACATGGTAGGAGGTACATTAGGAGCACAGGGTACTTCTTCAATGGCTTATCCTATTAAGAACTTCCGTCTTTACTTAAATAAGAACGCAAGTAAGTCTGGCATTGCCGAGCATGATGGAACTCTTATTGGATATATCGAACACTTCTATCAAGGAAATGCCGAGAATCCACTTCCTGGCAACTTCAATCCTGAGGCTTATGATGCTGCTACCTTAGCTGGTTGGGAGCATAGAAAGGCAAAGGATGGTGGTTATTATGTAGCCGAATACGCAATGTTCTCAAAGGATTATATTAATCCTGAAACTGGTGTTGGTGATTCAGTTACTTCTGCTCCTGCTAACAGATTTTGCCTAAAGGCTGATTATGCTGAGTCTTCTGGTGTGCATAACACCGGTTTTGCTAGATTCTCAAATCAAGTTCTTAAGACTTCTGATGTTTTGTCTGCAACAGACATAACTTCTTCAAGCGAAACGTCAAATACTCCTCCTCAACAAGCTGTGTCTGGAGATGGTGCTACATATAAGAAGGATGTTAGAATGAACATTGATGGTCGTCCTATCTATCTGTTTGGTGTGGCTGCCGCTCATCAGGAAAATGGAGTTGATGTACCCGAAACTGAGTACTACCTAGGTAGATACAACTTTAACAACGACAAGTCTAACGTTAAGGTATTTGGTTTTGAGGGTGTTACTGATTATGAAAATAATCCAATCGTAGCCGCCGAAGGAACAGCTCTGAAGATGCTAGCACTACAAAGTGGTATCGATCCGTTCTATGCAGAAACACATAACGCTTCTCCGGATGATACTTACATCAATCCTTCTGAGTGTTGGGAGTTTAGCTCTAACGATGGAATTTCTAGAGAAATGGGTTCTTTCCACTATGATAAGAACACAGCGTTCACAGCAACTCTAGATTCCGATGATGAATTTGATAGCAGCATAAGAGCGCTTGCTTGGTTAAACGCTACTTGGGAGTATCGTTATCCTGATCTTGATGATGATAGTGAAGGTAACTTACACTACCATAGAGGTGAGAGTAAACCTTACTTACTGTATAATGTATATAACTTCTTATACGATAATAACTACGACTTAAATCCTAGCCAGACAACATTAAATAGATTCGCGGATAACCTACACTACTATTTCAATGTGAACTCAGTTGTTAAGTATTTCGTATTAACTCACTGGTTCCTATGTCTTGACCAGCGTATTAAGAATAGTATGTTAGCTTTCTGGTGCGACCCTTACGGAGTAAGTGCTGAAGAAGCCGCCGCAAGTCCAATGCACTATATGAGAGGTTACTATATCTTCTATGACAATGATACTATCTTAGGTCTTGACAATGCTGGTGCTATTGTTAACCCTTGGGACTTCTACGAAACTGATACCGGTAGTGAGAGCTTACACGCTAAGAACTACAACCAGTTCCCTGGAAATGGTATTCATGGTCTTTGGACAAACTTACAGAAGTGTTACGAACTTTATCGTGATGGAAGAGAGCAGCTTTCTTCTGCATACAAGTTAGGTAGCTTAGTTGCTACTGCATATCAAAATATGCGTAAGGTTGCAACCGATGAAGTTCTACATTCATACTTTGATAATCAATTCCCTGATGCTACTCAAAACGTCGATCTTGAGGTTAAGTACTTAAATCCTAATAAACTTAGACCTGCAAATAAGGCTCTTGACTTACCTCAACACCTTGAAATGGCTCAGGGTACTCGTGAGTTCCATAGAATGAACTTGCTAACTAAGAGAACTCTTTGGTTAGATGATATCTATGGTGCTGAAACACGAAAGAACTACATGATTCAGTATAAGACTCCACTACAGCCTTGTACAGATAATGGTACAGTTGCATTTACTATTAGTCCAAACTTCAGATTCTGGAATTTTGCTCTAGACTGGAGTACACTACATAGAGATTCTGGAATGGTAACTCCAGGACAAACAGCAACACTACAAGCTTATTCAACTGATAGATTCTCTATTTCTGACTTCGTTCAGTTCTCTGATTTATACGCTTGTAAGTCATTAGACTTTACAAACTATAACTGGGATCCAAATGGAGGTATCGGTCAAACTTTAGTTAACGGTTCGTTCCCGTACTTAGAAGACTTTAAGGTACACCCAGTCGAAGGTGCTCAGATTATTTCTGATGGTATTCCTTGGGCTACACCACTATCAATGCCTAACCTAAAGAGTTTAGTGTGTTGTAACATGGTGCCTCGTACAGGTTCTACATTTGGAACCTTCAAGTTGAGAGACGGAAACGATGAGTTCTCAAAGCTAGAAACTCTTGACTTAAGAGGAACTCCTATTAGTGAAGTTATATTCCCGAATAGTGCTTCTCTGAGAAGTATTAGTCTTGCTAATCCAGTAACTGTTAGATTAGAGAATAAGCTAAATGTTACATCAATCAACATTTCAACTGCTAACCTAAACAGCTTGACAGTAAAGACTAGCAGCTCCGCAGTTTACAGCTGGGCTTTAGTTGCTGCTAATGCGATGATTGGTGCTAATCAGAAGGAAATAAATATTGTGTTTGGTGAATCTGCTGAGAATCCTTACATCATTTCTTCTGAAAATGCTAGTCAGTTAGAGTTACTAGATCAAATTGCTCAGAAAGTTAAGAATCCTAGCAATACAACAATCGTTAATATCACTGGTAATATCTTCACTTCAGAAACATTTGACTCTGAAGATGTTGGAGAAGTTTTCCAGAACTTAAATATTACCGACCAGTTATCTGGTGATGGATTTACACTAACTTGGCAATCTGACTTATATGAGGATAATGTAGTTGCTACTGAAAATAACTTCGATGACCTGAATTGCTTAATGATTCGTTCTAATATGGACGTAGTCGCTTGGTCTATTAAGATTGACGACCAGGACGGTTATACATTAAACAATAAGGTTAGAATTGTTAAGTATACAAAGCAGCGTTGCTACATTCACGCTGATCCTTATGATGTCAATAGTCAATATGACGGACGTGACCATAAGATTGTAGTTTATGCACAACTCGCTAACGGTGATGTATACAACTCTTACAGTTTAACAAACAGAGAAATCAATATATATTACCAACCTATCAATTACTTAGGCGTGGCTACTGACACTCCTTATGTAACCGGATACGCTTCACCTATTAACTTCACATTTAATGCTCATACAAAGAAACATCTATTAACGCGCACTAATGTTGAAGGTGATGTAGCAAACTTCACATTCAATACTACAAATAACGCAACCGTTGTATGGAGATACGACAATGATGATATTTTAGTAGGTGCTAATGTAAGCTTGGTAAATCAATCTGATAGTACAGTTACATTCAATATCTATGGAGTACGTGCTTCAATCACAGTATTCTATGATTCAGATTTGGTTGCAGACTTTAGAACTTTAAATAATGGTTCTGATTTATACTGGTTAGCTAAATTAAGATCAGCTATTGATACTGCCTATCAAATTGGTAATACTTTAAAGAAGAGTGATGCTTCTCGAATTGTTCTTAATGAAACTGTTAACTATTGGGCAAATGTTGTTACTGCTCTAAGTGCTGAAGAAAATGTGGTTCCACAGAACTTTGATTACTTACAGTACTTCCAGTTAGGAAGTGGAAGCAGTGGTACATTTACAATTCCTACCATAGCATTTACGAACATCTCATTCCCAGTTGGAACTACTGGTGTTCTTTGGAATGCTCTTCCAACAAATACTGCTAGTATTGGAAGAGTTACATTAAGATCTTCTATTAAGAAGTTTGTGGCTTGCTTAAGTTCTACAGCATTCTTAAGTAACTTAGTAATTGATATGTCACAAACAGCAATAGAGAAGGTTGGTGCTTACGGTAATCAGTTAAGTGCTCTTGATAACTACGTGGCAAGTATTGAACTTACATTTGCTTCTAGTAGTATTTCAGGAACTAGAAGTACTTCACTGTTTATCTTCCCTCCTACTTTAAGAGAACTTGGTAACAGAAATAAGTCAATATCAACATTGATTTCTAGTAGCCCAGCAACCTTAATGTTTAATTTAACATCTTCTACTTCTGGTGGAGTTAATATGGGAAGTGCTACTGTATTCAACATTCCTTACGCTATGTTTGGATTTAGTAGTCCTGTTAAAGTTGGTGCTCTTTGTTCTTATCGTAGTAAAGGAAATGCCTTTGGCGATGGTTGGAATTACATAAATGATATAGCGTTTGCATTTATTTATAACAACAACGCTAACATTGTTGATGGTTACTTTACACTTCCTGGTGTTCAGGTCGTTGGTGAGGGTGCTTTCTATCACGGAAATGAGTATATTTCAAATAATGACTCAGCAATACAAGAAGTTAGACTGAATAGTAATATAACTACTATCGGAGACAACGCATTTAATAGATGCGATTTCAAGATTGTGAATACTACTGATCCAACTGCCGATATTGCTGTGTTCAATGGTGTTGAATCTATTGGTGCTAGAGCTTTCTACTTACCAGTAAGCACTGAACTTGCATTTAGATTTGGAAATAATCTAAAATCTGTTGGTGCTAGTGCTTTTGCTTGTGTGGACCCGGATTCTAAGATTGATGTTTACATTAATAAGACTGAAGCTCTGCAAAGCGTACAGTCAGATTCCTTCGGAGATTCTACATCTACAAGAGTTACTATTTACGTTCCTACCGGTTCTGAACTTTATACTCAATTAACGGCTGCAGATATGCAGTGTAAGAATAGAGTGCAACCACATAGCTTTAATTAATATGAAACAGGAAGGCAGTACATTATTTGCTGAAGGAGGCAAGAAGCTATACATTGAAAAACTAGATTTATTAACTAGTCAATATACCTGCGGTACTGTAATGCTCCCCATCGAGGGAGTGTTACAGACCGTAACGGTAGAACCTGCTGATATTGTTGAGTTATACAATGTTTCTATCGGAAACAAAACTTACAAAATTAAGGCAGATTCTTACGGTGAGTTAGTTACTGGTTTAATTCGTATAAAGTATAGCCTAGACGATGAGTTGGCTCTAATTGCTAACTCTCGCATTAAGGATGTTAGTGAGGAAGATAAGGCTTTCCAGGAATGGAGAGAAGAGTGTAAACGAATTGCAAAGCAATATATTGATGCTTAATAAAAATGTGTCTGTGTGGAGGGGAGCTCTTTCCCCTCCTACACATTCCCATGTTTGGTTAAAAGACGATGAATGTATTTACATTTATAAGGACAGACAATGGGTAAAACTGTATGAAGAGGCTACTCATGAGACTTCTGGACTTATGTCCAAAACTGACAAACAAATTTTGGATTTATTAAACGAAAATTTACACTGGAACTAATATGCCTACTAACAACTTAGAAGCCGCTATATCGACTAGTGTAAAGTTTTATGCTAGTCTTACGAGAAATCAAGCCAAAGGAGTAGATTCTATAGGAACAGATCCTGTTACAGGTAATCCTATATACGTAGAACCCGGTGCTGTTTGTTTTGTTTCTGATTCTGCCGGAAACTCAATCTTTATGAACACTAGGTTATTCGGAGATGGAGCTATATCTGGTGGCGGAAGTGGTGGCGGAGGTGGAATTACCGAAGTTCACTTATCAGATTTAGTAGTTGTTGAGGTAGATGGATTACCTCTAAAAACTCTTGCTGATTACTTTAACGCTGATGGAGACTTTATTACTGATAACATTACAGTATATTCTACAGAAGTAAATGGTAACGGCGAAGAATATCAAGTAACGGCAATATCTATTACAAAGGATGGTATTACCATTATGGGTAGTAGAGTTTTAACCGAGGCTGATATTCCAACCTTCAAACAGCAAGTTATAAATGACTTAACACAGACAATTAACAATGCTGCTGGAACTGCTGAGCAAAACGCTAAGGACTATGCAGACTCATTAATTGGAACTGTGTATAAAGTAAAAGGAAGTGTAGAAAACTATTCTGCACTAGCCGCTATACAAAATCCAAAGTCTGGAGATGTCTATAATGTCATCGCAGCGTATGGAAATATCGGAACCGTAGATTACATACCTCCAGGAACAAACTATGTTTATGTTGAGGTTGCTACAGGTTCACAAGCTCCTGGTTACTGGGATCCTCTCGGTGGGACCATTAACTTAAGTGCTTACAAGACTGCTGCTGATACATCTGCTGAAATTAGAGAAGGTGTTACAGAAGCAAAGGCATATGCAGATGGATTAAAAGCTGCTACTGATAATAAGTTCACTCAGGTTGACGCAAGCCTGCTTGCTATGGGCAATACAATTGCCAATCAAGGAAATTCGATTAGTCAAAACGCAACCAACATTGCTGATAACACTAATAATATAAGAACTAACACTACAAATATCACAAATATAGTTAATCAATTAACATGGCAATAATTAATAACATTTCTGCTAGATTAACATCTTTTAAAATCAATGATGTCGAATCTGCACTTGTTAATAATATCGGCACTTACGGGACATATGATGTACTAAACGGAGGAGAGTTAATTGATAATACTTTGTTATACTCGTTTTCAGTTACGGGTTTACAAAATCATACAGTGAGTAACATTACAGTAAAAGCCATATTACTCACGGATGCTGGAGAATTATGCGAATCAAGAAGAATAACAACACGAATAGTTGATTTCGGCAGCCCTATTACACAAAACTTTGAAGTATCGGATGCTCAACTAGTTAAAATTCCTCTGCTATTTAGCAACACAGTAACAGTAGAAACAAATGCGTTTACTTTTGATGTAGAAGTTTCTACAACAGACACACGAAGTGTTTACTACGCTATTACTGAAGTCTCCATAAATTTAGAGGATGTCGCCGAAGGAATCGTATTAAGTTTTAGTGGTCCGGCAACATCACGTAGTGCTAGAGTTATTACAGTGGCCCCGTTAATTAAAGTACTTGGAACAGAAGCTGTTAGTTTCTCGAAGGATCCTACAATAGCATATGACCCTTCTACTGATAATGTTGAAGGACGCATTTACTTTAGGCGGGAAGGAATTTATGTAGATAATTATAAGTATGGAACTGTTGCTCCAGCAACTACTTTAACTCTAGGTTTAGTAAAATTATTTGACAATTTTGAAGTGGATGCTGAAGATGGTGGTATTATAGCACCAGAAGGCAACGACCTCGCAGCAACTCCACAATTAGTATATAATGCAATTGCGTCTGTTAAAAATTACGTAGATGAACTTACAGACGGAATTACAGCTCCAGATATTTACATCGAACAAGAAGTTGAGCATGTCGATGAGGAAACTGGAGAATCAGAAATAGTGGTAGAAGATGTGCCGCTATTAGAAGCCGTCAGACTCAGTGATGATTTTGAGGCTAAAGAAGAAAATCGAATTTATATTAAATGGTTAGACATAGTATAATATGGCAAAATTAATTCACAGTGCGGCACTTGCCAACGTTAAAGCTAGTACATTACTTTGGGCCAACGATGCTTATACAAAGGCCGCTTTGTCAGCTTTAATATTTACAGATGATGGCTTCATTGTAGCAAAAGGAACTGAATATCAGGTAGCATTAAAGAGTAATGCCGAAAGAACTTCTGCCCCGCCTGCTAATAATACAGACTATACAAAGAGATATTTATGGTCAGATAGTGGTGTCCTAAAGTTAATTGACTCCGCTAGATTCTTTTACACTGGTCCACATATCGACTATGTAAAGACAGAAGCCCTTGCAGCTAATTCTATAATGTATTTAACTGGTTCTGCTAGTTCTTCTGCTACTACTGGAGCTTTAAAAGTAAACGATTCTGTTTATGTTCAAACAGATGCAGGCGGTAACGAAACATTAGTTGCTCCAGGTGTAAAAGTGTCTGGAGGTGCATCTAATTTCTATTTGAACGAAACTAATCTGCACGATTATATTGAAGGACTTGTTATTAGTGGTATTCAAACCAACGACGCTATGGTGTTCGCAGGAACATTAAAAGTAGTTGGTACTGATTTATACTTCACAAGCCATAACAGTAATCTTACTTATGGAGTTACTATAACTGATCTTAATAATGATAACTCCAACTTAGCACAAGCTACAAAGCTTTCTCAAATAACTAATTATTCTGCTGGTTGGACATTTAAAGTTATTAACAATGGTACTCCAACTGGATTCTCTGCCTTGGAATCTGGTGATATGATTATTGCTACAAATGGTAGCGATACTTCATATTCCGCAGCAAACTTTAATGTAGTACAGGCTAACATTGACGGTGCAGTTACCGCTCCTAATGCACTGCCTGCAAATGCTCTATTAATTGGAGCTGATGGTACTAAATCTCTATCTGCATTAGGTTTTGGTACTGCTGGGCAATTCTTAAAGTCTGGCGGTGATGGTGCTGCTCCAACATGGGCATCATTCGGCACACTCACATTAGATGGTACAGCAGATTTCGTATTTAATCCAAGTGCCTCAAATACGTTAGTTGTTGGTAAAGGATTAGATGTTACTTCTGCTGTTGTTAATGGAAATACTGTATACACATTAGGGCATAGCAATACTGCAATTACTGCACAAGCAACTGCAGCATTAAAAAAGTTTGCATTCGATGCTTACGGACATATTACTGGGGTTGCAGATGTTGCTAAATTAACTTTAAAGGCTCAGAACTCTAGTGGCAATTCTGTTAATGCTAATGGTGTTGTAAATAAAACTTACGATGGTTCTAG
>Ga0326512_10003737_pt1 | contig 11121 bp, 9 predicted proteins | sample 1_2617_0518_D_FD_203652 | JGI IMG/M metagenome (GOLD analysis project Ga0326512, IMG submission 203652) | Bovine rumen microbial communities from UC Davis, California, United States - 1_2617_0518 | ecosystem: Host-associated > Mammals > Digestive system > Stomach > Rumen | place: USA: California...
GTGGCTCATTCATGTTAAAGATATCATTCGGGAGGAAGGGGACGAACAACTTATTAACGAAGAACCAACTGCCCGCTGTAATGCCATTAACATCATTCCCAATGTGATTGCTGAGAATGAAGAAGATGATGTTGTTATTGTCAAAAAGGTGGGGAAAACCAAATCGCTTCTACAACGAATGAAAGAGACCGTTGACATTATTATGAACAAAAAGAATTAAGAAGTTATACTTATGAATATAGTTAAGAAGAATTTCAGATGGGCCATAATTACAACAATTGCGCTTCTATTAGGTGCAAGCTTTTGCTATATGCTTTTTGATGGTACCCATTATTATTCCAGCCGATCTATGCTTCTTATTACCATAGGAGCACTCTTCTTAGTTTTGGCATACCATATTATAAAAATACGACATAGGTATAAGATACGAACTCTTTCAGAAATTATTGACAGAATTCTTTCATCAGGATGGTGCAATCAGTTATTGGCACTACTTGTTCTTTCAATTATTGCATTTCTGTTTAGTTGGGCACTTATAGATTCCATAAATGAATTGCACTGGAACGGGAAAGACATACCGTTAGACAATCATCATTCATTTTGGTTAACAATCTGCTATTTCTTTGACCCTGGAAATTTGAATATCACAGACCACCTTAATCCAGGCATTCAAGGTGTTATCTCCATTATTGTGGCAATTCTAGGTATGACACTACTTACAGGATTGTTTGTTTCAACATTTACAAACATCATTGAGCAGAGAGTGGAATCTGTGAAATCAGGAACCATTACATATAAGGGTATTAGTTCTCATTTCGTAATAATCGGTTTTTGTGAATTGACTGAGGCTATCATAAGGGGTATATTTGAGAAACATGGGAGAGACTGTAAAATAGTGCTATTGACGAAAGAGAACATTAATGCTGTTCGGGAGTCTCTCTATGATATACTAAATTCAAATCAATATGATGGCCAACTGGTCATCTATTCTGGAGATTATTATCTCTCTGAAAACTTAAATCGCCTTAATCTATCTACATCAAAGGAAATCTATTTGTTGGGGGAAGAATCTAAAGAAAAAAGTGGTTTTGATATCATTACTTGTTATCAGAAGATAGTTGAAAAGATATCAGCAAAAAGTGCCAAGAATAATGGTTATCCCATTCCTGTTTACGTAAGAATGGATAACGTCATGGTCTTTTCGGCTTTTCAGCGTCTTGACATGAGAGCAAATTCTTCCAACACATATTTCCGACCATTTAATTTTTCTGAACTCTGGTCGAGAATTATATGGAATGGTGGCGAAATCGAAGTTTGTGATTCTTTTAACCAAAAGAAGATAACGAACTATCCTTTCATCTATTTCAATGATGGGTCCAAGTATGTACACCTGGTTTTGTGTGGATTTAACCAAATGGCTCAGGCTCTGCTTATACAAACAATAAGGTCTGCACATTTCTCTAACTATACTGAAGAGAATAATCGTACAACAAAGATAACAATAGTAGATCCACAAATTAAAGAAGCCTGGTTGGACTTTTCTGCCCACTTCCGTCATTTTGAACAAGTTTATGATATAGATATAGATCTTCGAGGATGTCATTTAGAAGAAATCGAAAAGGATATTATCGAATGGAGTTGTGACGGAACCCAAAAACTTATTATCGCTATATGCTCAGACAATCAGAATGTAGCATTGAAGCAAGGATTAAATCTTCCAGAAGAGGTATATTATCAGCATGGAAAGAAAAGCTCGGAGTTGCCTTTCGTGTTTGTTGAGCAAAAAACATTCTCAGCGGTATGGGAGTTCGCAAAACAGACTGAGCAAATTGAACTGGATGACAAAGTCAATAATCCAAAAGAATTTAGAAAAGCTCAATACGACAAATATCATAACGTCTATCCTTTTGGAATGAAAATGAGACATCTCTATCCAAATGAGATTGAAGACTTAAAAGCTTGTATAATTCATGCTGATTATGAAGATCAGTGGTGTAATACTGACAAAGCACCAGAAGAGAAAATTACAGTACACCATTTGTATGAATTGATTGAGCATCATGATGACGAGAAATTGAAATTGTTGATTGATACAGCATTCGCCCAATGGTATACCTTATCTGAAAATATAAAGTCTGCCAATAGATATCAAACTGACAATCACAAGCAATTCAAGATGATTTTAGAAAAGCATGGTATCATTTCTATGGAAGATATTTCCAAACTTGATAATGATATATTACGTCTATGTTCCGACATAGAACATCGTAGATGGATTGGAGAAAGAGTTATTGCGGGATGGCAACAGTCACCATACAAAAGTAATGGTGTCATTTTACGTCAGGATTCTCTCCGAATGCATTTTGACATCCGAAAGACATCTGAAATTCAAGAAGAAATTAGTAAAGATGACAATGTTGTCATAAATGTTCTTATGCTTGATCAAATTAGTGAATATATAATGAATAACGGAATCCTCCCAAACAAATAAAGATGAGAAACTATATTCGAAAAATGATGTCTGATATTGATGCTCCTTCGCAAATATTGAAAGACGAGCATCCTGGTTTTTTATTGTCCCTGATGATCGTATCTTCGTATGTAATCCAGGCTGACGGTAAAATTATGCACTCTGAATTGGAGTTCTTGCGCGGATTCCTCGAAGAAAACTATGGCATTGAGAAAAAAGAGAAATATATCGGTTTATTGTTGAACCTTTTTGAAGAGTCAAAGAAATACTCATCTGATGAATGGAAGGCTAAAATTAAAGAGTGTACACAAGATTTAGATGGATACACAACAGAGGAACAAAGGATGTTCCTTGTGTCTTTTCTAATAAAAATTGTCAAAGCAGATAAGAAAAATGAGTTTTCCGAAGTGCAAGCCTTGCGTGATGTTGCAGAATGGCTCAGAGTAGATCTTATGCTTTCAGGAAGAATCGATAATTTAAAGGCAGAAGAAATATGGACATGGGAGATTTAATCATAATGATGCTATCTGGCTTAGTACCAGCAATCTTGCTTGTCTTATATGTTAGATACAGAGATAGGCAACAGCCAGAGCCTTGGGGGAAAATCGTCAAGGGGGTCTTCTTTGGTATTTTATCCATATTTGTTTCGATGTTAATCTCTCAAATATGGAATCCTCTTCCATTTATTATAGGAATAGGCTGGTTATATGAAGTTCCCTTTGTCCGAGGCATATTAACTTCGTTTTATAATGCTGCCATTCCTGAAGAAACAGCCAAATTGTTTATGTTATGGCTTTTGCTTAGAAAAAACAAAGAGTTTAACCAGAATATAGATGGAATTGTTTATGCAGTATGCATCGCTATGGGATTTGCTGGATTAGAAAACCTTATGTACATTTTTAACGAGGAAGAAGAACCTTGGCAGGCTATTGCCATAGTAAGATCCCTATTCGCAGTACCTGGTCATTATATATTTGGTGTGCTCATGGGATTTTTCTATTCTATAGTCCATTTCCGACCCAATAAGTTTTGGAAATATAAGAATATGATTTGGTTGGCCCCAGTTGTTGCTCATGGTTTATATGACTCCATTTGCTTCCTTGGGGAAGAACACTTTTTATTTGGCGCATTTATTTACATACCACTAATTTGGTTCTGTGTTAAGATGCACAAATTCTGCTTTAAGAGGATTAACAAGCTGCTACGGTATGACGAAGATCGAGAAGATCTTTCTAAGTTTACGATGGCTATGCAAAAGGAACAATCTGATATATAAACAATTTGGCAATGGAAGATAATAACAAAATAGCTTTGGACCAGTACGATTATTATGCATTTATAAGCTATAGCACGTCGGATGAGAAATGGGCAAAATGGCTTCATAAACATTTGGAGAACTATAATCTTCCAAGTGCATTGAGACGTACCAATAATTCATTGCCCAAGTATATCAGACCTGTTTTCTGGTATAAAACAGACTTAAGCGGAACTGAACTCCATAGTGCTTTGGAAAAAGAGCTAACAAGCTCCCGGCACCTTGTGTTGATATGTTCTCCTGAGTCTGCACAGTCTATATGGGTCAATGATGAAGTAAAATCGTTTGTAGATAGCAATAGGACTGATAGCATTATTCCATTCATTGTTTCAGGTCAGCCGGAGAATCCTCAAAAGGAAGATTATTGCTATCCTCCTATTTTGAAAGACATGCCTAGAACGCAAATGCTTAGAGGCATTGATGTGACTAAAGTTGGTAAGCAGCACGCTCTGATTGATGTTGTTTCTACTATGTTTGGTCTTAGGTTTGACACCCTTTGGCAAAGACATAAACGAGCACAGATAAAAAAGAATATTTGTTATGCGTTGCTTGCTATTTTTCTTATCTTAACAGGTATTGGCATCTGGGATTATAACCGCTCTACATATGAGTATTATGCAGACTATGTTGACGTTTATGGTTTACCGCAAGGTGTATGCAAATTAACAGATGAACAGAAGAATCACCGCCAGCACACATTTAAGTTCGAATATAGAAGAATTCCTTTTGGAGAACCTAATGCATATTCTTGGCGGCTTTATTCAGTTGCATATGTCAACTCTGCAGATAGATTACAAGAATATGAGAGTGTTCTTGCAGATCGTTTTGCCTTACAGACATATTCATATAACCAAAAGACAGGAAAGTTGTCCTTCGTTGAAAATTATAACCATTATAAGATGCTTCAATGTAGGTACATATATTCTAAACGAGATGGTATGGATGCGTGCATTGTGGATATTGAAGGTGGAAGCAAGGATCGTACATTAGGTTTTTCAACGATTTCATCTACATCAAGAACTGCAGAAGACGACAAATCTTCGAATATAACTCGTTTTATATTTTTGCGAGATAGTCTTGGCCACATTATAAGAAAAACTTTTCACAGTAACAACGACTACATTCTGGACAGAAGTATTACGTCAGATTATGATGGGGTTTATGGCCAATCATATAAGTTAGATTCTATAGGTAGAATTGTTGAAATCCAATTCTTGAATAAAGAGATGAATTCTTTCCAAACTAGTGGCGGCTTTTCCCGTGTGTTATTTGAGTATGATAAGTTTAGCAATTATAAATCATGTACATATTTCAATCAAGATAGTAGTTTAACTCAAAGTCCTAATGGATGGGCTAAATTTGTAGACATCCCAGACAAATATGGAAATTGCATAGAAGAAAGGACTTACGACACAGACCTTAAATTGTGGAAACATGAAGGAGCTGAAATTAAAAAGTGGACATATGATGAACATGGTTTTGAGCTATCAATGTCTTTATTTGACTCAATGGGGCAAAGATGCATGAATGATCATCAATATTCTCTTTATAAAAGAGTTAACAATCATAATGGTGAGGCTATTGAAATCCGTTATTTCGACGCACATAACAAACCTACTATGGCTTATGATGAATATTCTATTCTTAGAAACGATTATGATGATTTTGGTAATCAGATAAGTGAATATCACTATGACATAAATGACTCACCATGTTATTGCAAAGAAGGATATTCAAGTGCGCAATATTCATATGACGAGTCGCACCTTCCCGTTGAAGAGACTTATTTTGGTATAGATGGTAAACCGTGTTTTAGAGAGGGAGGATATAGCAAGGTCATTAACACCTGGGACGATCAGTATCAGCTTATAGAAGAACGTTTCTTTGGGGTTGACGGTAAACCTTGTCTCAAAGAAGGTGGTTTATCTATCGTAAAATATGCATATGATGAACGTGGAAACAAATGCAGAGAGAGTTATTTCGGAATAGATGGATGCCCTTGCTTATGTCAAACAGGATATCACTTAAAATGCACAAAATGGAATGACAAAGGCGATATCCTTGAAAACACTTTCTATGATATTAATGGGAAACCGTGCAAAATAGGTCAGATATATCATTGCAGGCGTTATACATATGATTTACAAGGTAATACAGAGTCCGTTAGTTATTATGATGAGAATCTAAATCCTTGTGTCTGCGATGGAATCCATTTATGCACTTATCAATATGATGATAAAGGGAATAAGATTAAGTCATCATCATTCGATATCCGTGGTAAACTATGTAAAAATGCAGATAATTACGCCATAGCAGAATCTGAATATGATAGTAATGGAAATGCTATCAGAATATCATTTTTCGATGAAAATCATAATCTATGTATAAGTAAAGATGACGGCTATGCTATAGTTGTATATGAAAGAAACTCAATCGGACTTATAGTTAAAGGTAGTTACTATGATGACCGTGGTAAATTATTTCTTTACCAAGAATCTTTTGCAATTAAGGAAACAAAGTATGACGTGTATAATAAAGTAATTGAAGCTACATATTATGATGAAAAAGGAAACATTGGCAGAAAGGATGGCGTAGCACGTATTAAATATACTAGAGACATCAGAAGCAACATAATAGAAGCCTCTTTGTTTGACAAGAACAACAATCTATGTGATAATGGGGAGGGTGTCGCAAAATATAAGCATACTTATGACGATAAGACCCAAGAATTATCCATGTCTTGTTACGGAAAGTCAAACCAACCAGTCTTAAACGAGTATGGCTACTTTAAATATCAATGCTCGTATGATGAAAGAGGAAATGAGATTGGATGTGATTTCTATGGAATTGATGGTAGAAGAGTTAAAAGGGATAGTGGATATGCTGCATATAGATGTAAATATGATGATAGGAATAATCTTCTTAAGGTCGATTATTTGGATGAAAAACTGAAATCATGTAATATTGATGAGGGATACTCTTATATAATATACAAGTATTCTGATAATTACAACTCTCGAACTTGTAGATACTTCGATGTTACTGGTAAGCTAATAAAAGAAGAAAAAGAATAGTGTTTATGGATCAAATACGCACACTAACAACACTGATGTATCAACTCATTGGAGATAATCGTTTTTTAATCGACGCAATGAATTCAATGTTACAACGAGGTGATAGATTGCCGTCAATAGAACTTACATATACAGCAGGCAGTGAATATTGGCATTCTACAAATATTATTATTATGGGGTTATCTGATGTTATAGATTGTTATTTGTATGCGCATGGCTTTAACTTTCAACAAACACCAATAATAAACGTAAATTCAGATTATGATAATTATAACACAAAATTTGAAAAATGTAAAGGAATTACCATCAATATGCCCATGACAGAATCGGAATGTCTTATTACAGGAAAACTGTTTTCTAATACAGATTTTCTGAAAGGGGGAAAAATGAGCATATATGATGCTATAACGGTGTATTCTTTAGCATATTCGTTATATCACGAAATAGGCCATGCTTTTCATGACAAATACATACTAGAATCAGAACCAATCAAAAGAGAAATAGCTGCTGATGCTTTTGCTTATGAGGCTGTAAAATCGATGTGTGAGATTGAAGATAAAGAGGTGTTGCTTTTAGGTACAATAATTGGTGTAACACATGTTTTTAATAAGTTAAGTTATGACCAAGAAAAAGATGATGAAAAACATCCCTATACTATTGAACGTTTGTATAAATTGCTTTCTTTTTGGGGGTTAAATGATAGCTCAACCATTTGGGAGTTGACAATTAAGATTATAAGAGAATGGTGCGAAAAGAATAATTTGTCTATGGAATGGGACAATGACATTATCAATTCGAAAAGAGATAAGTTCGTTGAAGCATATAAACTATTTCGGAGAAATGTTTAATAATAGAAGTTATGCAATATTTGAAACCAAACACCACCTTTGCAAGGTGGGAAATACAGAATAGAGCAAGTGCTGGGACAAGGGGCTTTGGCTTCTATAAATTATAGACTGATATGAGAATATCCAATCGTTATATAGATTTAGTAATGGGACTATCACTGATACTGATAGTAGTTTGTCTTTTTATTATAATATGTATTGGTATCGGCTTTTGGGAGGTGTCGTATTACGCCAATACCACTGAAGTGCTTTCTTATGCGAGTGTTATAATGGCAACTGCAAACGCATTATTGCTATATGCAACGTTATCTTATCAAGGTCGTAGTTTTCGGCAGGAACGCTTTGAGATGACACTTTTTAATTTATTGGATAATCATAGGAGGATCAAAGAATATATTCAAATCGATATAAGTGATGTTGACTCTTGTGAATCAGAAACAATATCGAACAACAATATCTTTCTTTACGCATGCCAAGAGTTACGTATTATCAATGATATTCTTAGAGAAAGTGAATATCCCAAAAGTATTTTGCTTCAATATGGTAATCGATACAACCTCACTGAAGTTAAGTGGAATGATCTTTCCAAACGTATAAGATCTGGCAAAAAGAAGGCTGACATAATATTCTTTGTGTTTTATGAAAAATGGCGCGACTTTTATGCACCATTTATCAGGAGCCTTTCTGTAATAGTATCGCATATAGCCAATAATAATGATATTGATTTGGCGGAAAGAGAGAGATATAAGGACTATTTAATAGCCCAGATGTCACAGCATGAGTATACTATTATGATTTTCTATTATTTCTACGATTCTGACTTCCACAAACAATTGGATGCTATTAGTAATAATTGTTTCTTTAGTGAGACAGAAGAAGAACTATTCCGTCGACTAATATTTAAAAGATAATGCAACAACTACAACCTAATACCACCTTGCAGGGTGGAAAATACAAGATAGTACGAGTGCTGGGGCAAGGAGGCTTTGGCATCACATATTTGGCTACTCAAACCTCTTTGCAGAGGAAAGTCGCCATTAAAGAATTCTTCATGAAAGATTTTTGCTCTCGTGATTCGCATACTATGTATATGCAATCTTTTACTGTTGATAGTGCAAAACAAGTAGAGCAATACAGGAAGAAGTTCTTCAAGGAGGCCGGTAATCTGTCAAGACTCCACCATCCAAATATCATCAGCGTAATTGATGTGTTTGAGGAAAATGGCACAGTCTATTATTCAATGCCTTATTATTCGGGTGGGTCATTGCAAGAATATGTTGAAGCTCATGGTGCTCTCTCAGAAAGCGAAGCAATGAAATTGATAAAGCAAATAGCCAAGGCTCTAAAGTATATGCACGAAGAACATCATATTTGCCATTTTGATGTAAAACCAGCAAATATTATGTTAGATGATAAAGAAAATGCCATTTTGATAGATTTTGGTATCTCAAAGAACTATGATGCGCAAGGGCATGAGACTTCTATGACTCCTATTGGCTTGAGTGAAGGCTATGCCCCCATTGAGCAATACCAACAAAACGTAGAAGAATTCTCGCCAGTGAGTGATGTTTATGCTCTTGGTGCAACTCTATACTTCTTGCTGCATGGGAAACGTCCTGTCTCTGCAGTTCATAGGGCTTCAGGTACTGCTTTGCTAATGAGTAAGAATCTGTCACCTGAGATAAAGAATGTCATTAATGACTCTATGAAACTCATAAAGCAAGAAAGGGCTAATAGCGTTGATGTTTTCCTTGGTGTTGTGGATAATAATTCTGAATCAACTATAATCGATGATGGGCGTTCAGATTACGAAGAAATAACTTACACTAATAAAACTCCCGCAGATTTAGAACGTGAGGCATTAGACTATTACGAGAAGAATGACATCAAGATACTGAATCAATATGGGTTCTTTGAAGTAAAAAAGAAACGCCAAGCATCTACGATTTGGACTTCTTGTATAGTTTGTCTCATATTGTCTTTTCTTGCAGGAATGTTGATATCTGCATCTTTGGGCTTGGAGCAATTTAGTATAGGTGCCAATTTCATATATTTTTTTTCTGTCATCCTAGGACTCTATCCTGGATTAACTGTAGGCCCAGCTATATTAGGGCTTAATGATAAGAGACAGTTTAATGACTTAGCAGAAAATATAAAGCGACAATTCATAAAAGATTATATTAAAGAACATAGTAAGTAGGCAATCCCGATGCCGAAACAAAAGTTTAACGAGACTACGGGTAAGTCTCAAAAAACAGTTATCATTATGTATTCACAAAACGTAAAACCAAGTATGTCACTGGGAGAGTCGTTAACCTCTGTGTTTAACAAGTATGCTACATTCACTGGACGTGCCAGGAGATCTGAGTATTGGTGGTTCTCAGGTTGCTATTTTGTTCTCCAAATTGTCTTCAACTTTGCTTCTTTAGGTATGTTGGCAGGAGTCATGTCTGGAGAGATATCATACAATGATCCATCTTTCAGCATGTTTCAAACAATGAGCGTAATTTTGGGCTTAGGTCTTTTTCTTCCTGCTTTAGCGGTAACAGTACGTCGTTTTCATGACATTGGGAAAAGTGGTTGGAATATCCTTTGGGCAGCAATTCCTTTAATTGGTGCTATTATTGTCTTGGTTTGGATGTGCCAAGACTCTGATGTTGTCGCCAATAAATATGGCGAGTCGCCAAAATACGGGAATTGATACCGTAGTTCAATTATCAGGAATGCTGTTGGATGTTAATGGAATAAGCTCATGAATCATTTCATATTTCTCCAATCAATTACTGCATCCGAATTTGAGGCTGGGAAAGTTATCTATCAAAGATTAATTGATAATCCGGGCTTCAATGATTCTGCTTATCCTCCGAAGGACATAGCCTATTTCGAAGAATTGGTTGAGTATATTGATAAAACAACAGATGTTATTCCAAGCGACGACAAGGTTGTGCTGTACATAGACATTCATTCATGTGAAGAGTCGTTTACATTCAAGGATATCAACTCGTCCGACAAAACATCATACACGGAATATAAGGAATGGAATGAGTTAGGCGGTATTCTACATATGCTATACAATAGATTCCAAAAGAATGCTACGTTTATCTTTGTCTCATGCTATTCTGCTTCATATTTTTCCAGCCTGAAAGAACCACATATACATATAATTGCAGGAGATGGAGAAGTGAATACAATGCAAGCAGAACATCAGTTGTTCACCTTTTACGATGAATTTTGTAAGGACGGAAATGTAGAAAGAGCTTATCTTGCAATGATGAAAGAACATCCAATTACAAAAGGACCTGCTACTAATAACAAGTACAGAGCTGTTCTAAAATTGTATTAGAGAATCGACAATTCCTACAACAATCCCACCACTTCATACAAGATGGTGGGATTAATTATGTTTGGTCTGAA
>Ga0326512_10003738_pt1 | contig 11121 bp, 12 predicted proteins | sample 1_2617_0518_D_FD_203652 | JGI IMG/M metagenome (GOLD analysis project Ga0326512, IMG submission 203652) | Bovine rumen microbial communities from UC Davis, California, United States - 1_2617_0518 | ecosystem: Host-associated > Mammals > Digestive system > Stomach > Rumen | place: USA...
TGTTTTGCGGGCATTGTGGGTCGCTCATGAACGCGAACTCCAATGGACAGCAGAACTACATGTACTATCAGTGCTATGGAAAGAAGATGGTCAAGACGGACTGTACAAAGAAGAACATGCGCAAAGAGTTCATTGAACGGGTTGTAGCCGAGGACGCATTGTCCATGCTTACAGACGAAAACATTGAACTCATTGCCAGTACCGCAGTCCAGACCAATGCCCGTGAAATGGAAAGCGACACGAACATTCCCGCTATCCGGGGTAAACTGCATGAGACGGAAATCTCACTGTCCAATATAACTAAAGCCATTGAAAGCGGAGAAGTCCCGCAGACGTTGGTCAAGCGCATGTTAGAGTTGGAGAAGGAAAAGAAGTCTCTTGAAAAGGACTTGAAACGGGAAGAAAAGAAGATAACCCTGCTGGACAAGGAACTGGTTGTACACTGGTTGGAACAGTTCAAGAATGGGGATATTGAGGATGAAGAATTTGTCAAGTCTCTCATTGATCTGCTGGTGAACTCGGTCACGGTATGGGATGAACCAGACGGTACTTTCCGTGTTCAAATCGCCTACAACCTCACAGACATGCCAACAAAAACGTACCGCCTCCATCCAAACGATAGAGACGGTACGCTATCGGATTTGTCGCCAGTAGACCAGCATTGGAGGACAAATCCGATAATCCACGGTTCCCTTCTTATCCGCACTGTTTCACGTAAGCAGCGGGAAAATTATTACAGGAACCACCCCAAAGTCAGGTCTTAGGGATTTTGAGAACCTGCCCGGTATGAATGGTATCGGAGGTCAGGCCGTTCAGCTTCTTGATCTCCGGGTACTTCGCGCCACTCCCCAGCTTGTTCTTCGCAATCTTCCAAAGGGAGTCACCCTTCTGAACCGTGTAGACCTCATAGGTCGGTTCCGGGGACGTATAGGCAACCAGCTTAATGCGGGTCGCGTCATCGTACACGCCGTTCACGGTCAACTTGAACTCCTTCTGGAAAGCCTTGACAGCGGCCTTAGTCTCGGAACCAAACTCGCCGTCTGCGCCATACTCGGGGAGGCAGTCGGGGTTCCACTTCAACAGAAGTTCCTGCATTTCCTTGACAGCGGTTCCCTCGTCGCCATCAGACAGGCCGTTGATTTCCGGGACGGCAGGAGCCGGGGCCGGGGTCACGTTGTCACCTACCACAGTATAATCCACAGAGCCGTAGCCGTCAATATATGTGGAGGTCAGCTTGTAGGACTTCTTCTTCACACCGCCGCCGTTGGTCACAAGGGAGGACGCGCCGCTGGTGTTGCCCTCAATGGTATAAACCGTGGAGGACGATACCTTGTAGACGATACCCACATGACCGATACGGCCCTTCGCCGTGGAGTAGAAGTAGATAACGTCGCCGGGTTTCGGCTTACCCTTGCCGCGCTTGATATAAGCGTTACGCTTCTTGAACTGGTCGCTGCCAGTGGGGGTATAGTTCGTGAACTTACCCAGCAGCTTTTTCGCCAGTTCCACGCCGAAGCAGGTAATGAACACCCAGTCCACGAACGCTTGACACCACTGCGCGTTCAGGGAGCCAACCCCAGTCCACGCTTTCAGGTCGCGGTTGTACTTCGTGTAGTTGTTGGAACCTGCGTTCGCGGTCTTATCGTCCAAATCCTTGTTGGACTTCTTTTCGAGGTAGCCGAGTTCTTTCTCGGCTACCGCAATCAGTCTTTCAGAAGCAGTCATGTTACTCACCCTTCGCTTTCGGAGTCTCATAGGTCATCGCCAGACGGGAGTCGGACAGGGTAGCGGTAGTGGGGTCGTTCACGATACCCAGCAGGGCCAGCAGGGAGAACACAACCTCCACCACAGCCAGCAGCTTGTTACCCAGTTCTCCGAAGTCCAGCTTGAAGCCGAACACCGCAGCCACGGTCTGAATCAGCAGGAGCAGCATGGGAATCAGGGAAACCCAGAAAGCCTTGTTCTTGATACGAACTTCCCAGTTAATCATCATGTGTATCATCCTTTCTTTGTCCTTCGAGAGTGTCAATACGATGGTGAGCAGATTTCGCGCTCTGCTCAACTATAATCAGCCTGTCCCGCAAGTCCTGAATATCGCTTTTCATGGAGCGCATATCAGACTTTATCTCATTCACGCCATTATTGATATTCTCCAACTTGACAATCAGGGTAGTCGTTTCTGTAGCCATCCTGCGGTCATCCGCTGCATTGTTCCTCCGCAGGTTGGTAATGGCTACTACGATAGCGACAGCCAGCGACAGGCCAGAAATGAGAACCGGGACACTAATCATAGCTTAATCCTCCCCGCCGTCGTAGACTTCGCCTGTGATTTCCTCGAACTGTTCAGGGGTAATCCATCCCTTTTCCACTGCGTCATGCACCTTGCGGATAGACCACAAGCCGTTGTCGTAGTAGTTCTTCACCTTCTGGTACTTACTGGTCGCCATCTTCCTGTACCTCCATTTCCTCGTCCTCGTCATCAATCTCAACGTCGGTCATCATGGCGATGTACTCAACGTCAGCGTTGGTCTTGACCAGCGCAGCTTCAAGCCGCGCACTCTTGCGCCGTTCTTCAAGCAACTGTTCCCTGATTCTCTTGTACACGAACACCTTGCTTCACCTCCACAAATGCTTGTAGTATTTGTCCATGATAAGAATGAGATTGTGGTTGTCCCTGTGCGCCCGCCTACCGGGGTGAGTGCGTTTGTGCTTACTCTCATTCCCTACATGGGCTTTCCAGCTACCATAGCAGCTATCCACATCCTGTCTGGTCATCAAACCCGCCTTTGCGCGTTCTACCAGCTTGCGCAGCTTACGTCTTTCATGGGAAACCTTTTCAGGCAGTACGGTCATGACAACCTTGCCAGTGTCCGTCAGCCTGTACCTGAATCCCAAGAAGCGTATGCCTTGCTTTATGTGAAACAACTGGGTTTTCTTCTTGCTTAGAGTCAGCCCACGGGCAAACACCCAAGCCCTGATCTTCTCCAAACATTCCTGCAAGTACGCCTTGTCAGGGTGAATCAGTATCAAATCGTCCATGTACCGAACATAATGCCTGATATGAAGCTGTTCCTTTATGTAGTGGTCAAGGCCGTTCAACACAGCCAGTTCCGTAATCTGCGTCATTTCCGAACCCAGTCCCATGCCTACATTCGGGTCAGGGCCTTGATTGAAGCTGTCAATTACCCGCCACGCTTCGCCTACGGCCCATTCATCGTCAAGCAGTTTGGCCACAGCGTTCAATGCTAATTCATGTGGCGTACTTCCAAAGAAGTTCGTCAAATCAGCCTTTAGTACCCAGCCGTTTACACTCCTTCCACTCTCCCGGTACTGCCACTGCATGTGGCATATCAGCCTTTTCCTGCCGAGTTCATTACCCTTTCCCAGTTGACAGGCCACATTGTCGTGTATGAAAGAGTTGGTCATCTTCTCATAGAAATACTGATCGCAGAAACTACGCTGAAATACCCTGTCCTTAATCCGGGTACTGACAATATCCCGTTCCTTCGGTTCGTAGACCTTGAACTGCGTATACTTGTCAATGCTATATGTCCCGTCCTCAACACTTCTTTTCAGCTTGTGAACGTTCATTAGACCGTTCTTCACATACCCGGCAACGCTGTCTTTCCACATGACGTTGTGCTTGCAGTGGCGCATTGCCCGGTACAGATTGTCAAAGTTGCAGACTTTATCCTTCACTTCGGATTTATCCATTGGATATAGCCTCTCAAAACATTGTTGGTCGCCGTGTATAGCAATACTACCGTCTGTACGGTAATTGCATCGGACGCGCTGTTTTCGCCGTGATGGAACACGGACAGGGTGACGGTTCCTTGTGTGAGCGCATTGATTTCGGCCTGATAAGGTCTACTTTACTACAAGCATTTCCCACAATCCGGGGCGACACCGTTACTGTTGTTGGCATTGTTGTTGTTCAGATTGCCAGCAGTATTGATGTTACGGACGTTGTTGCCGTTGCCAGCGTTCGGAGAACGACAAATCGTATTTACAACCGTCAACCTTTGTATCTCTGCTCGTCTGATCTTTTCCAGTTCCGCAGGAGGTTTTGTACTTCTTCTACCAGTCCTACCCAGTAGTCTACTTTATCCCCTTCAAGGGAGAATGTATTGTAGGCTATATCAATCAAGGTCAGCAGAGAGTATGTATTCGCAAGCGCAACCGTCTGGTACTTCTTCCGAAGGGAGTACATTTCCCGGTCACTATCCGCATTGATGCTGTTCGCAATCGTCGCGTTGCGGGCAATCTCCACAGCAGCGTCCACGATCTTTGAAGTGATGCACCAGCGGTAGCGTTTCGGAAAGTTGTTCTCGTTACTGCAAATCCGTATGGTGTGAGTAGTCAGGTTGTTGGCCTTTGTAATCACCTGCAACGGTTGCTTGTTCGACTTACGTTTGGACTTGACTACGGACATACTCTCTGCTCCTTACTGCCCCTGTCGGGGCAGATTGTTGATGGTTAGATAATATTACAAGCCGGGGCGACACCGCAACTGCCGTCGGCAGAGCTGAAGCTCAGAAGGCCAGCAGGACCGACGGAACGGACGATGCTGCCGTTGCCAGCGTACGGAGAACGCAGCCACCAATACTGTGCGGAACCGTTGCGGTACTTGATACGGTTGGTATCGTTGCCAGTACCAGCAGCCGACAGGTCGGAGTAATCCGAGTAGTACGGGTAGGGTTCGCCCTCAATCACGCTTGCAACCTCGTTGCCCGTATACGCTTCGCGCCGGGACAGCAGGAAGAAGGTATCGTCGAACTCGTCAGACCCGCCACCATCACAGACGGTATTACGACTCACGACGATATGGGTCTTGCCGAGAACCGCAAGGAAATCTTCGTCCATGCCGTTCATCCAGCCGGGGAGCGTCGCAAGCCACGTCGGGGGCCTGTCGAACTTCGTCTGGGGAGTCCAGAACGTACCAGCCGCACCCTTCGAGTTCAAGAACTGCCGCATCGCGCTTTCGCCGTAGTTGTTGGAACCATAGGCCAGACGATGCAGGGAGTTACGGTTGTTGGCAAAGTCGCCAGCCGGGAGCAGCGTACCCAGAGAAGTACCACTGGAACCAGCCGTCACAGTCACTTCCTCAATGACCGTGGTCGAAGTCGCGCTTGCGTAGGACTGAACCTTCCACGTAGAGGGCGCGGTATCGGGCATACGGTAGAAGCCCACCAACTGCCCGCCAGCGGGAACAGGTTTGGTCAGAGTGAACATGTACGTCTCGTTCAGCTTGCAATACGTTCCCCAGTTCGCGCCTACCGTGATGTAGTAGGTTCCTGCGGGAAGTTCAGCTTCGCAGTAGTAGAACGCTTCTTCACGGTCAAACTGAACCGTGTCCTTGTAGCAGTCGTGCAACTGCAAGGTCAGGGAGTGGGTGAACTGCGGGTCAGCCGGGGTATCATGGTCAATGCCGATAATGTCCCAAACCAACTGAACGCCGCTTTTGTTGCACACAAGCTGATCGCCAATGGCGAACACCCGGGGCGCAAGGCCAGCGCGGACAATGGCCTGAACGTCAGACCATGCGGTAGGTTTCAGGCTACCGCCCTGTGCGGACACCAGAGCCGCAAGGAACTGGTTCTGGGTGTCCATCTTTTCGGAAAAGGTTTCCTCGGAAACCATGTTGAAGATGTTACTCATAATCAACCTCCTGTAAATTCGTCGTAGAGCATCACGGGCTTGCCGTTCCGTACCTGAATAGCAGCCTGATACGTCTTGTGGTTGTCGTTGTCCACGATGTAGAAGGGGCCAGTGACCAACTGGGTCGCGTCCACAGCGTCTTGACAATCCTGAACAGCCTGTGCCATACTCGCTTCATACTGCTGCCTGATCGCAGCGGCAGACGCTTCGTACTCGCTGGTCAACTGTTCCTCGGTTTCCTGAACCTGCTGAATAAGCCGCAGGAGAATGTCGTAGTTGTCATCCTCGCTTATGGCCTGATCGTCAGCCGCCGCCTCCTGAACGTAGAGTTCAAAGAGGGTCGTTTTCAGCACCGTGTCACCGCCTACGATAATAGAAATATCGCATTTCACAATATCGTCCAGTTCCAGCATCCAGTAGGTCAGGGGAACCGTAACCGTACCGTCAGTATTGACTTCCCCGGCAAAAACCTTCGCCTGTTCGTCCTTACGTCGGGCATTGATCGTGACCACGGCAGACGGTTCAACCAGAATCGGGTCGCCCTGATTCAACAGTTGCACTTTGAGAAAACGGGAGGACTTGTCGTACTGCTTCGCAACAATCGCCTCGAAGCGGTTCAACTGCGCAACGTCAACCGTTATTTCCCTCAATATCTGCGCCATTGTCTTTACCTCCTTCCTCTGCTTCTTTTGCCAGTGCCGCCCTGTAGCGGTTAAAATCAGCCTTGACTTCCGCATCCATTGCGGGTTTCATTTCAGCCAAGACCTTTTCCAGTACGTCAACCACCACAAAGGCGGGAAGGCCAGATTTGTTCGTCGCTTCACAGACAGCCGCCATGTAATCACGACGGGCAACGGTAATCGGTTTCAGTGCCATATTGAGTCCTCCTTATCCAATCGCCAGTATCAAGCCGTTTTCAATGGTAATCCACGAAATATCACCGAAATACGTACCTGTGTAAGTATTACCAGAGTTATACTTGATACTCCCGTTTACATACAGGTCAATATCCTGTACCCTGATTTCCATAACGTTGTTACGCATTTCAATGTAATTCGCATAACTGGAAGAAGGGCCAGTGATACGCACACCTGATTCACCGTCCAAGGTCAGTATGTTTCGGTATATACTGCTGCCATAACTTGCTTGCCTCTTTGCAGAAAGAGTACCGACAAGTGTATTGTCGATATAGAAGGTATTTTCACCACCATCCGAAACCGACTTGTAGGTATAGTAACCAGAATTATCACTTGTGGTCAGTTTGCCGTTAATATCAGCACCCGTACAGCTTAATACACCTGCCTCCGTCATGCTCGAATTAGTAGAACTCCACGAAATCTTATCCGCTTTCAGCCTTATGCTATCAGCCCTTTGATCTATCAGGGAGTTCACAGCCGCTTTACCGTCTACCGTACTTGTCACCGTACTGATAATCGCGGAGTCCGTGATTTTCAGTTCAGCAGTGTTCATGCGGGTGGACAGGTCGCAAATCGCATTATCCTTGACAACCGTTGTCCATGCGTAGGTGTTGTTGGAATACTTCACCTGATCGCAGGTGTACAGGTAGGGATAGCTGGTGGACACAGCGGGCAACGATCTTGTCCAGTACCCGGCAACTGTACTTGTGCGCGTCACGTTGCTTGTCGGCGCACTGGGAGCCGTGGAAGAACTCGAAGCGTAGTACAGCGGGATAACCTCGGAAACGCTTGTGCCAGTCGGCCCCTGCGGGCCAGTTCCACCAGCAGGGCCAGTTTGTCCCTGATCTCCATACACACCCGTAATGACCGGGGAAGTGTCCTTAGTCGTGCTATCGCCGTAGGTGTAGGTATGGTATGTCCAAAGATACTTGTCGGTTGCCGTCACACTCTGGGGAGTAGTAGTCCAGCCGCTTGTAGAAGTGGTCACGCCACTACTCGCGCTTGTCGCAAGGTAGTGAAGCTGGTCACTGACAATCGTAGCGTCACGAACCTCTGCCACCACGGTTTGAGTAGCGTATGTACTCGACACAGACAACAGAATATCCTGTGCGGACTGCGAAATGGCACTGTCCGTCTGCGTTTTCGTGTAGTACGACTGCAACTTCGTAGTCGTATCGGCTTTCGCCGCTGCCTCCGCATCACTCGCGGCATTGTCAGCGTAGGTCTGCGCAGTGGTCAGGAGAGTTGCCGCCTCGGATTTCGTTTCATAGCTCCTACTTACTTCCGTCCTAAAGCCGTCTAAGGTCAAGGACATTTGAGCGTCGGCCTCGGTTTTCGTGTAGTACGACTGCAACTTCGTAGTCGTATCGGCTTTCGCCGCTGCCTCCGCATCACTCGCGGCATTGTCAGCGTAGGTCTGCGCAGTGGTCAACTTCGTGGTCGCGTCCTGCTTCGTCTCATAGGTTCGGGAAATATCAGCCGAAATACCCTGCGCCGACAGACTGATTGCCGTGTTCATTTCCTCCGTGGTGGAGTAGTTGGTCAGCTTATTGTCCGTCGCCGTACTCGCTTGCGACAAAACACCGTTCGTGTAGTCCACCGCAATCAGGTCAGCCGTAACCTTGTACGCAGAAAGCGCGTTGATAACGGCATTGCCGTTGCGGGTAAGGCCGTATTGCCACACGGGGTCGCCGTCGTTCCAGTCGTTCGTAATTGCGAAGCCGCCCGAAGTCATGGTATAAATAACGGTACTCGCGTCAAGCGTAAGCCTGTCGTGGAAGTAATACTTCACACTGCCGTTTTCATCCACGACAAGGGTCTTATACAACCCAAGGGAGTTCGCAATCAGTTCGTTGAGTTCAAGCACCGACTGTTGCCGGGACGTGATCTTGTTATCCGTAGCAACCTTCATCTGTTCCAGAATCGCAGACTGCCACGCAGTCATGCCACTCGGGGTAGCGTACCCACTCGCCTGTGTGGTTTCGCCCTTGCCGTCTATCTTCGTGTTGCCGTTGATCGTGAAGGTGACGTTGGTAATGACGCTTACGTGGGAGTCGCCGTTCTTATCAACGTAATCAATCACGTCCAGCGGGAACAGGTACGGAGAAGGTTTGATCGTCGCGGTATAGGGCCTGTAGGTGAATCCACCGATACGCTGGTATATCGTGTTGACCACCTGTTGCGCGTCATGCTGAATCAGGAAGTTCCCGGTCATGTCCAGCGCGTAGTCCTTCGTACCCGCAAGGTACTGAACCTTGTCTGTGTCCGTAAACGCGATACCCGTAATGGTCACGTCCTGCTCCAACATATCGCTGGAATACCGCTTACTGCTATCAATGGACTGTTCGCAATCAACATACCACTGAAAGCGCAGCTTGCCGTCCCAGTCGATGTAGGCGCACGTACCCATGATCGCCGCCGCCCACCTAATCAGGTTGCGATAGGTAATCGCCTGTTCAGTGGAGGGCATGTTCGACACAAGGTAGTCTTTGTTCGGCAGGTTCACCAACTGCCCGCTTGCCAGCGTCACGCCGCAGATGGTACAGCAGCGGTTCACCAGCATTTCAACCGAAATCGGGAACTGAATCAGGGACGTGTCCACCACACGGTCAAACTTCACCATCCTGTCCAGCGCGGACAAGCTGATAGTCCGTAAGGCCCTCGGGGGTTCGTCCACCGTGAAGTAGCCGCAGGGAATCCAGTGCATGATCGCATGTTCCCACTCGCGGGCATCCCACTTCTTCACGCCGATTTCAACGAACAGTTCAGCACCTTCAAAGGTCGTTTCGTCAAACCTGCCGTCCCGGTTATCCAACTGTATTTTCAGTTCAGCCGCAACTGCCGAACCGATTTCCAGCTTGTCCCCGGACACTGCGCCACGGGTTATAGAAAACCCGCCCTGCAAAATGTTCGCTTCGGTCAGCGCAAGAGTTTCTTGCGTTCCATTGAAGCTGATTCTAACAACCTGTCTGTAATTCTTATTCAGAAGGTTGATAGCTTCGTCAGTAGTTCTATACATTACACTCTACCATCCCTCTGAATAATATTGAAAGACACGTTGCTCCACAGTCCCAGCCGACAGTTATACATAGGCGCAGACCTGTCGCCCACATAGAACTCTCGGGTGACGTAGATACCTTCCATCGCGTCCAAGTAGCAAACCATAATGTACTCGGGGTTGAACGCTTTCAGGATTGCGGACACTTCCTCGTTTTTCAGGTTTTGCCAGCTAAGTTCAAGGTGAACGCACTGCCCTATGCGCATCTTGTCCATAACCGTGTCCTCGGTACGTCCAGCGTCAGCGGCAGAAACGTCGCTCAACTTCCACTGATAAGCGGAGGGGCATTTGACAGCCGCCCCGTCTATCGAACGGATAGGATTGTAGTCCTCCATCAAACACCCCTCCTTTACCCGATAGGAACTACGGTAGTACCGTAAATCCTGTTCTTTCGCTGTGCCGCTTTCGTGAAGTCATCGAAGGACACGTTCGCCGTCAAGTCCTTATCAAGAATCTGACGGAGCAGGTTATTCTGTTCGCGCAGCAGGTCATTCTGACGTGCCGTCGCTTCACTCATGCCCTGCCGTACACTCTCGGTCAAGTCCTCGTCCATGCCCGGAAGTCCAGCGCGTACCTTGTCAGCCAGTGTGTCCATCCACTCGGTATGAGTTTCCAGCGGCAGAACCGCTTCGCGCCCAGCTTCACCACCCATAAGGGGCTTGCCAGACAACATACCAAACAGAGTCGGGTCATTCAGAATACCGCCAGCGGCAAGGTATTCTATCCTTCGCCAACTGACACCAGACAGGTTCGGACTCCAAGACCAGCCACCCCATGTACCCGCGCCGAAAGGCAACGTGATTCTCGGGGTCGAAATGGTCAAGGCACTGTTAATGCCGTTGATGATCTTGTTGATTGCACCTTCGACTTTACCTATCAGTGTGTTCAGGAAACCGATAACACCATTGATGGGGGTTTTCAGCTTTTCCTTCAAATCACCGAAGATAGTACCGAAGCCGTTTACAATCTTCGTCCATGCACCATCCCAGTCAACGCTGAAAGTGCGGTTCACCCAGTCGATAACATCCGTGAAGCACTTCTTCGCCTTGTCCCATGCGCCAGTGATATTACCGCCGATGTTCTCGAAGATGGACTTCGCGTTGCCTTTGAGAGTGTCCCATGTATTTTTCAGGTTGGTCGTGATGGTAGTCCACTTGTTCGTAGCACCTGTTTTCACGGTTTCCCACGTCGTGGAAATCTTGTTCTTGATCGCGTCGAACTTTTCAGTCGCACCCTTCTTCAAAGTGTCCCACTTCTCCGAAACAGTGGTCTTGATAGAGTTCCACTTCTCAATCGCCCCGGTTTTCAGGTTGTTCCAAGTGGTCGTGACAGTAGACTTGATTGCCTCAAACTTTTCAGCGGCCCCGGTTTTCAAGTTCTCCCACGTTGTAGTAACAGTGGTCTTGATCGACTCCCACTTCTCGCTTGTCCACTGCTTGATATTTCCCCATACCTCACTGATCTTCTCGCCCAGCTTTCGCGCTGCCT
>Ga0326512_10003739_pt1 | contig 11116 bp, 1 predicted proteins | sample 1_2617_0518_D_FD_203652 | JGI IMG/M metagenome (GOLD analysis project Ga0326512, IMG submission 203652) | Bovine rumen microbial communities from UC Davis, California, United States - 1_2617_0518 | ecosystem: Host-associated > Mammals > Digestive system > Stomach > Rumen | place: USA: California...
CTCCAAGAAAGAGACCTCCAATTATCGACTGGACAAGGTAGCCCAGGAGACAATACCGCTGGGGGACGAGAAAGTATCCTTCTATCATTCTCGTCAGGTCTATCCGATCACGAAGTTTAAGCCAAAAGCTTCTTTCGAGAATAAGAATGTCTGCACAGACAAAACTTGGTTAGATAACAAGAAGCCTAACATGCCGACGGTTTCCTTTGGTATCGACATGGAGACCACTCGTTGCTTCAACTGGATTTCAGTTGGTACTTTTGATGAGTATGTTTGGATTCGCCAGAAAGGAACTGACACCTGGTCGGATGGCTTTGAGTCCTACAAGGCCGGCGATGGCGAAGGTATTACAGTGAACGGTCAGATCTCTGGAACAGCCATGCAGCGTAAGGAATTCACCACGACTGTCATTAATGCTGCCTATAAGAGAATTGAAGGAAGACTGCCAGCCCTTGATACACCATATTGTGTTCACAAGTGTGTTGTTTACATTGGCAAGCCCGGAACCAAGCAGACCTATGAGTACATCATGGGTCGTGCCTTGAAAAATGGTGAACCTGATCTTGACCACTGCAGTGATCCAAGGAGTTTCACGATCTATAACTCCAATAGCTATGTCCCGATTGTCTATCACATCACTGATCAACAGGGATTTGGTTGGATGGAATACCAGGTATGGTCGGCAGCGGCCGAAGAATTACTCGCCAGAATCAATCGAGAGACAACTGAACCCTCTGGCAACACCAAGGGTACCTTCCCAGTGCTAATCAACACCGGTGATATGACTCAGAATGGTACTCGTATCAATGAGTGGCTGGATTACTATGAGGGTGGTCGCAATCTCTTTAATCACCTTGAACAGATGAACTGCGTCGGTAACAACGACCTTGGTAATTCCTACGATCTGACAGCCCTCGGAACGGGTGACGACCCAGGCAAGAGCTCACCTCACTTCTACTACATGTGTTATTGTTACGAAGTCGACGGTGAAAATCTGTCAGGTAAGGGACAATGGACACATCCGCTAGTTTACAACGGTGTGTTCGTGCCGAGTACTTACTACTTCTATTTCGGAAACTATGGCTATGTGTCAGTTAACTCGGAGATCACCGATACTACCTGCACTGCCATGTTTAATGCTCAAGGATACAACTTGTACACTGGCTATACGGTTGGCGACTCAAGCTATCACATCGACTACTCTTCCGGATCAACTTGGTGTCTCGCTAGAACAATCTCTAACATGTTGACAGCAGTAGCCTCCAAGACTACCATCGTGTACTGTCATGAGATGCCTTACACTGTCATCACCAATGACTATCTGGCAGAATCCGGTAAACTTGGTAGTGATACCAACGTCAATACGGCTGTCTGCGATCGTTGCTGCCAGTATTCTAGTCGTACAACTAAGTCGGCCCTCATCGGATCTCATCTGAACCGAATTTCATATAAAGCTGACTATGATAATGACGACAATTACTGGTTTAGCCGACTCCTTGAGTCGAAGGGGATTCGCCTTTGTATCGGTGGACATAAGCATTCTTATACAGCCACATGGCCAGTCCTTGAGGGTAGGTCTACTCTGAAGACGGGCAATTACGCTGGTTACGATGTTTCAAAGCTCTTTGTGACAGTCGTTAGTCCATCTTACTATAATTCATTGCCTGGCACCGAGACTACCATTAGCGGGGTCAAGTATAAGTCATTCAGACTCTCCAGCTCCTGCTATAACCTTCTGGCAACTACCGATGCAAACATCGGCAACTCTCAGAAGAATGGTGTTGTCTACTTCATGTGTCAGGCCACCGGTTATAAGCTAAAGTCTAACAAGGAGCTCCCGAGTGTTAATCAGATCTACTCTATCATAGTTCCGAAGACAGATGTGGCAAACTCTAAACCACACTTCTCACAGGAATCACCAATGTATGTTGTATATACCTATGGCACCGGGGTCATCAATATTGATCTCTACCGAGTCGTCAATATCAAGCTGACGGCAGCTGCCAAGATTACCGAGTTCACCGAGCTCAACTACTCAACGAAGCCAATGCTTTCTGAGAAACTTTTGATTAATCTTGAGGAGAAAATAGATAAGGCTGCCGATGGTACGAGTGTCGCTACCGGAATCTATATGTACAATAACTATTGGCTCGTTCCAGACGGAACTCCAAAATCCTCATACAGTTTTGATTACGAATCATCCAACTCTGATCGTTGCTGGGTAAATGGCAACAACATCGAAGCAGCCGGAAAGACTCTATCAGGACTTTATGATAGAAACCATACACTTACAGTTACTCTATAATGAAAGAGATTATCCAGAAAGACGGGAAAATCTATGAGGGTAAGGTAATAACAGGGGATGATATTTCGATGTCATCCCCTTTTTTAGGAAAATCACTTACCGACGTTCTCGTTGAACAAGAAGAAAAAGTTGAGATGCTCACCAGAAACGTCAAGTATCTCACCAAATATGGTGGGGTTGGCGGAGGTGGTGGCGGTGGAGCAGGTGGAGGATCTGGGTCAATCAAGACCAAGTTCTCCAGCACAATCACCTATACCAATATAAATGGTACCGTTCTTACGGATAACATTAGATCAAAATCTTTCTATGCTGTCCAGAAGGGCAAAGAGGTTACTATCACTGTAATCTTAACTTCAACAGCTACACTGAATATGTATAATCTCAGTGTAACTTATGGATCTAACTCCATCACAAAATCTTTCTCTGGTGCTTCCAAGACAGCTACTGTATCGTTTGTTCCTGAATCTAACCTTATCTGTACTATCCAGATCTCCGGTGAAACAACAGCAACAATCGATTTCAGCTTATATCTGAACACGAACAATTTCTCAAGTGCTGTATATGATGGAGAAATCATTTACAATAACGACCAGGAGATTTATCGAAGTATTCTTGACAAAAGTGTCTATCGCATACGCCTAGATAACTTCCTGCCAGAAACTATCTTAGATGATCAGCTTCTCGGCTTTACAGTCGGAAATCTGAACTATGACATAGTAAATGGTGTTCTGACGCTAGCCGGGAAAACCTATGAGGTTACAACTACGACCGACCAAGAAGCTAATACTAGAACACATATCCTTGAGATAACGAACTGTCAGGATATCTTCACTGACTATGGTATTTACAAATTGACCGCCTACTATCGGTTTAATAACAACACACTTAGCCAGGAGATAAACTATATTTATAAATCTGAGGATGCCTTCGTATATGCTTATTCGACGACCGCTAGTCCAACACTCTACCAGGCATCACAAAAGACCTCCGGAACGTTAGCCTCAGGAACACTGAGTTCATACAATTACACTGAAAACTTTTATTATCGCTTATACGGTAGATCTGGACTAACTTCCGACCGAACCTACCCTCTATATTATACGATATTCAAAGAAGGTGATCAGAAGACCGTTGATTCACTGAGTACTTACATCGACGAATCAAGTGGAACCGAGATTACTGAAACCGTTGGTACAAAATATTATACCACCTATCATCTTGGAACCGATGGAACATTGACTGCCTCTGGCCAGGAGGCACAAGGTTCGTCTAATACATTCTATCGTGTTACTATCACAAAGTCCGGCTCGAAGTACATCAAGAAAATTGAGTCTTACTTCCAGCCAACCAACTCAGCGGCCCTCGGTACAAACTACAACATTAGTTTCTCCAATTCATATCTCCCTGGGGATTTTGAATACAAGACTTGGCCAATGGGTACTGCATTCCAGACCGGCATACTGTACTATACTTTAGCCTCTGGAAACTATGTGATGGCGGCCGAGAAAACTCCGCGTGAGGATGTTCAGTATTACTATGTAGTACCGAAGGAAGTATTAATTACTTTCTATGTAACCGACCCTGAGGACCCTAGTCATAATACCGAGACCAGATACTATGCTTATGTTGGAAGAACTAGAGATCTGGAGTACATCTTTACCAATCAAGATGGTGCCATGTTCTATGGAGCAGTTCATGCTAATACGACAGACATCAACAATACGGTAATGGATTTCCCCTGGTCCGACGGTAAGTATAAGATCACTGGTACATCGGTCACGAAGTACTTCAAATCTGCCAATTCTCTGTGTCGAAGCACCATTAATATTCCTAATTCATCCAACATAACACCACCAAGTGTACTTGAGCTGGTGTCTGGATCTGGGAATTTCCCGTTTGGTCAGCTTGATGGCTCAGGTAAGGTAGATGCCATGTTCTCATTTGGTTTGAAGTACTACAATGACAACTATGAAAATCCTATCCTGAGGATCTCTTTCTCCAGAACGGCCTACCTGGAAATGTATAAAACGAAAATTCGATATGTGAATAACACAACCTCGAAAATTTACGATCGTTTTATATTTCCGTCAGATGATAAGTACCACCTGATCTCATTCTATTTCAAGAATTCTTATACTTACGATGGTAACTCAAGGGCTTCAGTGTCGTCAGCGAAGCCAGCTGTCCTGGTTTTCATAGATGGTGTGATCGAGTTGGCTCCAATCGAGCTTGACACAAACATATCTATTACTCCTGGTACATCTGGAACGAGCTTAACTTGGTATAACGGACAGTGGGATTATAACTATATGGGTATTATGACCTTTAATGGCGAACCACCCAACATAGATAATTCGACAGTCGATCGAATGTCCGGTATCGGTCTTATTCGTAAATATTATCACGACTTTGACATTATCATTCCAAGTAACTATTATCAGACTTACCGTGAATTCTGTAATATTCAGAATAATACCAACTTAGTATACACTGATACATTCGATTCAGGCATCTATGATAGTCTGGGCGACCAGTCCAACTGGATCAGTTACTACCATACTCCGGTATCTCACTATAATAAATTTGTAAAAATCAATAACTGGTCAATAGCCAACTTGACAGATCTTCCTATTTATGTTGTTGAACTCGAGTCACTTGAGTCTGATACTGACATAAATGGATTCGTCAAGAGTACACTTGATTCTTACAAAGAGGAAGAAGCTGACTTTACTCCGAAATACGTCTGCAATTTTCAGAAGCTAACCAAAACTGGTGATACATGGACCCCAGTGAACCTGTATAACGATGTCAGATTCACAATTACTTATCAGGGATCAAGTACTCTCCTGTATGGTGCCAAAAACTTTTATATTAAATCCATTCCGACGACGGACAACGGATATGAATATAATTACTATTGGACGCCTGACAAAGAGAAATTCAAGCCAGAACTTGGATTTAATCTGAAAGCGGATATGGTTGACTCTAGTCACTCTAACAACGTTATCATTGGTAACTTCGTTAATGACTACTTCAACGACTCTGACAATCCTGGCTTCGGAAATAAGTCTGATGGTATTCGTCCCTGCTTGACTGGTGAGCCTATAATCTTGATTATCACAGACTCGACCACTGGTTCCTCCGAGAAGAGCTATCTGTATCTTGGTATATATAACCTCAACTTGACTAGATCTAGCGCCATCAACCTGGGTTATCAGCACCTGGATACTGAACATACCAACTGTACCAAGCTGACCTCAAACTTCCCAGAGCAGGCAGACCTGTATCGTGTTGGTGGATCGGTTATTTCATTCCCCAACGACTATGTGGTCGCTGAGGTACAAGGTAACAATAAGACTCTCTTTGATTATTCTCAGTACGATCGTGGGCTCTTGAGAAACATGTTTGGCGACTTCTATGTCTACTCGAATGGTTCTCAGTCTGACAACTACTCGCCAGCTCTCCAGAAAGCTTTCAAAGGCCTTAACAAGCTCGTCTACAACGACATCTTGAAAGAGAACTTCTTTGAACAGCTAACGATACCGTCTGACAAGTTTGAGACAATTACCGGTAATTTCTATTATTACAATTCTGACGATATGGTAACGGCCCTGAGTGGAACTCAGAAAACTCGCTGTATCTCGGAGAGTAACACGGAAAAACTTGGTACTTACTCTGAATTCAAGACAAATCCAGATCAGCGTAAGATATCCATTGTCGGAAATCCACTATATCAATTCCATCAAGTAGTCGACTCGAATGGTAACAGAATACGATATGGAAATGACTATTACTACTATGTAGAGGAGCTTAGTCCACTAATGGAGTGGGATCATGAGCATGATGATAAATTCCATTATGTGAATGTTCTGAAGTACTATATGGTATGTATGGCATTCGCCATGGTCGACTCTGTCCAGAAGAACTTGACGATTAAGTGTCGTAACTTTAATGAGGGATCCGCCAATACATGGTATCTTGGATTCTACGATATGGATACTGCCTTCGGTGTGAACAATGCTGGTGGACAGGTTGACTTTAAGGCTTTCTCAGATTACATTACGGCATCCGGCGAAATAATACAGGACTACTGCCCGCTCGACATCACATCAGAGGAAAATAACGAGGGTTCACTTTTCGATACCCCCAGCTCTTATCTATTTCTGTTTGCTAAGTACGGTAATATCCTGCATACGAACACTAGTAACCCAATCATTGGTCCAGAGTACGACTCTAGCACAACCAATCCATTGAGATACTGGATGAATCTTCGTGAAACAGGTGGTCTCCTTGAGACAGCTGCCAAATTCTGTGAAACTTATGTTAACAACTACTTTGGAAACCTGAATCCTCTTCTGTGGAACCTGAATTACATGTACAAGTATTTCTCAGCGACGAACAATTCAAGTGCCTCAGACACTGAAGTTTCTAAGTTCAATGGAACCATGAAATACCGTCGTGAGTACTGGCTAGACAATCGTTTCAAGATACTTGATGTACTCTTCGGTATCAAGAATGATTCTCTGATAGGCAATAGTTCATATCACCTGTCTGGCGGAACCGATCACATCAATGCGTCGGTCAATAACCCAGATGTAGAGATCATGCAGACTATGTTCCCTGGTTTCACGAAAGGATACCCAGTGCCTACCAGTTTCTCATTCAAAGCAACTGGTGAGCCAAGAACACCGATAGTTTTACAGTCTTCATCAAATACCTATCGACTGTTTATCATCAATACAACTGGTGAAACAGATACCATCGGTGCTACCATCACCTCTAGTACGGATATTGGATTCTTCGGAACGCAGAAAATCACAAGTCTCAACGAGTTCGGTCAGTTCCTGCTCGGATCTGACAATGGTGAAATCCACAATCAGAAAATCACCAAAATCTATATAAACAAAGGAACAGCTGTCGGAAATAACAAGGTAGATATTAATCTGACTAATGTCAAGTCTGTGACAGACATTGAAATCGATGTATCATCTAGTAACTCTAAACGATTTGATTCGATCTCAATCAAAGTTCCAGATATCGCTGAAAATAGCTTTACACTCCAGAGAATCATAATCAAAGGTGTAACTGCCAACCGCGTCGATATCATCAATGGATCTAATTCTGGTTATTCGTTAAACATCGGAACCCTCAGTATAACGGACTCGACCATAGGTACACTATACCTCAACGGTGTTATAATAACTGGTTCCAATACCTTCAGTAATAACAAGATTGGTACCTACGAGTTGTCTGGTGCTTTCAAAAATCTTAGCATCTCCGACGGTATCTGTACTGTATTTAATCTTGAGTCAACTACTCCAATTACCTTCACTGGTTACCTGGGAGCGGTTCAGGAAGTGTCATTGGGTAAGGCCATAACTAAGGTCAACTTCAGAAATGGTACGTCCAGCTCGAGTAACTATACATGTACCTCGTTTACTGTCAATGGATCTCTTGCTTGTCAGGAATTTACGATGGTAGGCACTAAGGTATCATCGCTTGAGTTACTCCTGGATGATGGTATTACGACACTATCTTCTTTCTGTCTCTACAATAACACGTCACTCAGGACCCTCAAGATATCAGGTAAAGCACTGGCGAATATCTACTACAGTAGTAACGCCTTCAACTCTACCTCATTGAGCACGTATCAGATCTCAAATGCGGCCAACGGAAATGTCTATAAGGATTTCTATGAGGTAAGTGGGCTCAATGTATACTACAACGGAACGTCGTTGTTTGCTTGGAATTCAATGAAGAAAGAATTCATAATGCCGACAACTGCTTCGTTGAACAAGGTATCCTTCTGGCTAAACACAGCAAATGGATTCTCGAGTTTCATGTATACAGATCGTCGAAGCTCGGTTAGCAATAATAACTTGAGCATCGCCGACGTAGCTTACATGCTACAGCACATCAAGTTACCGACTTCTATGATGACAAAAAGTATCAACTTGTCAAACATGTTCCACGGAATACTATTTGCAGATGGTGTGACGTTGCAGAAGAAGAGTAACTCGAAGGATGTAACTGGTGTCCTGAATGGAGAGGAGAGATATAAATTATCGAATTCATACTACACTTTCATACAGGGATTCAGATCTTTCCAGAATGCCTTAAGTCAGAAGTCCTCAGACATCACCAATATCACGGGTATGTTTGAGCTTACCAACTTCGCTGTCATGACGAAGGAGTTCTATCAGATCTCCGATGGATCGAATGGTTTCAAGCCAGACGGCAAATCTTGGTCAGACGGTGGATTTGATACTCTGACTGGTCATTTTGGTAGCTTCCTTGATACTACACCTGACGGGCGCAGTAGTGATCGTCGTGTATATGTCGAAGAGGGACTCCTTGGAAGATTCAAGAACATCAATATAGGCCGAGACGAAGATACCGATGGTGGTGGATACAAGATACCACACATAGTTCTGTTCAGACGAGAATCAGAGGGAAATCCTGATGAGGCCGGCAACGATATTGCAGTTTACACAGAACCAAACTTTTGGACAGCATTTTATGGCGAATCCGGTACACCGTCAGACTGTATAACGACTACTCTGACCAGAATTGCATTCTACTCTGACAAGAATCTAATCTTCGACTGCTCAGATGGACTACCTGGAACTATCAAGACGGTAGCTGACTTCGGCAGTAGATCTAGTGCTTGTTTCATGACTGGCATTGAGCATATCTTTGATAACGTCGGAAAGTCTTGTCAGGTCACCATCGATCGATTCATGAGATCGACCACCGAAACCTGGACCCCTGATTTAACTTGCTTGAGACGAGAAGATAACACTGGTAAGATCGCACTTCGTGATTTCTTCCTGGATGATTCTGGAAACTTCAAGTTCACACCAGTACGTTCATCGGTAGTCGACTTGACCCCAAGTGTCACTGGCTTGTCTAAGTTGCCTGGCAAACGTGCTTACCGATATGATGGAAACCTTGGTTTCTCATATCCGAAATATCTTGAGTCAGGCGCCGATTTCAAGGAACTCTTGAAAGCTTTCAAGTATGGTGATGCGTCTGGTACTATCATGTCGGCTTTGTCAAGTGACTTAGCTTACGTGTTCAGTAACTGTGAGCTAGTGGCAGAGGATGTTGACCCGACCTGGAGAAGCTTGGTAGAGGATAATGTGGTGACACCTATGTTGCCTGGTTCTTATTATACCTATTTCGATAGTATAATTGGAATGGTCCCCGATACAGTCTCTAGACCGACTGGCCTCCGGTACATCAAGGCTCAGAATACGTTCGTTCAGGTGACAGTCAAGTCCCATGTTTATATTGAGACAGATCCGGAAACCGGTGATGTGGTCTCTAGGACTACGTACTATCACTGGTCACCCAATAGTTATTCTGAGTCTGAGATTCCACCGATGGAGTACATGCTGGCTGAGGGTGAGACATTCTGGAAAAAGAACTACCAAACTGAGGCAAGATCACTCAAGAGTATCGACGGAACCTTTAGGGGCTTCCAAGCATACTCTAATTCCTCTAAGTCGCCTGGCACTAGAATTCCAATTGATCCGATAGTCATGTTCAATGATAATCAGTACGATATCATTTATACTATGGCAAGGGCATTCGAGGGATGCTATCTGGTGAAACCACTGGAATCATATCATATTGCACAGGGTGTTATTTCAATGTATCGTATGTTCTATAACTGTGACTTTTACTCTGATCTTCAGAAAACGAAGTCATGGACAGGTAACATCACGACTAATGCATTGGACAATTATCTCTGTACTGACACAAATGGCGAATTTCCTCTAATCCCAGATGGATTCTTCAATGTTTGCTTGTCGGCTAACATTGATATGTGCTTCGCCTCCGATTCGTTCAGAATAAATGGAGCCGAGGGTCAGTTGTACTCGGAGAGTGGTAATAATCCATGGTGGACTGGTAACGATAAGGTATCGAGCTTCTCTAATATCATTAGAAATGCTAAGATTCACCCAATCCTTGGAACACCTGAGGGAGGCACCGAGGTAGACGGAGTAGTGACTGGTCAGGAAACCTACGACTACGTCTTCCCGACTTGGTATGTAAATTCGATATGTCAGTGTCAAACTTTCATCCCAATATTTACAATACCGGCCGACTCAGTTAACCAGGAGTTCTTGTGCATTTTCGAAAGCGTACCGGCCGGCGGTTCCGGATATGGTGGAAGATTGCCTGATCTCCCGAGCAACATATCTAACACTCACCTACGGTATGCTCTAGACATGTATGAGCTCAGATCTACCAGTGAAGCCTCCAGCCGTACCTGGAAGTTCTCAGTGTATCTGACTAGATTTGGCTCAATTACACTGAATGCTGGATCGACTTACCAGAACTTGATTCCACTGGCCTTGGCTGACGTGCTTAGCCTCAATGAGAACGTTCTGTTTGACAATACTACCTCCAGAAACGTGGACTTCAACTTGTCAGGAAACCACCCTGTTGTGTATGTATCACAGGCAGCACTTGTTCCAAATGTTTACTATGGCGGAACGTCGTTCACTTTCCGTAACTGGCGAACTGATCAGATTGCACCAGAACACGCAAAACAATATATTACTAAGTAACAATGACGAACACAATAATCCTAAACCTCGAAAACAAGATTCACGGATATCATACTCGCATGAAGGAGCTGCATTTCGCGGCCCCTTCTGTGAGTCTTCACAAGATCATCGACGATTTCGATGGTGAGCTCTGCAAGTTCGACGACGAGATCATGGAGGAAGCACAAGCTATCTTTGGCTTCATCGAACCAGGCGACATTCAACCGGTGTTACCCGAAGCCATGGAATTCGA
>Ga0326512_10003740_pt1 | contig 11115 bp, 9 predicted proteins | sample 1_2617_0518_D_FD_203652 | JGI IMG/M metagenome (GOLD analysis project Ga0326512, IMG submission 203652) | Bovine rumen microbial communities from UC Davis, California, United States - 1_2617_0518 | ecosystem: Host-associated > Mammals > Digestive system > Stomach > Rumen | place: USA: California...
GTGCTCGAAAACGTGGTCAATCATATCACTGACGGCAGTCAAGGGGACAGGATTTATGAGATAAACGAGAAAATCATAGACCTTTCAGAACCATTGTTGACTGATGAGGCAAGGAAATTACTTAAGGAGGAACTTTATACCCCAATGGATGTGTCTGACAGAAAGGTGAGCAACATATATGCGATAATTGAGGAGAATGACATGGAATTCCTCAGGGATGAGAAACACTTCGGTGACATTTTCGGCGCATATAACAGGATAATGGAGATGGAAAGACGATATGCAAAGACAGGAACCTGATTTTATGGTTTCTGTTATTGTTTTTATCCACCATCCTGATATTTATACTTAAATTCATTCTTATATAATGAAAAACATTAAAAGTATATATTTCTTGCGTAATGGCAGTGTGTGTGAGGATCATGCAAGTGCCATAATGCTCTTGAACTCTAAGTCATCAGAGTTAGACGATGGTGAGGCAGTTCTTGTTCGTTACCGTATCGAGAACGGTTCAGTGAAGACCCTTGTCGGTTATAAGTACAAGTCTGAGGAAGAGGATTCGATGACAATCGTCGATACTGACAGCATCGAGGCCTCAATACAGTCAGTAATAGGCTCAGTTGATGTCCACACAGCAGATACATCAGCCCACGTCAGTGAGAATGACAGGGATGCATGGGATGCAAAGGCTGACACTGATCAGATTCCTGATGTATCGGGCTACATTGATGGCGCTGAATATGAATCCGACGGTGTTAACCACTCAATCGTGTTCTACCACGGAACAACGATGGTCGATTCAATCGATGCAACCCCATTCCTTAAGGATGGCATGGTTCAGGACGTTAGAATCGAGGATGGCGACCTTGTCATTGACTTCAACACTGAGAGTGGCATCGCAGATATTGCAATACCACTAACAGACATCTTCAATCCTGATCAGTATTACACCAGGTATGATGTTGATTTGATGGTTCAGGAGAAGGAAACTGAGATAACCAAGACCAACACAGAGGTGTATAACCTGAAAAAGATTGTTGGTGACATGGGTGGTAATGTGGTATATGATTATCCGGGTGAAGGTAAAACGTTTAACACACTCATGGGTAATAATGGCACAGTAAAACTAAGTGAAGATGTATCAACAGGTAGATATGGTCCTGGTATTATGGCAAAGAACAATACCACATTGAACCTAAATACACATAATTTAACGTTCACGGGGTTAACAAGCGATAATTCAGCAATAATGGCAAGGGGCACGCAGGTATTGACAATAACAGGTAAAGGAACCATTAACTCAGGTGAGGCCATTGCTGTTATGTGTAATTCAGCAAATGCAACGATTAACTTGTCAGGAACAACAGGAACTACTTATCAAGCTAACAGGCCTAATGCTGAATTGATATATTGCCTTACAGGAACCATTAATATTAGCAATGGTACATTCAGGAATGAGGGTTCTCCTTATTTGTTGAACTGTTATGATGCAAACTATAAGAACGGAACGGCTAAGATTATAGTGACAGGTGGAAGGTTTTACGACTTTGATCCAGGCAACAACTCTGCAGAAGGCCCCGGAACGTCATTTCTCGCACAGGGATACCACACAGAGGCAACAACTGTTACCGAGGAAGGTGTTGAACACACAGTATATGTTGTAAAGAAAGATAGTTAAACAAAAGATATGGAATTCCCACTTATAATGAGTGGGAATTTCTTTTTACAAAATTTTCTTCCATCTTTCTTTTGTTTTTTAACTTTTTTTTGTATCTTTGCAACAGAAATTAGTGATTTTTAACATATAGTACAAACCTTTTAACATTATTTAGCTAGAATGGAGAATCCTACAGCAATTACAGCGCAGCCAAAGGCTCGCACTTACAAAGAAGAGAGATTCGAGTTTACGTTGTTTGTAAATGACAATATCATTTGCAAGCGAAACTTCAAAATCAACGACTTCATCGAGCACAGCATGGAGTCAGCAGAGTTCAAGAACACTGTTGACAACATCGTGAGGATGATTGACGATGACTTGAAGTCCAAGTCGAGAGTATACACTTGGTATTTCTTCAACCCAAATGAGGAAACACCTGCAGAAGAGTTCACTGCACCGTTGTTGAGCCCATGGGAATGCACCTTCAAGTTGGTGATTTCCGATAGACGTCATCCTGTCATGACGAAGATTTGGGATGGTTATGCCTATCCACGTTCTGTGCGTGACAAGGTGGATATTGGCAACAAGTTTGTCAAACTCATAAACCGTGATGGCAAACAGTTCGTTTTGGATAAGGAAACATTTTTTAACGATCCAAGCCAAAGGATGAACTTTGACCTGCAAGTGCTGAGAAGTCAGATTATGGACAAATCTGACCTTTTGCTTACCATAACAAAGACGATATGCGAGTCATGCTCACCGTCAGGTGGTATGTTCACGACCACGAGTGACTACACCTTGTCAGACAACATGGGTGACAAGCACTACAACTACAACATCAAGGCCCACAACAGAAGGATAGAGAAGGAGTGGGAAGATGCGACCAAGAAGAAGACAAACGATTATTTCAAGAACCTTTTTTAATTAGATTAGAAGAAGATGGCTGTTAGAAACAAAAAAGATATGGGTTATTTGGGAGAGGATTTCCAATACCGTCTCGCCCATGAACTGATAACAGATCACGAATTCTTCAAGGACCTCTATGACATAATCGACCAAAATATGTTCACTGACCCTAACCTCAAAACCGTGGTTGGGGTCATGAAGGAACATTACGCCAAGTATGAGAACGTACCTTCATACGCAATCCTAAAGCAACACCTGTTCGAACGCTCCAAGAATGACATAGAGCGTGAATACTACAATGAGATAGTAGACAAGATACACCACACCCCAACTGAGAGTGCGGAGTACACCCGTGACCTTGCTGTAAAGTTCTTCAAGCAACAGAACATCATCAAGGCTGCTAATGAGATACTGAGGATAGCAGGTAACGGCGATGTTGACCACTATGACAGGTGCGTGGAGATACTTACCAACACCCTCAACGCAGGGGAGAGGGAAGACTTAGGCTCAACACCATTCGAGAATCAGGATGAGGTGCTGTCTGATGACTACCGTATCGCAATCCCAACAGGTATCGGTAAGATAGATGAGACACTTGAAGGTGGTTTGGGTAAGGGTGAATTGGGTGCTATAGTGGGTCCGAGCTCCTTTGGCAAGACAAGTTTGACCACTGCAATTGCAGCACATGCAGCCACTTACAAGTGTGAGCAAAACAACGGTGATGGCTTCAAGGTTCTCCAACTTGTGTTTGAGGACAGAATCAAGCAAATCCAAAGAAAACACTTCGGAAGGATAACAGGTGTTGAGGCAAAGGACCTGTCCAAAGAGCAGTATCTTGATTATGTAAAGGAACAACTCAAGAACTACGAGGACAAGGATATGCTGAATAGCAATCTGAGGATCGTCCGTTGGCCAAGTGGTGAGAGAAGTGCATGGGACGTTGAGAAACTTATCAAGAAGTTGAGGAACAACGGTTTCTCACCTGACCTTGTAATCGTGGATTACTTTGAATGTCTTGCGCCTAAGAAAGGGTCCTTGCAGAAGGACGATTGGAGCAAGGAGGCTGAGAACATGAGAAAGTTCGAAGCCATGGCAGGTGAGATGAACATTGCCTTTTGGATTCCCATACAGGGAACAAGGGAATCCATCAATGCTGAAATCGTTACCATGGACAAGGCAGGCGGTTCCTTCAAGAAGATTCAGATTGCGCACATTGTGATGACCATTGCAAGGACCACTGAGGACATCGAGAATAATTTGGCTACGATTGCCATATTGAAGAACCGTGCAGGTTGTTCAGGAAAGATATTCAATAACGTTGAATTCAATAACGGTACGTGTAGGATTAGCACTGACAATGTCGATGAATTTGACAGCATGGCAATGTTCAACAAGAAGAAGAAGGCTGACGAGGTTGAGTTCCAAAGAGCCATCTTCGAGGAGGTCAGAGGACAGTCCAAACCCAAGGCGTCGGGATAATTTCGGACAACGATCATATATCATGATGGAACCAAAAATACCGATTTTCGAAAGAAATATTTTTTCCACAGACTGACAATTGTTGGCTGTCAGGCAGTTACGTTTGACAGCCAATTTTTTTTCTCGAAAACGGGATCCGAATTGAAAAGATGACATACTTATCTTCACCTTGCTCGTATGAGAGTGGGGTGTGAAAGATAAAAATAACTAACAAAAATAAAAAGAAATACGTGCTGATGAATGTAATTAAGTGTGACGGTACAACCGAAGAATTCAGTGTTAATAAGGTTAAGAGAGGTATTCAGGAAGCCTATACTATGGCAGGTGAGAAGAAGAAAACAGATGAGATAAACGGTGTAATAGAGGAAGTTTGTAGTGAAATATACGATAATATAACGACACAGGAGATAAGGAGGATAGTTGAGGCCAAGTTGGTCAAGCGAAACTTTAATGCAGGTAAGCAGTACATATTGCATTGGGCTAAGAAGGAGGCAGTAAACCAATATGTGATTGATAAGGAGAGATTTATAGCCAGATACAAGGAATCATCAAACAATGCCGATGCGACGATTGATGATAACTCAAATGTCGGTGGAAAGAATATCGGACTTATCAACGCCGAGATTCACAAGAAGGATAATGTCAGCATCAGCAGAGGCATGATAACAAGAAAACTTCAGGAGTTGTATCCATCATTCAACAGCAGAAACTATGTGAGAGACCTGGAGAGTCATATAATTTATAAGCATGACGAGAGTTCCTTCGCCGGAGCAATAGCACCTTATACTTATTCCGCCAAGGAGGTTATCGAAGTGATGTATAAGGGAAGACATTTAATGGTTCCATTTGATTTGCTATGGGATTTGATTGAGGAAGATGAGATGCTTGTTAATGAAGCGGATGATGTATATCAGAAGCATCCCGAGGATTTGTGCGTAAGAGAACGTAAAGACAAGTATGTAACAGTTACAGTTATAACCAAGAAGAAAAGGCACCGTGATCTTGTTCGTGTTAAGACAGCATTTGGTGAAGACATTATCGTAACAGACAATCATCCTATGATTGTTAATTATGATGATGTAAATGAAACTGTTCCTGCCATTGATAGTCTTGGACAAAAACAATTCAAGACGGATGATACACTGACGTTTGGAGAAAATACCACAATCGACACTTCAGTATCACCTGATGTGTGTGAATATACAGAAACATATTGTCAGACTTATACAAATCAGGTATTTAAACGATATGTTGATGTTGATTGGAATTTGGGATATCTTGTGGGTTTCTTCGTTGGTGACGGAAACTATAACAATGGATGTGGTTATGTTAACTTTACGCAAAAAGATAGAAACGTATTAATACACCTCAATGAAATAATGTACAAAACATTGGGTGTGATAGGAAGAATACGTTTTAAAAGGGACAAGGCAAACTGTCATACATTGTCATCACCGAGTTCGGTTTTATGGTGGTTATTGGCTGATGTGTTTAAAGTACAGGACAAGTCTGAGAACAAGACACTCCCTATAAACATGCTTGAGTATGGCGAAGAGTTTTCGAAGGGCTTACTGTGCGGTCTTATGGACTCAGACGGCACAGTAAACAATGCACAATTAGCAATCAGGTTATCTTCAAGGGCTTGTATATTACAGACAACTGCATTGTTAAGACATTTCAAATATGGCGTAGGTAACACTGTGCAAAATCTACCATTCAGCAATAACCCTGAACATTATCACACAAATTACACGTTGTGGGGTGTTAACTGTTCAGCAAGGGAGGATAGTATTGATATTGGTGATAGTTTTAAACTTAGGAAAATAAGGGAAGTTGCCAAGAATTCGAGTTTAAAATATAAGAAGGATGGTGAAACAAATATCACAACTGTAACCAAGATCAAGGATGAAGATTCATTCTTAGGATTAAATGAATACATTTACGATATAACAACAGAAAGTAAGTGTTTCTCATTGAATAACTTGTTGGTTCACAACTGTTGTTCCATATCAATGTATCCGTTTCTGATTAATGGACTTGAGAAAGTAGGAGGACTTTCTGCTGCACCTAAGAACATTGATTCATTCTGCGGAATGTATTGCAACCTTGTTTTTGCAATTGCATCACAGTTTGCGGGAGCTGTAGCGACCCCTGAGTTCTTGACCTTCTTCGATTTCTATGCCCGTAAGGAGTGGGGCGATGATTATTTTCAGCATGCAGATGAGTTGATAACAAGTGGTGTTGCACAGAGGAAAAAGACGATAAGGTATCAGATAAGACAGCATTTCCAAAGCGTTGTTTATGCGATAAATCAACCTGCTTCGAGCCGTAATATGCAATCACCGTTTGTTAATTTCTCTTACTTTGACAAACCCTTCTTTGAATCTATGTTTGGAAACTTCTATTTCCCTGACGGTACACAGCCGAAGTGGGAGAGTATTAATTGGCTTCAGAAAGAATTCATGATGTGGTTCAACGAGGAGAGGACAAAGTGCCTATTAACGTTTCCGGTCGAATCGTTTGCACTAATCTATAAGGACGGTAAATTTGTTGACGAGGAAAATGCTGAATTCGTGGCTGAAGAACTTGAAAGAGGGCATTCATTCTTCATTTACATATCTGACACAGCAGACTCACTTAGCTCGTGTTGCCGGTTGAAAAATAAGATACAAACAAAGGAATTCAACTTTACCAACGGTAATATCGGTGTTGAAACAGGAAGTAAATCGGTTATCACCCTGAATCTTAGTCGTATAACGCAAGATTTCTGCAAGAAAGAGTTTGGAACAAGACCAAATTTCGTTGATTTCACTGCTGAAAACATTGAAGCATACAGGAAATATATTGTTAAGATACTTGAGAGGGTTTACAAATACCACAATGCATACAACGAACTTCTGTGGGACATGTACGATGCAAAACTGTTACCTGCATATAGCGCAGGCTTTATTGATCTGAATAAGCAATATCTGACAATTGGTCTGAATGGCCTTAACCAAGCCGCTGAGTTCTTGGGTCTTAAATGTAACAAGAATGATGATTATAGCAGGTTCTGCAGATTTATCTTCGGCACAATTAAGACTGAGAACGAACGTCATAAGACAAAGAAGACAAACTTCAATACAGAACAGGTTCCTGCTGAATCGCTTGCGGTGAAAAACTATAATTGGGATAAGGCTGACGGATATTGGGTTCCTGATGATACAAACCTGTATGCAAGTTATATCTTCAAACCAAATGAGGCTGACAGCATATTGGACAAACTCTATATGATGGGTTCTCATTTTGCAACAGACCAACTCGATGGGGGCTCAGCTTTGCATGGGTCATTGTCAGAACATCTTACTAAAGAGCAATATATGAAGTTGCTCAACTATGCAGGTGAAGTTGGCTGTTCATATTGGACAATAAATGTCCCAAATAGTCGTTGTGAGTGCGGATTTATAACCAAGAGGCCCATCACCAAGTGTCCTAAGTGTGGTAGCACACACATTGAGATGTATGACAGGGTTATCGGCTACTTGACAAAGATTAGCAATTGGTCTGAGGGAAGACGAATCGAACAGAAGACAAGGGTTTATCTGAAACCTGAACAAACAGGAGTATAATTAACAAAAGTATGGGTGCGCAACCGTGCACCCATTTGACCTAAACTTCATAATATGCTTAATTTAGATAACATTTATTGCGGTGATTCCGCTGAATTACTTAAAGAGATTGATGACAACTCGATTGATTTGATTGTGACATCACCCCCTTATGATGATCTGAGGCACTACAACGGCAGTTGTAAAGATTGTTGGAATAGGGAGAAATTTGAAACGATTGCAAGGCACCTTTCAAGGGTTCTGAAGGATGGTGGTGTTCTGATATGGAATGTTGGTGACAAGACAGAGAACGGTGGCAAGACAGGCACATCAATGCGTCAGGCGTTGTTCTTCATGGAAGAATGTGGGTTGAAACTGAACGATTATATGTTTTGGAGAAAGAAGAATCCCATGCCACAGGTAAGACAGCCAAGGTATACCAACAGGATTGAGTTCATGTTCTGTTTCGTCAAGGGCAAATGCCCTAAGACCTTCAACCCGATAATGATTCCGTGTAAATCAGCTGGAAAACACTATCAGTCAACAGCAAAACTGATTGGCGGTGAGGAAGGAAGAAGGGAACTTGACTATCATGTGAACGAGGTGATGGTTGATTATCAGGATTGGGACATGGCTGTTGCACAGAACAGAAGGCTGTTCAAGGTCAGCAGTGGCGAAGAGATAAAACACCCTGCAGTGTTTCCCGTTGAACTTCCAATGAGGCACATTGAGTCTTGGACAAATGAGGGTGACGTTGTCTTAGATCCGTTTATGGGAAGTGGAACAACAGCAATTGCTGCAATGAGGTTGAACAGGCATTTTATCGGACTTGAGATGAATCCTGAGTATGTTGAGATAGCAAACACATTAATAAGTGAAGAAAATGATAAGTGATAATTTGTTAAGTAGACCATCATTCAACATTAACATGGATAGTGATGGTCTACTATCATACCTATTTTTAAAATTGGGTGGTTTTAATGGAACCATAAATGGCTATAATAACAGTGATGATTTAATCTTAAGTGAGAGTGAAAGTGTTGAAAAATTATGGTCCAATTCATTTATTGATATTTTTATCCCACATAAAAATGCATACACAATTGATCAACATATTATAAAGACACGTGGATGTGATAACCTTTCGTTTTCAACTAATAAAATAAACCCACACCTGATTATGGAAGAACATATTGCGGCTGATAAATCATATTACCGTAAATATCCATTTTCAACATGTTTATTGATTCTATCAATCTTAGAAAGAGAAAAAAAGATAACAAAAAACTTGAATTTCTTTAAACCAACAAGAAAAGGTTTTAGATTTGCTGATGTTATTTTACGTGCTGACGGGGTGCTTGATAATTTTGTTGACTATAAAGAAAATGTTAAACATTGGGCGAAGATTATGATGGATTTTTCACAAGATGGAATAAATACCACAGCCCTATTTGACTATCTTTTGAATTTAAATGATGAAACGGCAAGGGAACGAGGTCTTATGGTGAGTAGAACCTATTGTGAAAATGGATTAAAAAAAGATGGAGGGTTTAATAAGTTGAAATCAATGAAAGAAAATATTAGAATTCTAAATTTATTTATGGCCACATTTGCTAAATACCTAAACATTAATGTCAATAGAAACAGTATATCTTTTAGCATTTACAAGGGTAAACGAATAATCACAAACGCAAATGAATTCGAAAACATACCCAATATTGACACATATGCATTTATAGGGGTAAACAAACTAAGTTATACGACAGGATATAACAAAAGTGATGAAAGAATTGACACTGAAATTCTTGTCTAAGAATTATTGAAAACAATTAATAATAAATAACAATGTTAAACAAAGTAATTAAGATATCAGCAACATGGTGCATGCCGTGCCATGCATATGCAAAGACCTTCGAGGCTGTGAAGGCGGATGAAAGGTTCAAGGACATTGAGTTTGAGGAACTTGATGCAGAGGAAAATGAAGAGTTGTGTGAAAAGTATGGCGTCAGGTCCATTCCCACAACGATAATGTTGGATGAAAACGGTGAGGTTCTTCTGTCATTCTCAGGCAACGTTTCAAAGCAATACTTAGAGGATAAAATTGAGGAAATTAGTAAATGACCAAGTATTACAACACAATGGTGGTATTCCAAGAGATACCCAATGAGATAACGTTGGCAATCAATGTAACCAATTGTCCGTGTAAGTGTCCATCCTGTCACTCCAAGTTCCTTTGGGGTGATGTGGGTGTTGAACTTACGGAAGATGAATTAAGTGGGTTGCTTGAAAGGAATAAAGGGATAACCTGTGTTTGCTTCATGGGTGGTGATGCAAACCCTGCTGATATTAATTCATTGGCCCAATATGTTAAATCCAATTACAACATAAAGGTTGGTTGGTATAGTGGACGGGATGACTTGTCTGATGAGATTGATTTAAATAACTTTGATTTCGTGAAGATTGGAAGGTATGATGAGGCTTATGGTCCGTTGAACAAGGAGACCACCAATCAGAGGATGTATATGGTAAATGGTGATAAATCGCTTTCTGATATAACAAATATGTTTTGGAGAAGGTCAAAAGCCGTTTAACGTGATATTTATATGTTACTATGGGAAAACAGACTATTAAGATTAACGAAGATACAATCCGCAAGGCGGTTAGGAAGGCCATCAACGAGATAAGTTATGGCGTGGTGGATGATGCTTATTACAAAAGCAATCCATTTGATTCATTGTCGATGAAATTCGACGAGTTCTATGAGGAACTGACTGATGCAGAGGCAGGGTTGATGGGAAACAAGACATTTGCCAAGGTTGCAATGCTTGCTGATCAGATAAAGAAAATCCTTGACAGGAAGTCTGCACAGAATTCCAATTTCCTTCACACAACTGCTGACATTGACCATAAGGCATACTTCAATGATAGCAGGAATGATAATCGTGAAATAAGCCAAGAGGAAATGCCTTATCTGAGGCAGAATTACGGAAGAGGTTAGGCTTTTAGATTAACATTATATTTTTTTCCACCTGAGGGCTGTGAGGTTCGTGCAGGTGGTTTTTTCTTTTTAAATTGGTTATTATTTTTCTTCTTTTTTTAACATTTTTTTAGTATCTTTGCAATATGATAAACGAATTCCCAAAATTGTATTCAAGAACAAAGAGTGGCCAGATTAGGTCATATTCCATTACATGTGTTTTTGATGAGGATACCTCTGTGGCTAACATGTCCACACACAAGAAAGTTGAACCTGATGGTAAGGAAACGGTTGACACCTATACATTTTCTGAAGGTAAGAACATAGGAAGATCAAATGAGACCACACCGTGGGAACAATGCCTTCTTGAAGCTGAGTCTGCATGGAGGAAACAACGGGACAAAGGTTATTCTGAGGAATTGCCTGATAATGAGTTCAACACAGATGCCAACGGTAATATGAAACCGATGTTGGCTATGAAATTCAATGCCAAACTCATCAAGTACCCA
>Ga0326512_10003741_pt1 | contig 11113 bp, 14 predicted proteins | sample 1_2617_0518_D_FD_203652 | JGI IMG/M metagenome (GOLD analysis project Ga0326512, IMG submission 203652) | Bovine rumen microbial communities from UC Davis, California, United States - 1_2617_0518 | ecosystem: Host-associated > Mammals > Digestive system > Stomach > Rumen | place: USA...
TTCAAGGTCAGCGTCACGTATTAACTGATACTTCTACTGGTCTTAGATATGCAACAGTTTATACTCCGCCTAATTATGATCCTTCACATACTTATAATGTTATTTATCACTGCTCTGGTCTTGGCGGTGTTCAGAATGCTAGTGGTAGTGGTGGTGATTATGATAACATTAATGACAGTGGTATGCGTATTTGGGATTGGATGAACTACAATAATGATGTTGAACCATTTATTGTTGTTGGTGTATCCAGAGTTAGAGGCTCTGGTGGTATGTCTGGAGAAGCTCCGTATACTTGGGATCAGTTTAAAGATGTTGTTAATCTTATTGATAGTACTTGGCCTGTATCAACAAGTCCATCTGGCAGGTTAGTTACCTGTTTTTCAAATGGTTCTAGTTGGGTACAACAGAAGTTTAATAATTTCAAGACTGATTGGAATGGTTATTATATGGGCGAAATGAACTGGCCAAGTGCATCACAAGCACAGACATGGGTTGCTCTAGGATCAAGTTATAAGTTCTTTGGTGGTGGTGAGAATGGTCCTTTCCTGACAGCTATTGCAAATGACCAAATTATAGACTTTAGTGTTGCTGGTCATCAACATGATGCCTCTTGGGTAAATACTTCTGGACCACCTGTATCAATGTATAAAACAATTATGTATCTTTGGGGAAAATAAAATGGATAAGAAATTTACATTTATTGTTCTACTTTGTTGTTTATTAACTTGTGGCTGTGTAAGGAATGATATTATCATTGATAGCTATCCAGTTTCATTTACTAGTGCAACACTTGGTTATCATCCTAATGAGGTTGTATCAACGGATATGGTATATCCTGTTAATAACGTAGCTGTTGATCGTACACCTAGGTATGATACATATTATCTCTTACCATCTCCGAAGAAGCCGGAGTCTTATGGAAAGATTTGCTTTATTGGTGATTCACGAACTGTTGGTTTGGGAATGACTACTGCAAATCTTAAGGCTAATAATGTTAATGGATACTCTGCAGTTAATGGAAGTTGTGGGGATGTGCATTATCTTGGCATGGTTTCTCAGGGTTATAACTGGCTTAACAATACCGCTATTAACGAAATACCTGAAGACATAGATACGGTATGCTTATGGCTTGGAGTTAACGATTTGGGCAACATCAATAAGTATATTGATTTATATCATGCTCTTGAGAATAAGTACAGAATAGTTTTATTTACAGTTGGTCCTGTCGATGAAACTAAGTACTATAATGCATCTGTTAACAACGAAACAATTGCTAAGTTTAATGAGCAGTTAATTTCGGAGTTTCCTGATAACACGATTGATTTGTTTACTTGGATGAATACAGTTGGATTTTCGTCAAACGATGGTTTACATTACACAAAGGGTGAATACTATCTTATAGCTAATTTCATCGAGGATAATTTACATTGTAAGTGTCAACCTGATTTTGATTGAAAGTTATTTTTGTACATTTTAATCCTATATAGGAATGAAGGATGATATTCATTTAATTTTCGTGAAAGGTAACAAAATATGGAAAAAGAAAAGATTCGAAGATTTGCATACTTCTTCGTATTCACAGCGATTATTGTATTGGTTTCTTTCATTGTTGTAGCTGATATTAAGTACAGAAGAGACCAGAAAATTGAACAACAGTTTGCTGACAATAATGCGATTGCTGATAATACTGATGTACATATCAATGATGCAATAATAAAGAACTTTCTTGCTTCTAATTATGAGATACTTTCGGATAATGGTATTGATGTTGACGAGCTCAACACTGATGATTATATCTTTATTGATGATACACATCACATTGAGTATTATCAAAGATTAACTGGCAAGTATCTTGATATTTGGTTTGATGAGTCTTTCCAGATTTATGACTTTGATGTGAGGTCTACATCTTATGCTGAAGTTGATAGAGATGGAAAATATGTACAGGAGGGTGGTTATGAGCAACACGATTAAGGTAAAAGGAAAACAACTCAAAAAGAAAGAAAGCTTTGGTAAAAGGTTTATCTATCGTTTAGGTATCTTTACTTTGGTGACTGCTGGGTTGTTTGTTGGTATGTTAATTATTTCCTCTATTCAGTGGTATGTAAGAGATCAGAAGATGAAAGACGAAGTTGTATTTTCAGCTGATCTTAATACTACTCCGGCTGTTACAACATATGACCTTGATGGTATGACAGAAGAGGAAATCTCTAAATTAAAGGAGGAATTGGCTAATGAGTCGTCGACGAGCGAATCCACTGAGCAAGAACAGTAGCACGTGGTATATCTTAATACCTTGTATCCTTGCTCTTTTACTTACTGTTGGTATTTATTTCTTTACTCTGAATAAGTATGATAGTACTGATAAAACTATCGATTACATAGCATCATTCTATGACAATCGTGGTAGACTGAATGACTTTGAGAATCAGTTGAACATCCAAGATGAGTACAAGGATATAAGATACTTTGTAACATCTGATGAAATCAGTATCTATTTTGGTCGTGTTATCCTTACTTGGGAGAACGTAGACCAGCTTATGGATCCTAATAACCTTGAGCATCTGAAAGATATCTATATCGAGATTAAGAAAGATCCTTCCACGAATAAACTTAAGATGTATTACAAGGGTGTGGAGATTCAGAGATGGGTAAAATAAAAAGTAGTGCAGTCTTACTGTTACTACTGACCTCAATTTGTTGCTCCTTTCTTCTATGGCGTAACAAAGTAGAGAACTCTTTTACTCTTTCAACAAAGTATAATATTATTCCATCTTATCTTGATGAATTTTATTATTCTGAGATTTCTGATAATACAGCTTATGTTAGTGTTCAATGCTTATGTAACATTCTGTATAATGCAACGAATGCTGGATATAGTTACACAATATCAGAACCGGAATCTTTTATAGATATTATGTTGAAGAGTAATGACACTGAAAAGCCTGATTACCGGATTCTATATAATATCAATACATCAAAAGTTTATTTTATCTCATCTGAGTATGAAAGTTCTTGGAAGATAAAGGAGTTTATATATGCAGTTGATTGAAGGTATCGTTAATCTAATTATGGATAGTTTAGAAGCTATCGTTGGTATATTTATCAAACCAAGCTTTTATGTTATTAGAAAGACATTCTACATATCTCTGATATTTGTAGGTATGAGTTTCCTATTAACATGGTTTGATTTACTACCTTTTGTTAGTCCTGCTGAGTCTATAACTGCATCTATTATTTTGTTAATTCTTACATTAATTGATGCAGGAAATAGAGCATCTATGAAAGGTAGTATAGTTAAGATAAAAGGTAAGATAGAAAGGAGTATCCAAGATGTTAAAAACAGACAAGCCCTTGACAGCAGTTTCGATTCTGAGATTGGTGAGACCTATGCTGAAACCGGGGACCAGGGAGATGATTCCGGCTTATACTCTTAAGTTCATCACCCAGTACATCAACACTTCCATTGCGAATTTGGAAGAACTTGATGACCTTAATGTTCTTGAAGGTCTTCTTGACATTCAGAATCTTTTGGAATTGCTACAGGATAATACTCAGGTTCATCTTGTAGAGGCTGATGTAAAAGCAAAGGAACTTATTCTTACAAGACTTGACGAGAGTATGGTTTCCTTATGCTTAGCTGTTGGTAAGTTCTATATGGAAAACGAGTTTACGGAAGAAGTGTTATCTTCTGATGTTTTAAACTTTGTCGTTAACACCTGTATTATGAACGGGTTCTTTTTCGGATTTGATAAAAAGTGAAAGGAAGGTATTAATAAATGAAAATAGGTGATTTGTATGATATTGAAGAGATTGTGAAGCAGGTAAATGTGTTTCTTCACATCGATGGTAAAGATCAGACTGAGCCGGACTTTGATGTTGTTATTCGTCGTGTTCGTATGCGTTTTAACCAGCACTATGGATTGGGTCTTACTCCGGGACAGAAGTTGACTGATGATGATCTTGAGATGGGAACTTCTGCAAACAACATTCAGTTCATTATTCAGACGGCTCAGGATTTTGTAGATAAGTTTTCTGGCTACAATATGTATGTTCGCTATTCCGGATATGTAAAGGTTCGTCCTGGAAATATCTCTTGTATGGGATTTGACGAGAACGATTTCCTTAAGCTGATGAAGTCTCTTACGAGGGTTCAGACATATCCTGAAAGCTGGGGCGAGTTAATCAAGACAAAGCTTCCGGCTGTTTCTAATAAGCTTGAGAAGAAGCTGATCATTATTATGCTTGTATGTGACAATCTTGGTTTGAATGAAATTGTCGCATCTATTGCTGAGATTATGTATTATGGAGGAAAGGTATGAGTACATTAATAGTATCCAGAGTTGAAAAGGAAGAAGTTTCATTTTCTGAAGTTTACATGACTTGTTCCGAGTTCTGTGATATAAGTACTTACCCGTGGATTACTTCAAGTAAGTTTACAGAGATGATTATCGATGTGGATTTCAAGTATCCTCCGGGAGTCCTTAAAGCTATTTCTGATGCTGGTATTGTTATTAAGTTTGCTTTGAGTGATAAGGTTGATTATCAGGATAAGCCTACTGTGAATAACATTATCACTAACATTACGGCATTACATCCGGAAGACTTATCTAAGCTTCGTGTTGCTCAGATTAAAGAGCCGGATACTTTGAAGGATATTATAAGTAATTATATTGCTTAGTGAGGTAAGTTATGGGAGCTTGTTTAAGATGTGGTGGAGATGGATGGTTACCATCTGGCGAACCTTGTCCAGAGTGTTCTAAGAAGCTTATGAAAACTATTGAATACACACAGGATATTCCACAGCAGTATCAAGGTGTAGTATTTGATAAAGCATTTTTACCTTTGCGTATGCAGGGTGATTATGGTTCATTTCTTGAGAACACTCTTCATCAGATTGTAGCAAATACGGAAGCATTCACAAGGAATCTTCTTATATGTTCAAAGCCGAATTCTGGTAAGACTATTTGGGCATATAATGTAATTGCTAAATTATCTGAAGCTGGTTATAGGGTTCCACCTATTCGTGATATAACAGAGATACGAAATATCCTTAATGGATTTGATCAGGATGAATATGAGTTGTATTCAAATTCCAAATGTGCAATCATTCGTATTCCGGCTGATGTACAGTCTTGGATGTTTGATACAATCTTATATGTTCTTGAGCGTAGGGTTAATCACAATGGGTTTACTATTTTCATCTATAATGGTGATATAAAAGAATTACGTTCTAAAGATAGGTATGGTAAACTTCGTGCTATCGAGGGCGATGGTGCCTTTCTTTCGTTATTAACCAAATCATTTTTAAGTTATGATAATAAGGAGAAATAATTATGATTCAGCTTTATACTGATGGTTCCTTTGTCAAGGAAGATGCAAATCAGAAACGTGCACATGGTGGATGTTTTATTTACTGGAGAGATAAGAATAATGAACCTCAGATGAAACAGTACCATTTCACCTGTCGGAATTCTACATATGCTTCCAGTAGAAATGTTTCGGGTGAACTTCTTGCAGTTGTACAGGGTCTTAAGCGTGTTGTTGAGTTATGTGACCCTGATGAAATACTTTTAACTTACGACTATGAAGGGGTTGGCAAATGGGCTAATGGTCAGTGGAAAACTAATAAGGGTCTTACTATTGGCTATGCAAAGATGATGCGTGATTTTGTTATTGCACATCCTAACTATCCTATTAAGTGGAGATGGGTTCACGGTCATGACGGTGATATAGGAAATGAGTATGCAGATAAATGTGCTACTGTTCGTGATGAAACCTCTGCTAGAAATAATGATGTTGAGTGGATAGATGAGGACCCTAAGTTCTGCTAATCCTGTAAGGAGATTATATGGAACACATTTTCAAATGGTTCACGGAAGAGTCTGGTGATACAAACTCTAGAGCTTATTTATTCTGGTTTGTAAAGAACTTTAGGGTATCAGACTTTACCGGTATAGATAAGCTATTTTATTGCTTTTTAAGTTATTGCAGCTTCTTAAAGATAACACCAAAGAAAAAGTTTCTTGAGGCATATCTTGATGTTGATGCTAAGGAAGATATTAAGAAATATGATATCCATGTTGACACTATGCAGGGTTGTGACTATAGAGATATTGCACAGTTCGAGGAAGCAGTTAGTGTTATAAAGGGAGTTGCTATATCTGCATATGATCTGCGAATAGCTGAGGACTTGTCGGATAAGGATTTCAAGGTTGAGATTTACAAGTTTATGTCGGACTACAAATCTGCTGCTATATCTCAAACCTTTATGGAGTATTATCCTAAGCTTACTGATGGTTCTGATGTTGATGAAGTATCTAAGCAATTGCGTCTTAAGTTAAACACTATCGATGCAGATTTTAACACAGACAAAATTAAAGAAATAAATCCTGACATTACTGAGGATACTGATGAAGACCAGATGAAGTATATTGCTAATACTGGACTTCCTTGTATTGATGGTGATATTGGAGGGATTTACACAAAGTTAATCTATACCTTAAATGCTCAGCCTGGTGGTGGTAAGACTAGAATGTCTTTGGCTAACTTTGTTTATCCGTGTCTTGTTGATGCTGGTAAAGATGTTATCTATATTGAGACTGAGTTATCTAAGGGACAGGTTATTAATATTTTGGTAGCTCACCATATCATTAAGTTGTATGGTGGTAAGGTAAAGATACCAGATAGCGTTATGAACAAAAAGGACGGGATGTCTGAGGAGCAGTTAAGAATCTATAATGCTGCTAAGCTCGACTTATTTAATAACCCTAAGTATGGAAAGTTTATCTTTAAGGATAATTCTAATGTATGTGAGCTTGAAGATGAAATAGAAACAAGCTTAGCATCATGTGATAATCCAGGCATGCTTTGTATTGACTATATGGGTCTTCTTACATTTAAGTCGCCTGATAAATTTGCACATATGGATGGTTATGAAATAATAACTGAAGGGTACAAGATTGCACGTAAGCTTGTATTGAAACATGATATTGTTGCTGTATGTATTAACCAGTATAACGATAAGGGTGTTGAGGCAGCATATGCAGGAAAGCCTATTCGCTCTGGTTATGTACAGGGTGGTCATATTGTACAGCGACATACAGACTATGACTTGAGTATGACATTTACAGAAGAACAGAAACTTGCTCGAGTTCGTATGTTATCAGTTTCTAAGGGTAGAGGTTCTAAGGGATTCTCTAATATTATGCTTCGTGTTGACCTTTCAGTAAGTCTCTTTATTCAGAAGCAATCTATGGAGGAAAGTTAAAAATGAATAACAAGTTAAAAGAAAAGAATCTTATCACAATCGGCATCATTTGTGTCTTTATTATTGGTGCTATTACAATCATTGCCAATTGGGGTAAGATTGTACCACAACAGTCTGCTAGTGAGAATAGTGTTCCTGAAATGGATCAGGCTACTATCTCTGCTAACTTTGCAAACGCAGTCACGTATGCTGCCAACCAGGGTGCTATTAGAGTTACTCTTAACATCTATAATGATGATAATACACTTGACGAGAACCCGGAGCAGTTGCAGGCTGTTTATGATATGTCACTTAGTAATGCAGGTACTGGATCATACTACACATATTCAGATGGCTCATATATTGAGTATCAGTATTGGTCATTAAATACTGATGGAACTTTTGGTTGTAAGCTCTATGATCAGAAGCACGGTGTTTGGGTACAGTGTAATATTCAGGAACCTCCTATTACTTTTAACATAGCTGAGCAACTGTCTGACTATTCTATTTATACCTATCAGGGTGAAGAAGAATGGCAGATAGATCCTGAACATCCAGTGCTTTGTGATATTTATGGAACTTCTGGATCTTCATCATACTATGATGAGATTAAGCAGGTAATTTATATTGAGAAGGCTACTGGTGCACTTGTTGGTATTATTACGATTGGTGATAAACAGTCTATCGCAAATGCTGAGAATGTAGATATGGATGCTCTTGCTTCAGTATCGGAAGATGAAGCGGCATTTCAGGAGTATCTTGATACTAACGGAATTGAGCTAATAAACGGTAGAACTGTTGTTATGTATTCTGTAAGTTATAAAGATACTGCAGAATCTTTATTCAATGTTCCTGATGTTGCTCTTACGGAGGACGAATGGATTACATTATATGGAGATGATGCGGGTATTACAAATGGTACACCGAGTGCTAATTCGGCTACACCTGCAGAATAATGTTGGAGGTTAATTGGTATGGGTTTCTTTGATTTTGGATTCACTACTGAGTTATCGGGATATGGTCCCCAGGATGGTATGGATATGTATGGTATGAACGGAATGGTTCCGTCGCAGAGACAAAGAGGTACTAATAATATGTACCAGGGCAATTATCCCAATCAGGGTTATTATCCTAATCAGAATCCTATGCAGGGTTATGGTATGCAGATGCCTCAACAGAGGATGAATATGCCTAACCAAGGAATGAGTGGAGTTCCTATGCAGCAGATGCCAATGATGCCTAATCAGCCTCAGGCTCCTAGTATGCCTGGTGGTGGAGGAATACTTAGTCTTATTCTCAATCGGAAGTATAGGGAAGAGCAGGCTAGGTATATGGCAGAACAGCGTGCTTATCAGGCTGAATACTTCGAGTTATTAAGAAAGAAAGAAGAGAAAGAAATGGCTCTTGAGACTCGGAGTAAAGAACTTGAAATTCGTGAACAGGAACTTGCTCTTAAAGAGAAAGAAATGAAATTAGCTCAGAGTCAGGATATGCATGAGATGGATCTTCAGGAACGTGAACAGCGTATGACAGAAGAATCTACTCTTAGGCAGGAGCGTCAATCTTTTGATGAAGAGAAGATGCGTCACAATGATGAGATGACTAGGTTACAGCAAACTTATGCAGCTGAAATGGAAGATCTTCAGGAGAAGTTGCGTAGTCATACAGTTATTGAATCTAAGTTATCTGAGGCTGAGGCTGATAAAGCAAAATTGTTAGCGGATATGCAGAGGCAGTTTGATGACTTTAAGAAAGGTCAGAATGAGGAGAAAGCTGCAATGCAATCTGCTCTTGAGAAATGTCAGCAGACTATTAAAGAGCTTTGTGATGATAATGTTGACTTAAGGAATAGTTATACAGATGCATTAACAGCTCTTGAGAAACTTCAGGATAAGTACTATGAAGATATTACTAATCTTCGCAATGGTATTAAGAACTACCAGAAGGCTCTCTTGTTTGCTAATATGAAACTTAAGGATAACGAACTCTTGAATGATGCAGATGTTGATGATCAGAATAGCCTTATGAAAGAGTTCCCTGGAGAAATGACAGAAGCTGATAAAGCAGAGATTGATTCTCAGGCTGACACACTTGGTAGCTTATTGGAGAAACAGCAGAAGTTTGAAACTACTGCTGAACCGGCTACGCAGGCATCTCAGACAATTGATGATATTATTCAGGCAGTACAGAGTAGACAGGAGGATGCTGTTAGTACAGGTCGGGATAAGATTCAGTTCTCTGAAGAGGATCAAGCTCTTATTCAGCAGGCTAAGGATGAAGGTGTTATTCCTTTAACAGAAGAAGAGCTTATACCGGATGGTGGTGTAGTTCCTGTTACACATGATGAATATATTCGTGTTGTGGAAGACATTAAGACATCTGAGGAAATGACTCCAGAAGAGAAAGCTGAAACAATACACAAGCTTGGCAATACACCTGTAGGCTTTACTGATCCGGCTCCGGAAGGATTCGAGGAGCAGGTTACGGAGACTATAGCAGAGACTGCTACAGATGCCTATGATAAGATTGCACAGAGTAAGGGTACTACAGTTGAGAAGATCTTTGCTATGATGAATCTTGAAATGGCTGGCTCTCAGGATGATTTTAAAGAGAACGGAATGGCCAGTGCATTAAGGGGCTATGTTGAAAAGAAGAAAGAAGAGCGTGCTCAGAAGAAGGCTGAACAGGAAGCTCAGAAGAAAGCAGAGCAGGAAGCTCAGGCTCAGGCTCAGGCTCAGGTTAAAGAACAGCCTGTAGTTAATCAACCTGCACAGTCTAATGAAGTAGGTCCTATGCTTGATGGTAATGCTGTTGAGGTTGGTCCTATGTTAGATGGTAATGCAGTTGAGACAGTTGAGAAACCTATTCCTGCAATAGAACCTGTTAAACAGTCCACAGTCAAACAAGAGTCTTCTGAAGTTGGTCCTATGCTTGATGGTAATGCAATTGATGTTATGCCGGATAAGAAGGAGCCTAAACAGACTGTTCCTACAACGGAGCAGAACGTTGAACATTCAGGTAAAGAGATCGTATCAAATTATCAAGCTGGTGAAGCTCATAATCTTGATCTTGATTCTAAGAGTAGTACATTGGATAATGATACATTTGATATTCTTGGATTCAAGAATAAGGAGAAGCATGAAGCAGAAAGTTCTACTCAGGCTAGTGCTCTTACTCAAGAGAGTGCAGGTACTCAATCTAGTACTGGCGTATTGAATAGCGCTGTTCGAGAATAACTTGTTGGAGTGTAATTATGGAAGAAAATGAAAGACAGCAAAAGGCTGAAGAAAAAGAGAAAAAGAAAGCTGAAGCCAAACAACGGAGGAAGGCTAAGAGGTTAGCTGCTAAGCAGAAACGAAGAGCTGCAATGTCTAAGACTTATGATGGCTTATCTAAGTTGTTTAAAACTATTCGTGATGCAATGATGAAGATCGGCTCAGCTATCATAAAGATTTGCTGTCTTCCATTTCTTCTTAAGCTAACATTGTTTGGTCCGGGTGTTACGAAAAACCCACTTGCTAAGATTCCTGTTCTTAAGGAATCTATACAGCTAAAGGCAATGCTTGTCCCTTCGTTGAAGGATATTCCTTTTGTGCTTATATGTATTGGGAAAGCTATTGCATCATACCTATATGCGTTACTTGTTATAAGCCTTAGGTTACTAGCTACTGCTATAGTACTTGTAACTTGTCCTATATTTCTATTACTTGGTATGATATGTAAAGGCTTATCTGACTCTTTTAGTAATGCTGCGTATAAAGCAGTTGATCACGAACTTGGTGCTCATAGAACAAACTATAACACTTGGTCAATTCAGATGGATCCTGGTCTTAATGGATGGGGTGATATTGCTGGATTCGTGAT
>Ga0326512_10003742_pt1 | contig 11112 bp, 10 predicted proteins | sample 1_2617_0518_D_FD_203652 | JGI IMG/M metagenome (GOLD analysis project Ga0326512, IMG submission 203652) | Bovine rumen microbial communities from UC Davis, California, United States - 1_2617_0518 | ecosystem: Host-associated > Mammals > Digestive system > Stomach > Rumen | place: USA...
ATGAAGAAAAGTAAACAAAAAGAAAAGACAGGTACTAACGTACTGATTTATTGCCGAGTGAGTAGTGACGAGCAGGCAAAGGGTGGTAGTTTGGATTTCCAAGAGGAAAGACTAAGGAGGTATTGTTCTGATAATGGCTACACTATTATTGACTTTGATTTCAGAGAAGATGAAAGTGCAAAGACATTTGAGAAGCGTCCAACCATTCAGAAGATTTTGAATTATGTCCGTAAGAACCGGGGGAAAGTGGATAAACTGCTTTTCCTTCGTTGGGATAGATTCACAAGAGACATTATTAGTGGTGTAGAAACCATGAAAGAATTACTCTCATACGGAGTAGAGCCTAATGCCATTGAAGCACAGCTTGATTATTCATCCGAAACGTGGCCTCTACTTTTAGGGGTACACATTGGATTGGCGCAAGGTGATAATATAAAACGTTCTAAGGCAACGAAAGACGGTATCAGAACAACACAAGAAGCCGGGCGTTGTTCTAATAAAGCACCAAGAGGATATAAGAACGTGCGTACCAGTAAACATGATACTCATGTAGAGATTGACGAAACTTATGCAAAAGTCATAAGACAAGTATTCAAAGAGGTGGCAAAAGGAGTTGAGTGCGCTTGCAGAATTAGGAGAAGGCTTTGTCCTTTTATTCCGGAGAGTTCTTTTCTTGAAATGCTGAGAAACCGTTTTTATATCGGTGAGATATTCGTAAAGGAATACAAAGACCTTCCCTCTTATTGGACGAAAGGAATACATGAGCCATTGATTGACGAAGAAACGTTCTATAAAGTGCAAGAGATTTTAGACGGTAAGAAGCGAAGCAATCCTAAACTAACCGGAACAAAACGTATTCATCCCGACTTGTATCTACGAAAGTTCTTAGTTTGTCCTAAGTGTGGTCATGCACTTACAGGAGCCGGGAGCAAAGGCAATGGTGGCAAATACTACTATTACTTTTGCTGTCACGACCACAAACACCTCAATATGAGAGCAGAGAACATGAATGATATGTTCGTGAAGTATGTTGGCACTCTGAAACCTAATGAGACCGTTCTGAAACTCTATGAGCAGATTTTGGCAGATATTCGAGACGAGGGAAACAAAGACAAGAAAGCGGAAGTAGAGCGACTCAAGAAGGAATTGGCAGAACAAGAAAAACTTGTGGAGAGTGTAGAGGACAAGTATTTCAGCAATGAAATAGATTCTAATACTTACCAAAAGATGTTAAAACGCTACAATGGAGTGATTGAAAGCATCAAAAGTAAGATAGAAATGCTCACAGGGACGATTAAAACCAATATCGAACCAAAACTAAAATACTCTATCTCGCTGATAAACAATATAGATACGTTCATTGCAGATGCGCCTGTAGAGGTGAAAATCAAGTTGATTAGTTCGATGTTTCCCGAAAAAATCGAATTTGACGGAATCAGATATCGAACCAAGTCCTATAACAAGGTACTTGACCTTATCAATCAGGAAACAACGGAGTTGCGGACGGGCGAATAAAATGCGAGGCGAGTTTTGACACTCACCCCGCCTGCGTACCCAGAGCCGGGGTCGAACCATACAAAACTAATAGAAACGAATTAAATTTAATCAACCTTAAAACGATTTATAATCATTTAATTATCAATACATTGTAACCAAGTCTTTAGTTTTTCTTATTTATTGTCATTTTACTCAGTTTTGTAATTGGTGGGGAAAATGTGGGGAAAATATTTGGTAGTGTGGGGAAGATGTTGTACCTTTGCACCCGGAATCTTAAAATAGAATAGGCATGAAGGTAACACTTATTATTAAAAAGTCGGCAAAGCGCAACGACACAGAGTCGTTAGCGACAGTATATGCACGTGTCAGAGACGGGCGAAGGCTTGATTGTACGGTCTCTACGAAACTAGAAGTCAACCCTAATCAGTGGGATAATAGCAAGGGACACCTAAAAGACCGCATTATTATTGATAAGGACGTTAAGGCAAAGATAGACGGTGTTGCCAATGAAATAGTAACTTTTATCAATAAGGAATACGCTCAGGCAACGGAGCCGATAGACAAAGATTGGGTTGAGATGACCATAGACAAATTCTATAACCCTCAAAAGTACATTGATCCAGAGGAAAACAAAAACATGGAGGTCATACCTATGTATGAGTATTATCTGGAAATGCATCCGTTATCAGAAGTTCGTCAAAGGAATAACCGAGTGATTATCCGTGCTTTGAAGAGATATGAAATGTTTATCCGAAAGACCAAGAGAGGCAAGAAAGAGTTTTCTTTGCTTCTCAATGATGTTACGCCAGACACCCTTCATAGTATCTGGAATTATTTTAAGAAAGAGCACACCTTTGTAGAAGAATATCCTGAACTCTTTGAGGAAGTTCCAGAAGCGAGAAAGCCCAAACCACGTGGAGAGAACACTTTAATAGACTATTTCTGCAAAATCCGCACCTTCTTTATTTGGTGTTATGATAATGAGTTTACGCGTAACAGACCGTTTGACAAGTTTCATATAGACGAACCTGTTTACGGCACTCCTGTTTATATCACTTTGGAGGAGCGGGATCAGATTGCGCAATGCGATTTCTCTGAGGATCCGAAGTTAGACCTCCACCGCGACTTGTTCGTATTTCAGTCTTGCATTGGTTGCCGTGTCAGCGACTTGTGGGCAATGACAAAACAAAGCGTTGTGGATAGTTGTATTGAGTATATCGCAGGGAAGAAAATAAATGGAGACCCTCAGACCATCCGTGTTCCGTTAAATTCTATTGCCAAAGCAATCCTGGAAAAGTATGAGGATTACGCTGGCCCCGCTCTCTTCCCATTTGGTTTTCAACAGGATTACAATGAAGACCTGAAGGCCATTTTCAAAAAGGCAGGGGTAGACAGAACAGTCACTATTCTGAATCCCACCACCCGCAAGCAGGAACATGTGCCCATCTATGAAGTGGCAGCAAGTCACATGGCCAGAAGAACCTTTATTGGTAACATGTATAAAAAGGTGAAGGATAAGAGCATGGTAGGCATGTTGTCTGGACATAAGTCTGACAGTAAGGCATTCGACCGCTATTGGACACCTGATGATGATATAAGGCAGAGTCTTGTTGACATGTTGGTGTAGTGAATGGTTAAGTTATATAATAAGGTGTAATACTTTGGATAATAATTCGTAACTTTGCAGGCGAAATGATGGCGATAGAAGAAATAAGGACTCAGAAAGAAGGGCAGACCTTTGACTGCAAGAGCATTCAGATAGATCCGAAAGCACTGGCAATCCCCATTGTGGCGATGGCTAATGCCGATGGAGGCTTGTTAGCTATTGGCATAACCGACAAGACGCGCAGGACAGAAGGAGTCAACCAATATACAGAGAAGCTGAACGAACTTTTGCGTGTGCCGTTCGATTTCTGCATCCCGTCCATACCTGTCAAGTGTAGCTATATGGACTGCATTGACCAGCATGGCAATGAGAACCGCATCCTGCTGATGGATATTCCTGCCAGCCAGTTCCTGCATACCAATCAGGCAGATGAAGCCTTTATGCGAATAGGTGATAAAAGCCGAAAACTTACATTCGACGAGCGGATGCAACTGATGTACGACAAGGGCGAACGTTTCTATGAGGATACGGCTGTCTATGGAGCCACGATTGAAGATGTCGATTTGGATGCTGTCGCAGAGTATGCCAAGATGGTGGGATATGGCAAGTCGCCCTTGGAATACCTGCGGGAGAACAACAATTTTGTGACGACTAACAGCAAAGGTGGCGACGATGTTAGCGTGGCATGTATCTTGCTTTTTGGCAAGTACCCACAGAAGTTCTTCCCCCGTGGTCGTACACGTTTTATACGTTACGAAGGAGTGGATGAGAAGGTCGGTGCCGAGATGAATGTTATCAAGGATGTTACTTTCGAAGGCACTATTCTTAATCAGATCAGGAAGACTATTGAGTATCTGGAGACTCAAGTCCGCGAGCATACATTCCTTGGGCAGCATGGCCAGTTTGTCACGCGCCGTGATTACCCCGAGTTCGTGATACAAGAGATGACGGTCAACTCGTGTTGTCATAGGGCCTATAATATAAAAGGTACAGAGATACAAATCAAGATGTTCGATGACCGTCTTGTGTTCGAATCACCGGGCAAGCTCCCTGGACAGGTAAAACCTGACAACATCCGAACGACCCATTTTTCCCGCAATCCGAAGATCGCCGCTTTCCTGAAAGCATACCACTATGTGAAGGAGTTTGGCGAAGGTCTGGATCGTATCTGTCGTGAACAGGAAGCCAACGGTGCAAGTGCCCCTTCATTCAGAACGGATGAGTTCATCCTGAAGATTACTGTGCCCAAGGTGATAGAAAAAGTGACAGAAAATGAAAAACGGATAGAAAACGCCACAGAAACGTCACAGAAAGTGCCACAGAAAGTGCCACAGAAAACGTCACAGAAAACGTCACAGAAAACGTCACAGAAAGTCATCGACTTGATAAAGGACGACCCCTACATTTCTACCTCTGAGATGGCTGATTTAATTGGCATCGACCGGAGAAACATTGCAAGAAACATAAAAATATTAAAGGAGCGATGTATCATTCGTCGTGTTGGCCCGGACAAAGGCGGCTTCTGGGAAGTCATTGAATGAATTGCTGATAGATTGTTGATTTAGGATAACATGTACACATTTAAGGATTTTCTGGCTGATCTGAAGAAATGGCAGTCGGAACATACGTCTGAGTATTACCGGTTCCTTGGTCTATTAGGGCAGGAGGAACTAAAGGTCATGAACATCTTCTTTGCCTTGGTGAAGCAGATGTCTATACGTGTTCCACGTCTGGTGGTAGAGGACGATGTCAGGATTCCGCAAGAGATGGCCGACATCACAAAACGCTCTCATACCATAGACAGGATGGTGAAGGCAATGGGCTATCAATGCACAGAACCTTTCCTGATGTCTCTTTTCTATTGGGTGTACTTTGAGCGCAGCTATGAATGGATATACGCAAAGATTAAGAATCCCATCCCTGGCTACAAGTTGGGCATTCTCAAATATCCGCTAAACTATATTGCAGACAAATATGTCGTAAAGAAAAGCCTGGAATCTGGCATCCGAACCCAGCAGGACTGGGACCGTTTTTGGAATCTGAGGACAGAAATGAGACAGTTGCCCTTTGACGAGATCTTTGAGGAACTGCCAGGCACTCCACTTATAGAGAGCAAAGTTGAGGAACAGCCGGAACTGCCTGCCAAAATAAATCTTCCTGCGACAAAGAAGGTGAGGCCTCTTTCTGAGATGCTTAACGTCCCAGACGAGGCATCGAAAGAGAAACTATTGGGAAACATCAAAAGCTTCTTGTTGGCAAAATCGAAAGGCCACGACCTGATACTTATGCTTGCTGCATTAAGGACTATCATCATTGCTCCGTCCAAAGAACCTGTGATTCCTGGAAAATTGATGATGACAGATTATAGGGAAGCATTAGCAATGGAGTTCCCCCAGCAGGGGATAGTTGGAGTGAGAACGATCCAACGAGCATATAATGATTTATACAGCAAAAATTCAAAAGGAAAACGCAACATTGAGAACTCTTGGTATGCACAAGAAGTGGCATATATCAGGTCTAAATTGCTCGAATAATATGTCGTTTTTGTCGCTTTTGTCGCTGAGAACAGAGAGCGACAGCATCTCCGTTTAATACACTCGGACAGCAACAGAAATAGTTGTAATTTTGCCTGCGGTTTGAAGAAATTCGAATCGCGGGCAATCTGTTTTATGCAGGTTGAAGCCAATTAGAAAACAGTTTTAACATTATAATATATGAATATGCTAAATGAGTTTCAAAACGTTGCCAACACCATCCAGGGATGGGATGCAACACAGGAGGAAGCACTGCTTTCGAGACAGCTTCTTTCCAACATCGAGAAGTGTGGGGATCACATCTCCATCACGTTAACTGGCAAAGGCGTTTCTGCCATTGCCAAAGTAATTAACGACATCATCGGTGAGAGCAAGTCGCCAGACAGTGTTCCCCCTGATGAGGAAGTCCTCCTTTCCAAGCAGGAAGTCAAGGAGAAGTTTGATGTCAGTGACACGACGCTATGGCTTTGGGCCAAGAAAGACTACTTGGTTCCTGTAAAAGTAGGACGTCGGGTAATGTATCGTGCTTCGGACATTAAAAGACTGATAAATGGACATTAGAAATACAGTAAAACATATGGATACAATGTCTGCATGGATTTCAATGTATACTGTATATGAACAGTCAACATCGGCTTCAGTGTATATGGCGGCTTCAACGGCCACCATATACAAAAAGGCCCCAATGGCTATAGTGAATAAACGGTACACACTTCATACAATGTATATACTGTATCCTATGTGTTCTATGTCTTCGATGAGTATTATGTATTATATTAATTCTTTGTATGATGAGAAATAAGATTATTTTATTTACTAACATCAAGGGAGGCGTAGGCAAGACCTCCTGTTGTGCGCTCTTTGCGCAGTATCTGAATGAGAGTGGTTTCCCCGTGAAAGTATTGGATGCCGACATACAGGCATCGTTGTACCGCCACAGAGAACGCGAGACGGATGCCACACCAGATGCCACAGTCCCATGGGCAGTTGGCACCTTGGACACAAGCAACCGTGAAGTGCTCCTGACTTCATTGAGGCAGGTACGTCAGTTTGAAGGCATAGTCCTGATTGACATGCCAGGCACGCTCAATGCAGCCAACCTCGATTTGCTTTACAGAGAGGCGGACCTCGCCGTGGTACCCATGTCCTATGACTATGACACCATCGATGCGACAGGCATCTTTATCCGTGTGGTCAAGCAGGTGAAGGACATCCGAATCGTGTTCCTTCCCAACCGAATCAACACTACAGAGAATCGTGCCGACGAGAGGAGGCAGCGCGAGGAGACGGTAAAAATTCTTGACGGCATAGGGCGGGGTACGCCGCGGATTAAGCAGAGTGTCGTCATCAAGCGTTACTCAACCATTGCACCGCTCGACAAGTACCAGAAGGCTGCCGTAGAACATGCATTTGATGCCATCATTGATGAACTGAAACAGAAGGGAGTATGAGTACACAGAAGAATCCTTTGCTGGACGTTAAGAATATGGAGAGTAGTGTTACGGAGATCACGCAACCCTCAAAGCCCCAGGGGCACCTGCTGTCCACGGAGGCAGCAGGCTCCAAGGTCCCCTGGCAGCATTTCTCCATGATCTGTGCCGTTGACATCGTGACGAAGATAAAGGCCATCTCCCACAATGAGGGTTTCACTGTACGCTGTGTTATCGAGAAATTTCTGCAAGACGGCATCGCCCGTTACGAACTGAAGCACGGTCCGATAACTGACCAACGGCGAAACATCAATGAAGTATTGTAATCACGTGTGAGTCTGTAACACTTTCCTATAACCTGTAATACAAAGAACAGTCCATGAACGTGTGTGGTAAAAATCAGAATTCAGTAAGGATATGCCAGTTGGAGTTTTGTGCTACCAAATTCGCAGGGCTCATCTGGCAGCCAAAACGAACTGGCCATGTTCGCAGGCTTACATGGGGGATGGCGTTCGCAGGCTCACACCTTAAAAGAAGGAGTAATAGACAATGATTAATAAGAGACTACAAGGCTCGCTTCTCTTAAAAGAGACGAGACCCGAGAAGGGCTTCTTTATGAAGTCCAGGGAGAAGTATTTCCTGCTGAGTGATGACAAGTGGCACACCAAGTTCTCTTGGGAGCCAGTAACTGTCGGAGATGTGTGGGCAGATGAGGAAGGTGGCAAATGCCAACTGCACTTCATGCTGCTGAATCCTGACGGTTCGACCACACAGATAGACCAGCCCTTCAGCCGTCAGCGGTACACCCTTTTTGAAGGCTACAGTCTCGATACCCATCGCTTAGACCTGATAGAGAAAGTGCTGCGTGAGAACAGGACGGGACTGTGCATCAGGAAGTGGCCAGCCTGCAATAACCTGCACATAAAAGTGACGGATCCGCTGCTGGATGACCTGAAAGGAGATGCGAAAATTTGCAGACATTCGCTTTCTACCCAATGCGTCATTCGACTGAACGGCAAACATCCCCACGCAGCATTCACAGAGGAAGAACTTGACCTGCTCCGCAGCCTGAAGAAAGAACGCGCCGACGTGCAGCTGATGTTTAATGCAATGATAAAAGAGTATGGACAGATGTCGAAGGAAGAACTCTTAACGACTGTCATCAATGGAAAATCATTCGACTGGTGGCGTGAGCACCTTATCAGGGCACTGGAGTTTTTCGACAAGATGAGGGACAGGGTAGCAGAAAATGCAGATTAGCCTATGGTGATAAAAATGACAACGATAGACGGTGCGCATGCCGCAAACGCTATCAACTATGTACTCGACAAGGAGAAGGCGAGGAAGGAGGACAAGCCCGTCTTCCTCACTTCCAACAACATCGAACTGAATCCAATGACTGGCAAGCCCTACTCTCCCGTAGATGTGCTGATGGACATGCAGCTCCTTCAGTCAGCATCCAAGCACCATGTCAGTAATCCCTTCTGGCGTATAGAACTATGCCCGCCCCAGGAGGTATGCCGCAACTGGACGATGGAACAGTGGGATGAATTTCACCGTGACTGTGTCAGCGTGCTGGATTCTACAGACTATATGCGTAATGTTGTGAAGGACAAGAAGGGCAAACCTGTCATTGACAAAAAGACGGGCAAGCCGAAGATAAAGGTATCTGGCAAGCATACAATGTTGGCAAACAGCCAATATGTAGCCACTGTACACTTTGACACCGGTAAACCCCATGTACACATTGTAGCCAACCGTCTGACGATAGACGGCCAGATGCAGGATCCCCACAAGTGTGAGGTCAGGGCCATGATGGCGGCGAACATCATCGCAGAGAAATACGGATGGACGAAGGCAGAGGACCGGGAGAACAAGCGGATGGAGCGGATACACGAGACGGCGATGAATGTACTGAAGCGAATGGATGCTTGGGACATTGAGACCTACTTCGCAGAAATGCGCAGGAACGGATTCGAGGCGGAGCCGACATACGACAGCAAGGGCATCTGCCGTGGCTATTCGATCGGCGAGAAACTGTATGACCTTGAAGGCAACTACTCCAGTACCGTGATGTATAAGGCCTCAGCAAGGAAGTTCGGACATGGGCGAGACCTGACTGTCTCAAAGCTTTACGGTACTTGGCTTAAGCAGCATCCTGAGAAGACGGTTACAGCGAGTGATGAGGATTTGACTCAAAGGACTGGCACTCATTCCGTCAATCCGTTCAAGGCAACGGAGCCAAAAGTCCAGAATGATGATGGAATGCAACAAGTTGTAAAGTCAAAGGACAATGATGTTCTTACACGACAGACAGAGCCTGTTGCCCAGGAGCAGGAAGCTGCCAAGCCGACAAAGGGCGAAGAAGAACGCAATATTGCAATATGGCTTGCGGAATGTGCTATCAGCCGTTTCATCAACAGTCCATTCAAGACAGAGTTCAGCCTGCATGACCAGGAAGATGTACTGCCGGAAGGCATTGTTGCAAAAGCCATCAATATGGAAGAAGATGCCGGTGCATCGTTCTGTGAGGGCAACCTCAAACAGGCGGCCCAGACATTCCTTGATTCAGTAGAATATGGTGCCGAGCGTATCAGCGACACAACAGACAAGTTGCTTGACGTAGTTGTTAACATCGCCTTGCCAGAGACGCAACCTTCCCTTGGAGGTGGTTCTGGTAATAACGACCTACCCAAGAAAAAGGACGATGAATGGCAATGGTGGAAGAAGAACGGTTTTATCAGAAGTCAGCGTAATAGAGGATTGAAGAGATGACACCTTATTTATATATATGTATGAGTAGAAATTACCGCAGCATGCTTCCCTCTGGCTATAGCCAGATGCAGGGAGGCAACATCGGGGAACGGCAAGGCAGTCCCCGTCAGCAGGAGAAGCCGGATGACATCCTGCAAGTAAATAACAAGCAAGATGTCTTTAAGACCAATTCAGCACAGCGTAGCGAAGGCGTGGTATTCTTCGATCAGCAGGAATATGAGCGTCGTGTAAAGGTTGTCGTGCAGGGCAAACTCCTTGAAAGTTCTGTCAGGGAAGCTATCGGCATGCTCAATGAGCAGTTAGGCCGATTGGGGAGCATCCCCCTTGATGCAATGAGGAACAACTGCAGCAAGCTTGTCAACCAGGACATGGACATTGCACCATTGGAAGAGATGAACATAAAAGCGGCGAATACGCTCTACGAGGTGGCGACAAACATTCACTGCTCCAAGCTCATGAGTCACTACAATGAAGAATTGACGAAAGCCGATCGTAAGAAATGGCAATTGTCAGAAACTGACAAGGCAATGATGGCGGAGGCTGACAAAGCCTGCAAATATATTGAGAAGATTGCCGGAAAACATCTCACTAGAATGGTTTCACGTATGGAGTGGTTCCCTGTCGCCTATCACCTTGCAGACAAGGCAGCACTCGTAGCATTCCCCATTCTCGGATACTATACGGGAAAACATCATTTGGATGACACCATGCTACTTATGTGGATGATTGCTGCTATGCCAATTGTTGCCGTGACAGCTATATGGGCTATCAACGAACTATGGGGATGGTTAGAAAAAAATGGTGTCCGCCACATTAATGGCGAACACCTCAAATACCGACATAAAAATGTAGAAGAACACTAACTACATAAATGAGAACTATTCTACACGCAGCACTAATGTATCGTCTGCCAAGGAGGAAGCACCTACCGAAATGGTAAACGTACCAGGTTCGCACCTCCACTTGAAGTCCTCGTCATAGAAGGAAAGCAGTTCTTTATCAATGGTGAAACTGACAGTCTGTTTTTCACCCGCTTTCAGGTGGATACGCTGGAAGCCGCGCAGCTCTTTCACGGGACGCGTCATCGAAGCATAGTTGTCGGTGATATATAGCTGTACCACCTCGTCGCCGTCACGCAACCCGGTATTCTGGATATCTACACTGACGGTGGCCGTTTCCGAAGAAGTCATCTCTGTCTTGTCAATGCGCAGGTTGTTATACTCAAATGTTGTGTAGCTCAGACCGTAACCGAACGGGTGCAGCTCAGGAG
>Ga0326512_10003744_pt1 | contig 11108 bp, 16 predicted proteins | sample 1_2617_0518_D_FD_203652 | JGI IMG/M metagenome (GOLD analysis project Ga0326512, IMG submission 203652) | Bovine rumen microbial communities from UC Davis, California, United States - 1_2617_0518 | ecosystem: Host-associated > Mammals > Digestive system > Stomach > Rumen | place: USA...
GAAGGTCATCCGAATATAAGTGATAAAGAATGGGATGACAAATATTTTGAACTCCTTCTATTGGAACGACAAACTGGAATAGTGTGTGCAGATTCTCCTACTCAACGAGTTAATTATCAAGTAGTGAATGAATTAAAAAAGGTAAAACATAATCATCCAATGCTTTCGCTTGATAAAACAAAAGATTGGAATACTTTTGTTAATTATTTTAAAGGTAAAGATGCAGTATGTATGCAAAAACTTGATGGTCTAACTTGTTCTTTAAGATATTTAGATGGTAGACTTGTGAGCGCAGAGACTCGAGGTAATGGAATAGAGGGCGAAGATATCTTGCATAATGCCTTAGTGGTAACAAATATTCCAAAAAAAATAAAATTTAAAGATGAACTTATAGTAGATGGTGAAATATTATGCACTTATCAGGCTTTTGAAAAATTTAAAGATGAGTATGCTAATCCTCGTAATTTCGCTTCTGGTTCTATAAGACTACTTGATAGTAAAGAGTGCGGCCGCAGATGCCTAACTTTTGTGGCCTGGAATGTGGTAAATCATCCTTGGGGTAATAGTTTTAATGATAATATGTCTAATCTTTATGCTCTTGGTTTTACTACAGTTTATAGAACTCCACTTACACTCACAAATGATTTATTAACATTTTTCCAAGAAAATAACTTTGGTGGATATCCAATAGATGGTTTAGTAGCAAGATTTGATGATATAGCCTATGGAGAATCACTTGGGACTACGGGGCATCATAGTCGAGCCGCATACGCTTTCAAATTCTATGATGAAGAATATGAAACAACTTTAAAAGATATTACTTGGACTATGGGTCGTACTGGCCAACTTACTCCGGTCGCGATATTTGAACCAGTAGATACAGGGGATTCAATTATAGAAAAAGCGAGTTTACACAATATTAGTGTTATGAAAGAAACACTACACGGAACTGGTTTTAAAGGACAAAAAATAAAAGTTGCAAAAATGAATGATATAATCCCGCAAATAGTCTGGGCAGAATGGGGAAAACAATATGAGTATTAAACAAAAAATATTAAAAAGAAAATATGAAAAATGTAATAAGTATATTTATATAGTTTGTCAATGGGCTAAATGGGGAGTTATTAAAGAAAAATGGACTGGTAAAGTTAATGAAAATGGTGAGCCATTAATTATAAAATATAATGACCATAATGGCGAGTATGATAGTTATTATACTTGCTGTTGGTTTAATGCTACAAGTGGTATTACTATTGCATATTATTTTAATAAAAACAAGGCTGAAAAACTATGTCAGTTGTTAAATAGTGAGGTAAGAATATGACAGAATATTTTGAAATACCTAAAATATGTCCTATTTGCGGCGGCGCCTTAGAGGTGGTATGTGAGGTAGATACCGAAGTCCTTATGTGCACTAATGAGGCTTGCGAAGGGAAACTTTGTAATAGACTTGACCATTTTGCTGGTAAAAAGGGTCTTGATATAAAAGGTTTGTCTAAAGCGACTCTTGAGAAACTCATTGACTGGGGCTGGGTAACAATGCCAGCAGATTTGTATACATTACACAAGAGACGCAATGAGTGGATTAGTAAGCCTGGCTTTGGTCAAAAATCTGTTGATAATATACTTGAAGCGATTGAAGCCAGTAGGAAACCTAAACTAGACGCTTTTATTTCTGCTATTGGTATACCTCATATTGGAAAAACATTGTCTAAAGAAATAGTAAAATATTTTGATGACTTCAATCAATTTAAAACTGCGGCAAAAGAGCGTTGGGATTTTACTCAAATTGAAGGAATTGCTTATGAAAAAGCTTCAGAAATTTGGAATTTTGATTATAGCGAAGCTGAATTAGTAGACAATTTTATGTATTGCTATATAAAAGATGAGCCTGCGGCCGCAGATAATCTTAAAGGCGAAAGTATTTGTGTTACTGGCAGGCTTAATAAATTCAAAAATAGAGATGAATTAGTTGAGGCTATCCAAAACCACGGAGGAAAAGTGGTTAGCGGCGTAAGTAAAAATACTACTTGGTTGATTACTAACACTCCAAACTCTGGTTCTGCGAAAAACGCAGCCGCGCAAAGGCTTAATATACCTATTATAACAGAAGAAGAGTTTATCAATTTATATCTCTCTTAACTAGTATATAAAATTTTTGATTTGCAAATTTTCAAAAATTTTTGTATAATAAATATATGATAAGGATGAAAAAAATTAAATGAAACAGAAAGAAATTAAAAATCTTGCGAAAAAAATTGCGTAGCAAGAACTAAAGCTTCAATAGGCTACAACTCAAGAAGAAAAAACAAGAGCTGAAAATGAAATTATTAAATTATCGGCTTGTGTTCATTCGGTCGAGGATATGATTGACCTAGACGAGGCTATTCAAGATATATTAGAAAAAATTTCTTGACTTTAAAAAAATTTTTTGTTATAATTATCATACAGAGTAAAACTCTGAAAGAAAATAAAAATTTAATTGAACAAAAGGAGAAAAATTAAAATGGCAAAGATGTCTGAAAACAGTATTAAAGTAATTAATTATTTGAAGGAAAATGCTGGCAAGAAATTAACTAGCCAAGATGTTGCAGAAGCTCTTGACCTGAGCGTTAGCACTGTAAACGGTGTATTCACTGCTCTTTCTAACAAGAAACTTGGTTATCGTGAAGAAGCTACCATAACTGGTGCTGTTGATATTTCTTTCCTTGCTATTACTGAAGATGGCGAAACCGCTGATCTTTCAGAAATTAGCGAAAATGGTCAGAAGATTATGGCTTACCTTAAAGACGTAAAAGGTCAGAACGTAACTGCTACTGACGCTGCTGATGCTCTTGATATTGAAAAGAGAAAATTCACTGGTGCATTCAACGCTCTTGTTAAGAAAGGTCTTGCAGTTCGTAATGCCGCTAAGGTTGAAGGTCCTGTAACAGTTAAGTACCTCGTACTTACTGACGAAGGAATGAGCTTCGATCCTAATGAAATTACTGAGTAATTGTTTGGCCAATATCAGTTAATTAAACACTTATAAAATTTATTATAATCTGGAGGAGGAAGTTCCTCCAGATTATTTTAATTATAAGGAGAATTTAAAAATGCCAAGATACAATAATTTAACAGGGCAAAAATTTGGAAAATTGACTGTACTAAAAAGAGATTTAGAACACACTGGTGGAGCGGCTTATTGGATTTGTTAGTGTGAATGCGGTAACATAAAAAGTATTCGTGGAAGTAATTTAACAACTTCAGTCAAACCAACGAGAAGTTGTGGGTGTTTAAATAGAGAAATAAATTCTAAACGCATTGATACAACATCATAGATTGGAAAAAAATATGGTAGGCTGACAGTATTAGAACGAGATTTAAATAAACCGGTTGGTCATCAACAAGAAAGTTTTTGGAAGTGTTAGTGTGAATGTGGAAATATTACAAGTGTTAGACTATCTTAGTTAACCTCTGGAAGAACTCGTTCATGTGGTTGTTTACGTAGTGAATTATTAACAAAATCTAATACACTTAATATTAAAGGATAGAAATTTGGTATGTTGACGGCCATTAAAAGAACAAATTAGAAAACACCAAAAAATGCTTGGTTATGGTTATGTAAATGCGAATGCGGAAATGAAATATTAGTTCCTACAGATTTACTTACTAGCGGTCATGTGCATTCTTGTGGTTGTTTAAAAACTTCAGTCGGTGAATATTATATTTCCAATATTTTGAAAGAAAATAATATTAAATATATTAAAGAATATATTTTTAAAGACTTAAAGAGTGATAAAAATGCTTATTTACGTTTCGATTTTGCAATTTTAGATGATAACAACAATCCCATAAGACTTATAGAATTTGATGGAGAATAGCATAATGATAAAAATTCTATATATTATTCTGAACAACTAGTTCAAAATGATATTTTAAAAAATAACTATTGTAAAAAGAATAATATACCTTTAGTACGAATACCTTATAAAACATTGAATATTTTATCTTTAGATTTAATTTTAGGAGATGAATATTTAATATAATGTAGATTATAATGATGATAATTGGTTTAGTGTTGGGTTTAGTGATTATGTTTTTTGCTCTTCGCCCAAAACTAAAGATAATTCAAAATAATAACAAAATTATAGAAGAGCAAAAAATATCATTAGAAAATTCTATTAATTTTTATACGAATGAAATAAATCAAAAAAAAGTATAGCTTCAAAGTTTAGAAACTAAACAAGCAGAATTTAAGAAGCATATAGAAGATTTACGAGAGCAAGCGGATAAAGATAATGAGATTATTTATCAAAAAAGTCGTGAATTAATGGAAGAAAAGTTGTCTGCGGCCGCTGATAAAGAAGCTGAGAAATTTCAACAAGCACAAGAAGAAGCTAAAGAAACTTATTTACAAATGCTTGAAGAAATATCTAAAAGTTCTTTAAAAGAAATAGAGGATAAAAGAAGAGAGGTTGCGGATCTGGAAGAAAAACTCTCGGTTATGAGAGCCAAAGCCGACGCCGCAATAGCTGCAGCGAAAAGAGAAGAAGAAAAATTATTAGAAATAGATAAATATAAAATTCTTGTAACTGATTTAGACCTATTGGAAATAAACCGTTTACGAGAAATTGCTCCATATTTTAGAAACGCAAGAGCAATATACAAAATTATTTGGGAAAGCTACTATAGAAATCTTACAACGGAAATGATAGGTAGGGTTATAGGTTCTGGTACACATACTGGAATATATAAATTAACCAATACTAAAAACCAAAAGATTTATATAGGCTAGGCCGTGGATCTTGCTTCCAGATGGAAGGATCATATTAAGTGCGGCCTTGGCATTGACGCACCGAATAATATGCTCTATAAAGCTATGCAAAAAGATGGAGTTGAAAACTTTACATTTGAAGTTTTAGAAGAGTGCGAACGCAGTCAATTAAATGATAGAGAAAAATATTATATCGAGTTTTACCGCGCTCAAGAGCACGGCTACAATATGTCTCGAGGCGGCGCCCGCAATTAAGGAGGAAAAAATGGAAGTAACTTTAACTCATGTTACAGAAAACCCAATTACTGCAATAGAAGAAGCTGCTTGTAACTGTTATGATAGTAAACCTACTGGTGGTAAAATAATGAAGGCTTGTTATAATTCAGGTCATCATTCGGTATTAGAATTTGCTAATTTTACTTTCCATATTACTGGCGTAAGTAGGGCGCTTTTAGCTCAACTTACTCGACACAGACATGCTGGCTTCGCAGTTAGAAGTCAAAGATATTGCACAGAAGATAATTTTGATTATGTGACTCCGCATTCAATAGAAAGCAATAAAGAAGCTTTAGTAAAATATAGATTACTTATGTCTAAATGTAGAAAAATTTATGAAGAACTCCAATCTCTTGGAATTTCAAATGAAGACGCAAGATATATTCTTCCTAATGCTTGTTGTACTACTTTAGAATTTACTTGTAATGGTAGAGAGCTTATTCATGTTTGCAATGAGCGACTCTGTACTCGCGCGCAATGGGAAATAAGAGAATTGGTTTCAAAAATGAAAGAATGTGTAAAGAATTATAATAAAGAATGTTCTGAATTTTCTGAATTACTGCAACCCAAATGCGGCAGATTACACTACTGTCCAGAGCATAAGTCTTGTGGAAGAGAACCAAAATTATCTCAGCTATTGGATAGTTATAATAAATTAAAAAATTTAAACATATAATTGCGTAAGTTGACATTTTATTAAAAATTTAGTATAATAATTATAGTAAATAAATTGAAAGTGAGTAAATAAATATGAAACAAGAATTTATTGATTTTTTAAACGCATTGATGGAAGCTGCTCCAGAAGTAGTAGATAAACTTATGACAGATAATATTAAAATATATATAGAAGCTTTAAAAGATAAAAAACCTGAGAAGCCTATATTAACTGACAATGGTAAACTAATTCTTAAGTTTATGCAAGAACAAGATAGTACAACAGCATATAAAGCAAAAGATATTGCGGATCAACTATTTGTATCTTCAAGAAAAGTATCTGGTGCTATGAGAAAGTTGGTAACCGATCAGTTTGTAGAAAAAATTGGTGAAGCTCCGGTTTCATATATAATTACTGAAAAAGGAAAAAATTTAAAAATTGAAGATTAAAATAAATTGGGCACAATTTATTAATTTCGTCATTTTAGTTTTTATATAATATAGAACAAAAAAGTGAAGGAGTAAAAAATATGTGCGGAATTTATAAATATGAAAATACTATAAATCATATGGTATATATAGGTCAAGCTATTGATTTACAAGAAAGACATAAAAAACATTGTAGAAATATTTTAGACCAATCACATCAAGAAGATATTTATAAAGCTTTTAGAGAGTTTGGTTTTGAAAATTTTGATTATGAAATATTAGAATAGTTCGAAGAGTTTAATCAAGATAAATTAAATGAGCTTGAATGTTATTATATTGAAAAGTTTAATTCTTTAAAGCCAAATGGTTATAATATGGTGCCTGGTGGCACAAATGGTGCGGGTTTAGCAAAAGGTAAAGCTGTTGAATATTATGATATATATGGTAATTATATAGAAACTTTTAATTCTGCTCATTAGGCAGAATTAAAAACAGGTATTAATTATAGCTCTATTTGTGCTTGTTGTAGAAAAGAAATATAGCATACAAAAGGTTATTAGTGGAAATATGTTAATAGTGATAAAATTATTAATGATATTTCTAAAGATGGAATTATAATTAATGAAAGAAAAGTGTATCAATATGATTTAAAAGGTAATTTAATAAAAGTTTACAGTACTTTAAAAGAAGCTTCAGAAATAAGTAAAATTAATAAAGCATTAATTTGTAAAGTATGTAAATTCAATGGTAATACTGCTGGTGGATATGTATGGAGATATGAAGGTGATGACTTTAATAGTCATAAAACCATTACAAAAGAACGAGTAGTAGAACAATATGATAAAAATATGAATTTATTAAACACATTTAGCAGTTTAACTGAAGCAGCACACCAAACAAAATGTAATCGCGCTAACATTTCTTCGGTATGCTTAGGAAAAAGAAAGACTGCTAATGGATATATATGGAAATATAAAATAAATTAAAATTTTAAAGAGTAAAAAGGAGATTATTTAGAATGGCTAAGAGAATGATTAATCAGACGCATGTAGAAGGAAAACTTTATCAACACGACCTCACATTAAAAGTAACTGGAGAAAACTCTAAACATCCAGGTACAGAATTCATTAGTGGTAATATTGAAATTGCAACTGACGATGCTGGTATTAATATAGTACCTGTTCATTTTACTTATGTAACAGCTACTACTTCTAAAGGTAAAACAAATGATACTTTTACCACATTAAAAAATATTATAGATAAAGTTTACAAAACAGTAATGGAAGATGGCGATGATAAAGCAACTTGTCTTCGTATTGACTCTGCTATTGGTTTAAATGAATTCTATAGCGATAGAAGTGGTAAAGAAGAATTAGTAAGCGTAAAACGCAATGAAGGTGGTTTCGTTCACGTAGTTTCTTCTTTAAATGAAGCAGAAGCGGCAAGAAACACTTTTGATTGCGATATAGTTATTACAAATGTAAGACACATTGAAGCAGATGAAGAAAGAGAAACACCTGAGAAAGCTATTGTCAAAGGAGCTATCTTTAATTTTAGAAATGAACTTCTTCCAGTAGAATTTACAGTAGTTCATCCCGGTGCTATAGCTTATTTTGAAGATCTTGGTGCTAGTTCACAAAACCCAGTATTTACAAGAATTAAAGGTAGCCAAATTTCGGAAGTTATTGTTCGTAAAGTAACTGAGGAATCTGCGTTTGGTGAGCCTTCTGTAAGAGAATATAGAAACACTCGTAAAGATTTCGTTATTACTTGGGCTGCTAAAGATCCTTATGATTGGGATGATGAAGGAACAATTCTTGCTTCTGAACTTAAAGAAGCTATGGCAAATAGAGAAGTAACTCTTGCTGAACTTAAGAAACGTTCTGACGATTATAAAGCTTCAAAAGGTAGTGCTATTCCTGCGGCGCCCGCACACAGCGATTTTGATTTTTAATCAATAATAAGGAGGAAAAATAATGGCTATTGATTTATTGTCACTTCAACCTCATAAGGTAAGTAGAGATTTGTCTGGCTATATTACCTTCATATATGGGCCCGCGAAATCTGGCAAGACAACATTCGGTAGTAAAATGCCAGGAGCTCTGCTCCTAGCATTTGAACGCGGATATAATGCATTACCTGGTGTTTATCACCAAGACATTGCGACTTGGGGAGAAATGAAGCAAGTCTTAAGAGAACTTAAGAAACCAGAAGTAAAAGAAAGATATAAGTCTATAGTTGTTGATACCGCTGATATTGCGGCAGAGCTTTGTCAAAAATATGTTTGTAATCAGCTTGGTATTGAAAATATAGGTGATGGTGGCTGGACTACAAATGGCTGGAGCAAATATAAGAAAGAGTTTGAAGAGGTTTTCCGCACTTTAGCTCAATTGGGTTATGCAGTTGTTTTTATTTCTCACGATAAAGAAAAAACAATTAAGCCTCAAAACTCCAATGAATATCAGCAAATAGGCTCTTCTATGCAAAGCTCGGCTTTATCAGTCATAGAGAATATGTCTGACATTATTGGATATGCCCATCCAAAAGTTACTGACAATGGAAGTCGTATGGTATTAACTTTACGTTCTCTTGATAATAGTATTCGTTGCGGATGTAGATTTAAATATATTCAGCCTGAAATTGATTTTAGTTATAAAGCTTTAACAGATGCTTTAAATGAAGCTATTGATAAAGAAGCTCAAGAAACAAATAATCAATTTGTTACGGATGAAAGAAATGCAGCTCCGGTTGTAAAAGAATATAACTTTGATGCTTTGATGAAAGAGTTTAAGGATTTAGCTGGAACCCTTATGCAAAGAAGCCAAACAAATGGTGTAAAAATTACACATATTGTTGATAAATATTTAGGTAAAAATAAAAAAGTTGGCGATGCAACGCCTGAACAAGCTGAATTAATTTACTTAATCATTGAAGAAATTAAGCAAGATTTAATATAATATAAAAGCCGAGGATAAAAATCCTCGGCTTGATTTTACTTAAAATTTATGATATAATATATATGGAAAAATGATAAAGGGAGTTGATATATACATTGCATAAAGTAAAATGTAAAGTTTGCGGCCGCGTCTTTGACCGCGACAAAGAGCCCTTTAAACAAGTATCTGAACGGCGTTATGCTCATCTAGCTTGCGCAGTTGCAGAAGAAAATGAAAAATCACAAGCTCAAAAAGATAAAGAAGATTTAGAAAAATATATAATGCAATTATTAGGGGAAGAATATATTACTCCCAGAGTAAGAAAACAAATAAATAGTTATATTGAAGAATATAATTTTACTTATTCAGGTATGAAAAAAGCTTTGGTTTATTTTTATGAAGTTCAAGGAAATGATAAAAAAAAGGCTAATGGCGGAATAGGAATAATTCCTTATATTTATCGTCAAGCTTATGAATATTATTATTCTTTATGGTTAGCTAATCAAAAAAATGAGAATAAAATTATTGTTGATTACAAACCAAAAGTAATTGAAGTGCGGATAGCGTCTCCGCAGCGTAAGCCGCATAAAAGACGCTTATTTACTTTTTTTGAGGAGGATAGATAAATGAGTAGTAAATATATAGATAACACTTCTATAATGCAAGTTATAGGTTGCGTTTACAATGATCCTTCTCTTTTAGACCAAACTGAAAAATATACGATTACTGACGAAGACTTCCCAAATAATTTTCACAAAATAGTATTTGGCGCCATTTATAATATTTATAATTTAGGTGCTACAAAAATTACACTAAAAAATATTTTAGATTTTTTAGCTCAGCACCCGAAGTCAGAAGCTGTGTTTAAAAAAGAAAAAGGTGAAGAATGGTTAATTCAAATAGCTGATAATGCCACTTCTACCGCTTTTGATTATTATTATAATCGTTTAAAGAAAATGACTTTATTGAGAGCTTTTGATAATAGAGGTATAGATGTATCTCATTTATATGACCCAGATAATATTTTAGATACAAGGAAAAAGCAAATTCAAGAAGAATGGTTAGATAATACAAGTTTGGTAGAAATAGCTAACAAGATTATTGAAGAAGTAGACCAGATAGTATCTTCCCATGTAAATCAGACTTTTGGCGAAGTACAAAGACCTGATGATGGGGCTTTAGATTTGCGGGAGCGCCTTAAGCAGAGACCTGATGTTGGAGTTCCATTATATGGACCACTAATTAACACTGTTACACGAGGAGCTAGACTTAGAAAATTTTATTTGCGGTCGGCGCCTTCTGGATACGGTAAAACGAGATCTATGGTGGGAGATGTCTGCTATATAGGTTGTGATGAAATCTATGACGAAATGTTTGGATGGATAAAAAATGGTACTGCAGAACCCGTTTTATATATTACCACAGAACAAGAACTTGAAGAAATTCAAACTTTGATGTGGGCTTTCATAGCTGGAGTAGATGAAGATCATATAATGAATAATAGATATGAAGGCGATGAAGAAGATAGGGTAGATAAAGCCATTGAGGTTTTGAAAAGAAGTAAAATTTTTATTGTAGAACTACCTGATTTTTCATTAAGAGATGTAGAAAATATTATTAAACAGAGTATTAGAGAAAATGAAGTAAAATATGTTGTTTTTGACTACATTATGACCTCGCTTAAAATACTCGAAGAAATCTCAAATCGAGCAGGTGGTATTCGATTAAGAGAAGATAATATTTTATTTATGCTTTCCCGCAGATTAAAAGATATTGCAAATGAATATGGTGTATTTATATTATCAGGAACTCAATTAAATGCGGATTGGCGGGAGTCTGAAACCCCCGACCAAAACTTATTGCGCGGAGCAAAGAGTATTGCAGACTCTATAGATTTGGGTATGCACTTACTTCCTACCACGCAAAAAGATTTAGAGGGGTTAGAAACTATACTCGCTGCAAATACTTTTGACAAGCCTAATGTAAAAATATCAGTATATAAAAACCGCCGCGGCAGATATAAAGGTATATACTTATGGACTAAAGCGGATTATGGT
>Ga0326512_10003745_pt1 | contig 11105 bp, 7 predicted proteins | sample 1_2617_0518_D_FD_203652 | JGI IMG/M metagenome (GOLD analysis project Ga0326512, IMG submission 203652) | Bovine rumen microbial communities from UC Davis, California, United States - 1_2617_0518 | ecosystem: Host-associated > Mammals > Digestive system > Stomach > Rumen | place: USA: California...
CCAAATTTGATTCTTTCTCGGGGGGGGGAAGTTGACAATTTTCTTATAATCAGAATGTTACATAAGATTTCCATTTTTTTTCTGATTTTATCGTAAAAATTGCAAAATTATCAATATATCTGTTTGTTTATCAATTGCTTAACATAATTTATGAATTCGAAAAATTTTCTGAAAATACTTTATGAAATGTTTGGTAGATTGAACTTATTTTCCTAAATTTGCCACGCTTTCAAGATATTATTGCAATCAGATATATAATAGAAACAGCCTAAAACGTCTGAGCCTAGAACGAAATGCGCGAAGGCTATATAGGCATACTATGGAAGCATTGTTTAATTTGGAAAACACGTTAACCCTAGAGAGGGGGCTAACCTGAGAAGGCCGCTCCCTTTCGCTTTTATCAGACGCAACAACTCCTCTGCTCCCATCTGCATTGATTTCCCCTTGGCAAGAGCCTTGTACTCCTCAGTAGCCTGGGGAATCATTCTCAAAATTTTGTAGAATCAAAAAAGAGCAGCAAGCACCATCGGCACTTGCTGCTTCTTGATAAGATATGTGGGGGGATTATTCGCCCTTCTCCATCTGAGCCTTCAACTGAGCGAGCACGTCGATGTCACCGAGCGTAGTGCTGGCTGCAACGTTCTCAATCTTCGGCGTGTCGTCCTTCTTGGCGCGCGGAGCCTTCTTGGCGGCCTTCTTCTCCTCACGGGCGGGATCCTCGAAGGTGCGGCTGTGAGAGAGGATGATGCGCTTCGAGTCCTTGTTGAACTCAATCACCTTGAAGGGCAGCGTCTCGCCGGCAACGGCCTGTGTGCCGTCCTCCTTCTGGAGGTGCTTGGGAGTGGCGAAGCCTTCCACGTTCTCGTCGAGTGCGACCACAGCGCCCTTCTCAAGCAACTCTGTGATCTTGCCTTCGTGGATAGAGCCCACGGTGTACTTGGCCTCGAATACATCCCAAGGATTGTCCTCGAGTTGCTTGTGGCCGAGGGAGAGACGGCGGTTCTCCTTGTCGATGTCGAGCACGATGACGTCGATCTGTGCGCCCACCTGCGTGAACTCTGAAGGATGCTTCACCTTCTTGGTCCAACTGAGGTCGCTGATGTGGATCAGACCGTCGACACCCTCCTCGAGTTCTACGAACACACCGAAGTTGGTGAAGTTGCGAACCTTGGCGGTGTGCTTGCTGCCAACAGGATACTTGGTCTCGATGTTCTCCCATGGATCCTCGCGGAGTTGCTTGATGCCGAGTGACATCTTGCGCTCGTCGCGGTCGAGTGTCAGGATGACGGCCTCCACCTCTTCGCCCACCTTGAGGAACTCCTGGGCACTGCGGAGGTGCTGGCTCCAGGACATCTCGCTGACGTGGATCAGACCCTCAACGCCGGGCTGTATCTCAACGAATGCACCGTAGTCGGCGAGCACGACAACCTTACCCTTCACGTGGTCACCGACCTTCAAAGTCTGGTCGAGAGCATCCCAAGGATGAGGTGTGAGTTGCTTCAGGCCGAGGGCAATGCGCTTCTTCTCATCATCGAAGTCGAGGATGACGACATTGATCTTCTGGTCGAGTTCAACGACCTTGTGGGGATCGTCGACGCGGCCCCAGGAGAGGTCTGTGATGTGGATGAGTCCGTCGACACCACCGAGGTCGACGAATACGCCGTAAGAGGTGATGTTCTTGACGGTACCCTCGAGGATCTGACCCTTCTCGAGTTTGCCGATGATTTCCTTCTTCTGGGCCTCGAGTTCCTGCTCGATGAGGGCCTTGTGGGAAACGACGACATTGCGGAACTCCTGGTTGATCTTCACGATCTTGAACTCCATCGTCTTGCCAACGAACTGGTCGTAGTCGCGTATGGGATGGACATCGATCTGGCTGCCGGGCAGGAATGCCTCGATGCCGAACACGTCGACAATCATACCACCCTTGGTGCGGCACTTGATGTAACCCTGCACAATCTCCTCGTTGTCGAGGGCTGCGTTCACGCGATCCCAAGACTTCGACAGGCGGGCCTTCTTGTGGGAAAGGATGAGTTGACCTTTCTTGTCCTCGGCGCTCTCAACGTAGACCTCCACGACATCGCCGATCTTCAGGTCGGGGTTGTAGCGGAACTCGCTGGCGGGGATGATACCGTCGCTCTTGTAGCCGATGTTGACAACTACTTCCTTCTTGTCGACGGAGATGACCTTACCTTCGACAACCTGATGGTCGGCTACTTTACTAAGGGTCTCGTCATACGCCTTGTCAAGTTCTTCCTTGCTGACATTGGCGCTGGTGCCGTTTTCGAACTCATCCCAATTGAAGTCATCAAGTGGCTTCACGTTCTTTGTTAATTCTGACATTTATTCGCCCCCGTTTTCTGGGGGTAGGAGCCTGAACAGACGTTTATCAGACCATAATTAAAGTGGTTAATAATCAGTGGAAGCCGACGCCTGTTCCGGCTCCCATTGCCCAGTATGGGCATAAAGTGGCTGCAAAGGTACAAATATTATTGAACATTGGACATTGAGCATTGAACATTTTTTTAGGGATTTATGATTAATTAACCAAAAAGGGCCGACTCTGTCAAGTCAGCCCTTCTGTCTTTGCTATTGAAATCAATGAATCAATGTTCAATCTTCAATCTTCAATGTTCAATGAATCAAACGATTCCCTGAGCCATCATAGCCTTGGCAACCTTCATGAAGCCGGCCACGTTGGCACCCTTCACGTAGTTGATGTAGCCGTCCTTCTCAGTACCGTACTTCACGCAGTTCTCGTGGATGTCGTTCATGATGCGCTTCAGGTAGTTGTCCACCTCCTCAGCCGTCCATGACAGACGCTCAGAGTTCTGCGACATCTCGAGACCTGACACTGACACGCCACCAGCGTTGCTGGCCTTACCAGGAGAATAGAGCAACTTGGCGTCCTGGAAGATCTTGATGGCCTCAGGCAGAGTAGGCATGTTGGCACCCTCGGCCACGGCGATAATACCGTTGTTGACCAGAGCCTGAGCCTCGTCGCCGTTGATCTCGTTCTGAGTGGCGCAGGGCAGGGCGATGTCGGCCTTCTCATACCAGGGGCGCTTGCCCTCGTGGTACTGGGCTGTGGGATATTCCTCGACATACTCCTTGATACGTCCGCGCTCCACGTTCTTCAACTCCATGATGTAGTCGAGTTTGGCGCGGTCGATACCGTCGGGATCGTAGATGTAACCGTCAGAGTCAGACATGGTCATGGGGATGGCACCCAGTTGGAGACACTTCTCGGCGGCATACTGAGCCACGTTGCCCGCACCGGAGATGAGCACCTTCTTGCCCTTCAGTTCGATGCCGCGTGTGGCAAGCATGGAGCAGAGGAAGTAGACGGTACCGTAACCAGTAGCCTCAGGACGGATGAGCGAACCGCCGAAGGGGATTCCCTTGCCTGTGAGCACACCCTGGAACTGGTGGGTCAGTTTCTTGTACTGTCCGAAGAGATAGCCTACCTCGCGACCACCGACACCGATGTCACCGGCAGGAACGTCCTCGTCAGGACCGATCACGCGATAGAGTTCGTTCATGAAGGCCTGGCAGAAGCGCATCACCTCAGCGTCGCTCTTGCCACGGGGAGAGAAGTCTGAACCACCCTTGGCACCGCCCATGGGCAGTGTGGTCAGAGAGTTCTTGAAGGTCTGCTCGAAGGCGAGGAACTTCAGGATGCCGAGGTTCACGCTCTTGTGATAGCGCAGGCCGCCTTTGTACGGGCCAATGGCGTTGTTGTGCTGGATGCGGTAGCCCATGTTGGTCTGGACGTTACCCTTGTCGTCGACCCAAGTGATGCGGAACTCGCACACACGATCGGGGATGCACAGACGCTCGATAAGATTGGCCTTCTCGAACTCGGGGTGCTTGTTATACTCTTCTTCGATGGTGGGAAGAACCTGAGAAACTGCCTGGATGTACTCCGGCTCATTGGGGAAGCGCTGCTTCAACTGCTCTACAACTTGTGCTGCATTCATAATCTTGTCTTTTTAGTTGTTTGTTATACTGATTTTGTTTATTATCTCGTTTGCGGTTGCAAAATTATAGCAAAAACCGCAAATCTCCAAACATTTTGCAATAAAAATCGTGCAAACGCTTACGTTTTGTTACTTAATTGATATATATCAAGGCAAAAGGTCATTCCGTCGTTTCTTTCTTGTGCCCGAACACATGTGAAAAGCCGGCGGGCATCCTTTTGGCCCCCGCCGGATCTTCGCGCGTATAATATAATAAGGAGTCCACCTGCCTGCTGTAGGGCGTTTAGCTTGTCTAACGCCGCACAAGGTATAATGACATGAGCGGCGTTTGACAAGCAAAACGCCCTACAGCAGGTGGAGAAAGCACTTGAGTAACATTAGATTTATTTGTTGCTCCAAGTCCACCTTTTATACTTTCACAGCCATTAAACATATACTCATGCCCTGCAGCCCATGTATCCTGATGGTCCCTTCGCTACTGTTGTTTTGATGAGGTTCGCCTTCATGGTCTAGGAATGTGAATAGATAGGCTTTGCAGAGGATAATCCCGTTCTGTAGTGTCTGGAATTCAAGAGTAATAACGAGGGGTGTACCCCCATGTACTGCCTTTTTGGAGAGGCTTGCTACTGAGCACAAGAGCCATACAACACGCTGACAATCAAACACTTCAAGGTGATTATATCCATATTTCGAATCTTGAACCCATATTCGAGTCCTTGCTCATTATGAAAAATTAACGGCATTGCCTGTCATGCCAATAACCACCAAATGGTCTTTGATGATAACTGAGTTACATGTACGCTTTATTTTTAACTGTCCCTGCGTTATGTTTTGCCGCTAAAATTTGCAGAATTCGGGATAATTGATTATCTTTGCGCCAGATTTGTGACGAAGATGAAAGAAAGCAAACCATATCTGCGGATTGACAAAGAGCACGGCAGCGTGATGACGGCTGGCGAATACAACAAATCAATCAGAATAACACGTGATTTTGAACAAGACATCAGATGCAGGACAATAGACAGTTCTTTCAACTATTGCAAGTGGCCGGCGAAGCGGAGATGATAAGAGGGCTGAACGCGCTGCTGAATCTCGATGCGGCACGGCTGACGCATCTGTTGGAGGCTAAGGGCCGCCAGACGGCTATCCTGAAGGGACAGGCTAACGCGCGGCTCTATCCCGACAAGATGAGCCGACAGCCTGGCGACATCGACATCTGGGTGGCGGGCGGACAGAAGAGCGTCAGCGACCTGCTGATCGGGATGGGGCTGATGGACGAGATGCCCAGACAGGCCGATGTCGGGCTGAAAGGCAGGGCGACTATGTCGTATCACCACGTGCATCTGCCGCCGACGAAGGACGGCGTGACTGTGGAAGTACACTTCCGGCCTGCATCAGGCAACTTCGACCCAATCACGAACTGGCGGCTGCAGCAATGGCTGGAGACGGAGATACAGACGACGACTATGGTCGAGGAGGGCTTCCGAACGCCGTCGGTCAGGTTTGCTCTCGTGATGCAGTTAGCCCATATCCAGCGCCACTTCCTGAGCAGCGGCGTCGGATTGTGACAGGTGTGCGACTACTACTGGCTGCTACGTGAGGCTTCCGGTGAAGACCGTCGGGAGGTTAAGGCTCTGCTCGGCAGACTGGGGCTGCGACATGTGGCCGGGGCACTGATGTGGGTGCTCCGCGAGGTGCTGCTTCTCGACAAGCAACTGATGGTCGGCGAGCCCGACGCTCGTCGTGGCGAGATGCTGCTGCGCGAGATTATGGCGGGCGGTAACTTCGGACAATACGCTGCGCTGGAACGGGACGGACTATGGCGACGGTTGGCTGGGAGCAAGTGGCGGCGCTTGCGGCTGATGGGCTTCGACTTTCGTGAGGTGATCTGGATGGAGGCAGACTATTGGGCGAACATTGTCAGGACGCTGCCCACACGCATCAGATACAGGAGTCTGTCGCTAAAGGACATGCCACATTATAATATGGTTAGTAACTGCGGGCGATGATGACGCGGGCCTTCGAGGGCTTGCCGGTCACCATGTCCACGCCAGGAGTCTGCTCCACGCCGAAGGGGGACGCAGCGGATGGTGGCCTGAGTTATCCTCCCAATCAGCCGGGTGCTGCCCCCCAGAAGGTGGCCCAGACGTACTCAGGCTTGTTGTCCTTATTCAGATACTGCACCTCGAAGTGCACAAGGGGGCTAGCCCCCTTGTGTTTTGTGAGTCTTTGCCTGCTGAAACGGGAGTGCTGGATAAAAGGGAGAAATATCTCCGAGCGGGCTTTCTTATATGTGCGGGACCTCGTTGCCTACGAGCCGTAATGCCATCGACTACGAGATTACGGCTCGTCTTTCCTGACAATTTGAAATGTCTTAGAACCCAGTCTAAATAATCCTCTATCCAGATTGGCAGTTCTGTTACTAGTGGGTAAGGAAGGGAATGATGTGAAACAATATGGATCTGTAACAGGAAGCCTGCTCAGAAGTCACGCGCGCGTGATAGTAGAGAGACACAGAAAACCGCGGCCCCCGTGACCCCCGTGACCCAGGGCTAGGGGGCACGGGGTCACGGGGGCACCCAAAAAGGCGATAAGACAACTATGACCAATAAGATACTTGCGACAGTCGGGAAATGGCTGCGAAGGTTCGGCAAGGACAGACAGCCATCCTGACTACGGCAGCAGATGGTCAAGGACCTGTGGCCGACACGAACAGGAGCCTGTTTTCATTCAATAAGAGCCTAGTATTTTCAAATATGAGCCTGTTATTTTTCAAGAAGAGGCTCTTAATTTCCGGAAAGAGGCTCCTGTCAGCCTTCAGTTCACCCCTGTTCATCAGTTGCGGCTGATGTTTCATCCAGTACAGAAGCAGATGATCCTCCACCCGGTGCTCTTGCTTCCCGTAGGGCGTTTTGCTTGTCAAACGCCGTCTGCCGTATCATCCTTGGAGCGGCGTTAGACAAGCTAAATGCCCTACAGCAGGTGGATAAAGCACTTCCGAAACTTGAGTATCTTAATCTTTCGTCTCGGAAGTTCCTCCCGCAATCTTCGCAATGAGTTGAAGCAGAGTCGCAGAATCTATTTCTGGGACTTTTTCTGGGGGAAATTTGGAGAATCCAATAATTATTCATACCTTTGCACAGATAAAAGTGACTACAGACATGAAGACGACAAAACTGAGCGTTCTGCTCCTGCTATTGCCACTCATGCTGGCAACGGCTCAGACCCAGAAAAGACCTGCCTCGCCTACGCAGATCGGCGAAAGGGAGCGTACCATCCAAGACCTGCTCTATTTCCCCTTCACGTGCATCAACACCCACATGCCGACAAGAGAAATAGCGTGGCAGGAGATTTCGGACACCTTCAATGCATGTGAGACCATCAACCTGATGCCAGGACTCCATGCCGGCGAGGCGTTTGATTTCACTTATCGCAGTGTCGCTATCGGCATCTGTTATTACGACTGGTATGACAACAGGACTTGGTATGACTTCTTCCTCAATACGAGAAAAGAGGCCGAGGAGTTCTACAATGCGCTTGTCAGCGACATCCAGGCGGCAGGTATTCCGCTCACAAAGGATAAGATCTATGGGGGCATGTCAAACCGCAAAAGGCCTGTGTCCGTATTCAAGTGGGTGAGTGTCGATGCACCAGTCAAGGTGAAAGAGGCAAGCCCTTCGAACATCGAGACCGCTGACGTCGTCGGCATGTACAAAGTGGAACTGGGGGTCATGAAGAAGAAAGGGATATAGATATTGAAATATTAAAGGACTATAAAGAATTGAAGAATCGAAGAATGATGGTTAGAAAGATGATGGTCCTGTGGCTGATCTGCTGCTGTTTTGCAGGTTTGTCGGCCCAGCCAACGCGTGAACAGTTAGCACAAATCCGAGTCGACAAGGAAGGAAACTTCAAGTATTGGAACAGTGATGCCGCCTCGCTGGCACAGTTGAAGGCGTTTGTGACTGCCGTGACCACAGAAGGCAGCGGCCAGTACGTCCCAGCGAGAGACCGCCTGGCCGTGTTCGACATGGACGGTACGCTGCTTTGCGAAACGGCACCGTTCTATATGAACTGGCTGGTGATGCTCCACCGGCTGCTCGACGACACAGGCTATACACCCACCGAGGAACTGCGGCGTTTCGGCGAGGCAGCCAAGGCCGGCATGTACGACCCCCAACTGATAGACCGCGAGATGGACGACCGGGCGCAGTATGTGCAGGCCGAAATCTTCAAGGGCCTGACGATGCAGGAGATGGACGACTGGATGAAGTCGTTCCTTGAGAAGCCCTGCGAGGGTCTGGAGGGCCTGACGTGGGGCACGGCGCTCTACTGGCCGATGATAGAGGTGGTGAGTTATCTCGTGGCCAACGACTTCCAGGTGTACATCTGCAGCGGTACGGCTCAGGACATGCTCCGTCCGCTCATCGAGGACGTGCTGCCCGTCGGCCGCCACCAGGTGATGGGCTCCGAGGTGCACTACGTGCCGGAGGGCAAGGCTGAGGAGATGGGGTGGGAGACCCCTGTCATCATGGAGACCTACGGCTTTGACGACCTGAAGGGGCAGCGCGTCGTGCGCGGGCTCTTCAAGCAGAAGTGTACGAAATGGAGCAAGGTGGACATCATGACGCGCCAATTGGGCCGGAAACCTATCCTGACTTTCGGCAACTCGTCGGGCGACTATCCGATGTTTGAGTTCATCACCACAGGGAACAACTATCCCTCGATGGCTTTCTGTCTGCTCTGCGACGATGTGGAGCGCGAACTGGGCAATGCGGCCAAGGCGGAGAAGTGCCGCTCGGCCTGTGAGGCCAACGGCTGGGTGCCCGTGTCGATGCGCGATGACTGGACCACCATCTATGGACCTGACGTGAAGCCTGCGTCGACAGCCGTCAGTTCGGCTGTCCGCATGACCGACAGCAGTGAGTCTGCCTATACCATCAGCGGCACGCCAGCGGTGGAACAGACGCGGGGCATCGTCATAAGCAATCATCAGAAGATTGTCAGGAAATAGCGGAAGACGACATCGGGTTCGTACGCTGTTTTCTATATGTAAATCAATGTGATTAACAGGAATATGTTTTATGGATGCAAAGAGAATATTGGCTTTTCTGAGAGAGGTGATGGTGAATAATAACCGGCCTTGGTTTCAGGAGCACAAAGGAGAATATGAGGCTGTCAGGGCTGACTTCGAGCAAGGGGTGCAGCAGGCGCTGGAGCGGATTGTGACGTTCGACCCGGAGATAGCCCATCTGAAAGTGAAAGACTGTACGTACAGATTCTACCGCGACACACGCTTCTCGCCAGACAAGTCGCCCTATAAGAACCACTTCGGGGCTTATATCAACGCGAAGGGCAAGAAGGCACTGCGAGGTGGCTACTACATACATCTGGAGCCGGGACACTGCCTGGTGGCAGTGGGCAACTACTGGTTGCCGACGAACATCCTGACCTCCTGCCGCAACGAGATGATGGCCAATACGGACGAGTGGCTGAAGTGCGTGGAGAGCAAAGCATTCCTGAAGTATTTCGGTGACGTGACGAGGAAAAGAAAAAAGAGTAGAGAGGAGAGAGGAGTGAGGAGAGAGAATAGAGAAGAGGAGAGTGGAGATGAGAAGAAGTCGGAGTGGGAGGAGAGTTGGGACTCTCCGCAGGGATTCGGGCTGATGAAACTGAAGACCTGCCCGTCGGGCTTCCCACGGGACTGGGAGTACGTCAGATATCTGCGGCTGAAGGATTACTGCTGCTGGCATCATGTGGACGATGACTTCTTCGAGGGTGACGGATGGCTCGACGAACTGGAGCGGATGTGCAAGGCGGCCAAGCCGATGATGGACTTCACTAACGCCGTGATAGATGATTATGAGTAAAAAGGTAAAAAATGAAACTAAAACTATAAAAGGATTATGAGAAAATTACTGATTGCAATGACACTGCTGGCATCGGCTGCCAGTTATGCGGCTGACAGGCTGCCAGTGTGGAAAGACCCGAGCGTGAACCAGCAGAACCGCGAGCCCCGACGTGCCCGCTTCTTCGCCTTCGAGGACGAGGCCAAGGCCAGACAGGGCGACAAGACCAAGTCGAGCCGTTATCTCTCGATGGAGGGTATGTGGAAATTCTTTTTCGTCAGGAATCATCAGGACGCGCCGAAGGACTTCTTCGCCCTGAAGTATGACGATTCGAAGTGGGCGGACTTCCCCGTGCCGGGCCTTTTCGAACTCAACGGCTATGGCGACAAGATCTACAAGAACATGGGCTATGCCTGGAGCACGACATTCAAGAGTGACCCGCCATACATCGGCGAGACCAACAACTATACCGGCTCGTATCGCCGCACGTTCGACCTGCCTGCCGACTGGAAGGGACAGCAGGTGTACTTCCACGTGGGTTCGGCTACGAGCAACCTTGCAGTGTGGGTGAACGGCAAGTACGTCGGCTATTCAGAAGATTCGAAGGTCGCTGCCGAGTTTGACATCACGAAGTATCTGAAGGCTGGTAAGAACCTGATAGCCATGCAGGTGATGCGCTGGTGCGACGGCTCGTATCTGGAGGATCAGGACTTCTGGCGCTTCACGGGCATCGCCCGCGAGGTGTATCTCTACAGCACGCCGAAGACCCATATCCGCGACATCACCATCGGTCAGGACTATCAGGAACACAAGGGACTGCTGGAGGCCAGGGTGGAAGTGGACGGCAACGCTCAGGTTGAGGCCGTGCTGCTGGATGCCGAGGGCAAGGAGGTGGAATCGCTGGATGCAGAGAAGAAGTCGAAGATTACACTGCTCTACGACGATATTGACGACGTGAAGCCCTGGACGGCAGAGACACCTTATCTATATACATTGGTCATAACGCTCAAACAGGGCGACAAGGTGCTCGAGGTGGTTCGCCAGAAGGTGGGCTTCCGGCATATCGAGATCAAGGGAGGTCAGTTGCTCGTCAACGGCCAGCCTATCCTCATCAAGGGAGCCGACCGTCATGAACTCGACCCCGACGGCGGCTATATCGTGAGTGTGGAGCGGATGATAGAGGACATCAGAATCATGAAGCAGTTGAACATCAATGCCGTGCGAACCTGCCACTATCCCGACGCCCCCCGCTGGTATGACCTTTGTGATGAGTATG
>Ga0326512_10003746_pt1 | contig 11099 bp, 9 predicted proteins | sample 1_2617_0518_D_FD_203652 | JGI IMG/M metagenome (GOLD analysis project Ga0326512, IMG submission 203652) | Bovine rumen microbial communities from UC Davis, California, United States - 1_2617_0518 | ecosystem: Host-associated > Mammals > Digestive system > Stomach > Rumen | place: USA: California...
TTCTCAAAATAGCGTACGGCATTGAACGACGTGTATCCGAACAGTCCGACAGCGTCGCTATCCTCTCCAGCAACACAGATGCGGTCTGTCAGTGCATGAATGGCATCTGCCGTATCAAAGTCGGGGCCGATGACGTGGCTCTCGCTCGTCCCGTCGGGAAAAGTGATGGTGGCTTTGCCGTGTCCGATGGCTACCGAGGCCATGGGATTGATGCCGATGAACGACCGCGAATTGCTCTGGTCGTGATAGTCGCTGCTCTCCATCAGGGCTGATTGCGGATAGAGGTCGCGCAGTCGCATGTAGATGCCTACCGGTGTGTAGAGGTCGGCCAGAATCGTGCGGCTCTGGGTGGTGTAATTAAAAGTTTCCATATTCTCCTGCTAAGTTTTTGTTTTTCAGATATGTTTCAACATCCTTGTCGCCGCGTCCGCTGACTGTCAGCACTACGACATCGTCTTGCTTAAACTTCTTCTTGCTTAGCGCGGCTATGGCATGAGCACTCTCTATGGCCGGAATGATGCCTTCTAAGCGTGTCAGTTCGTAGCCACCACGGATGGCTTCGTCGTCGTTGATGCTCAGCACCTCAGTACGGCCTTGCTTCGCCATGTTGCAGTGCATGGGACCCACACCGGGGTAGTCCAGACCGGCACTGATGGTGAACGCCTCCTGGATCTGACCGTCGTCATCCTGCATCACCAGCATCTTTGCACCGTGCAGAATGCCCACAGTGCCGCGATGGATGGTGGCTGCCGTGTAGTTGGTGTTCCAGCCATGACCGCCAGCCTCGGCCAGTACAATCCGCACACGCTCATCGTCCATATAGTGATAGATGGTGCCAGCAGCGTTTGAACCGCCGCCAATACAGGCCACGAGATAGTCGGGGTAGTCGCGACCGGTCTTCTCCTGCAATTGCCACTTGATTTCTTCGGAAATAACGCTCTGCATCCGTGCTACCAGGTCGGGGTAGGGGTGGGGCCCCATTGTTGAGCCAACGATGTAGAAAGTTTCAGCCGGATGACAGCACCAGTCGCGGATAGCCTCCGAACAGGCATCGCTCAGGGTCATATTGCCCGTACGGACAGGGTGCACCTCGGCTCCCAGCATCTTCATGCGTTCCACGTTGGTGTGCTGGCGCTCCACATCGGTGGCTCCCATGAATACCTCGCACTGCATGCCCATCAGGGCACATACCGTCGCCGTGGCCACACCATGCTGACCGGCACCCGTCTCGGCAATGATGCGTGTCTTGCCCATCTTCTTCGCCAACAGAATCTGGCCGATGGTGTTGTTGATTTTGTGTGCACCGGTGTGGTTCAGGTCTTCGCGCTTCAGATACAGCCGGCAGCCATACTTCTCGCTCATCCTTGAGGCGAAATAGAGTGGACTGGGCCGACCTACGTAGTCTTTCAGCAGTGCGTGATATTCATGCTTAAACTCCTCTGTCTCGATAATCCCCAGATACTGTTCCTGCAGGTTCCTCACCGTAGCATAGAGAATCTCTGGCACATACGCTCCGCCAAACTCTCCGTAAAATCCGTTCTCGTCTACTTGATAATTCATATATATAATCGTTTTTATGTTGATCAGTCAAACTCCAAAGAAAAAGGGCCCGCCGCGTTACCGACGAGCCTCTTATTCTCCATGACAACATGTTATGGCCTCGTACCCCGCGACTTTTACAATCTCGAGTTACGCCACCACCAGATGTTGAACATTGCTTTCATTGCTTTCTTAGTCTAGTTTGTTTTCAATTACGTCGGCAAAAGTAAGTATATTTCTGATAACTTGCAAACTTTTCTGTCGTTTTTTTATGCTAATTGATGAAAATAGTGTAATTTTGCCGACGAATTAACACGAAAACGTATGAATATACAGGAATTACTTAACAAGACCGACCGCTTTGCAGCTAATAACGGTTGCCGGATTACCGAAGTTGATGAACATCATGCCGTCGCAGAGATGACGGTTACCAATTCCCACTTGAACGGTGGTAACGTCTGTCAGGGTGGGGCGCTGTTTACGTTGGCCGACTTAGCCATAGCTGCCCTCATGAATCATGGAGGCCAGCTCACCTTCGGAATCTCCAATAACATCATGTTCGTATCCTCCGCTCACGAGGGTGACCGTCTGAGGGCTGAAGCTGTTTGCGTCTGCGACCATCATAAGATTCCCAGCATGGAGGTCAGGGTCACTAATCAGGAAGGCCGGCTCATCTGTCATGTGACGGGTATGGGCTATCGGAAACCTGTAGCGGTCCCGACTGAGTAACGGCGCTTTGCGGCCCATTTTGACAGAAAAAATAAAAAAAGTGAGCAAAAAATTTGCTTTTTATGTGGGAAATGCCTAAATTTGCCCCCGATAAGCATTTCCCGCTCCGCGGCTTTGCCGCATTTCATCAGCTTATCATTCATTTTCGAGGTTGGTAGCGTCCTGCACCAACCTCTTTTTGTGGTATGCGGGGAAAGAAGAATGCCTGACCTCGCGGCCAGGCATCCTCCTCAAAATAAACTTATATAATAATACACGTATGTTGATGGACTCTCGTCATGAGCCATTATAAAAGAGTTTACATTCCCACTATGTCAAAATCGGTTCGCGTTCCACCCTTACATCGAGAGTGTTCTGCATGTTCTTTACGTCGAGGCAGGTCTTCTGACTTCGTTCCAACTGCTGACCCCTTCCCGTCATTCTTTGACAGTGGGCTTGTCGTCAGGAGTGTATAAAGGAACTCACAGCTGCGGGACAGTAGGAGATTTTCACTCACATTCCCTTTTAAGCGCTGTTATGCGCACCTTAACGCCTGCAAAGGTATGAAGAAAATCGCAAAAAGAAGTACGGTAAATCGGGAATTTTCTCTTATTAAGAATAATTAAGAAAAGGGACAGTGCTAAAAATGACCGAATCATGGGCTTGGTTATTTTTTCGTTCAGGCCAGAGAGATTTTTCGCTCTGGCCTGAACGAAAAAACGCGTAGGCCAGAGCGAAAAAGAGAGGGGGGAGAGATGGGAATGAAGTAAAGATGCGAAATAACTTTACGGCATATAGCTTTCCGGATCATATTTCCCATCCGATGGCTGAAGCGCCCAGCACAGCAGCAGAAGCACCGTCGAGACCGCTGACCAGGAACTGGGCCTTGTCTTTGAAAATCTTCATCACATGGTTGTTGTATGCCTTCTTGATGGGTTCCATAATCAGGTCGCCAGCCTTCACCATGCCTCCAAAGAAGATGAAAGCCTCGGGTGACGAGAAAGCAGCGAAATCGGCACAAGCCTCACCCAGCATCTTGCCGGTGAACTCGTAGATTTCCTGAGCCAGTTCGTCGCCCTTGCCGGCAGCGATGGAGACGTCCAGTGAGGTGATGTCCTCGGGGTTCATCTCGCGCAGCACGGAGGGACGTGTGGTGGTGGAGAGCAGCTCGCGAGCCGTGCGGGCTACACCCGTAGCCGAGCAGTAGGCCTCCAGGCAGCCCGTACGGCCACAGCCGCAACTGCGACCTTCGGCACCGCGTACCATGGTGACGTGGCCCAATTCGCCTGCAAAGCCGTCGTGTCCGTAGAGCAGCTGACCATTGACTACGATGCCAGAGCCAACACCCGTTCCCAGGGTGATGACAATAAAGTTCTTCATACCGCGAGCCACACCATAGACCATCTCGCCCAAGGCAGCAGCATTGGCGTCGTTAGTCAGAGCTACGGGGATACCGTTCAGACGGTCGCTGAACATCTTGGCCAATGGTACGATGCCGTCGTGAGCCCAGGGCAGATTGGGGGCATACTCAATGGTGCCATTGTAATAGTTGCCGTTGGGGGCTCCAATACCCATGGCCTTGATCTTCTCAATGCCGCCCACCTGTTCAATGATGGGTTCCAGTGCCTCTACCGATGCTTTCACATAGTCGTCAGCGCTGGTGAATCCTCCTGTCTTAATGGCTGTAGTAGCCTTGATTTCACCACGTGCATCAACGATGCCGAATACGGAGTTCGTACCTCCTAAGTCCAAGCCGATGACGTAGGGCTTGATGCTTTGCTGTTCGTTCATACTGATTAAATATGTCTTAAGTTGTGAATATTTCTTGTTTTCTGCCCACAAAGGTACAAAAATATTCTGAAACTGCAAGAAATTACTGAATTATTTTGTACCTTTGCACCCGATATGCCGTTTCCTATACATATAAATATAGTAGACTTGGTGTTCAAGGGTATGCTTATCGGGATGATAGCCTCGGCACCGATGGGCCCTGTTGGTGTGCTTTGCGTTCAGCGCACGCTCAACAAGGGTCGCTGGTATGGACTTGTGACGGGCGTAGGTGCTGCCATCAGCGACATTATCTATGCCTGTATCACGGGTTTCGGTATGGCTTTTGTGATGGACTTCGTCAACAACGAGCAGAACAAGTTCTATCTTCAGATTGCGGGCAGTGTATTGCTGTTGGCCTTCGGCGTCTACACCTGGCGTACCGATCCGACCCGCAACATGCACCAGTCGGGCCAGCAGAAGGGCTCGCTATGGTACAATACTTGGACGGCATTCCTCGTCACCTTCTCCAATCCGCTCATCATTTTCCTTTTCATGGCACTTTTCGCCCAGTTTGCCTTCGTCATTCCTGACCGTCCCTTTGAGATGTTCGTCGGCTTTGCCAGCATCGTGGGTGGAGCCATGTTGTGGTGGTATGGACTGTCGTGGCTCGTCGACAAGGTGCGGGTCATCTTCGACGATGCAGGCATTCGCATCATCAACCAGGTCATAGGAATGGTGGTCATCATTTTCTCTGTGGTGTCGCTGTTTGGCACCGTCACCAATCTTTTCCGTTTTTTCTAGATTTATGTTAATAGCACAGGAACTACGTAAGACCAATATTGCCGAGTATCTGCTCTACATGTGGCAGGTGGAAGATACCATCAGGGCGTTCGACTGCTCGCTGAGCCGCATTCGCAGGGAGTATATTGACCGTTTCGACTATACTGATGAACAGAAGGAAGAAGAGGCCGACTGGTTTGGCAACTTGATCCGCATGATGAATTCTGAGGGATGTCGCCAACGGGGGCATTTGCAAATCAACAAGGTAACCCTCCAGACTCTGGAAGAGTTGCACGGACAGTTGCTGGCATCGCCTAAATATCCTTTCTACAATGCGGAATACTATAAGGTGCTGCCCTACATCGTGGAATTGCGCAATCGCGGTGCCAACAAGGAAGAGCACGAGATAGAGACCTGCTTCAATTCGCTCTATGGCGTGATGATGCTGCGTCTGCAGAAGAAGGAAGTGACGACGAATACCCAACATGCCGTGAAGGAGATTTCCACGCTCATAGGCATGCTTAACGACTATTATTTGAAAGATAAACAAGAACCACTTGAATTTTGAATAGCTTATGAAAATATTGCTTACAGGCTGCGAAGGCCAGTTAGGAAATGAGATGCGACTGCTAGAGACGGACTATCCCCAGCATGAGTGGTTTAATACCGATGTCGACCAGTTGGACATCAGCAACCAGCTGGCCGTTGAGCAGTTTGTGGCAGAATACCAAATAGACGGCATCGTTAACTGTGCGGCTTACACAGCTGTAGACAGGGCTGAAGAGAACAAGGAGCTCTGCACTACGCTCAACACCGTGGCCCCAGCCTATCTGGCTGCTGCTGTTGAAAAACGCGGTGGCTGGCTCATCCAGATCTCTACCGATTACGTGTTCAATGGCACCAAGCATACCCCCTACGTAGAGACCGACACGCCGTCGCCCGACAGCGTCTACGGCTCTACCAAACTGGCTGGCGAGCTGGGAGTCAGCAAGTTTTGCCGCCGCTCCATGATAATCCGTACGGCATGGCTCTACTCGACCTTTGGCAATAATTTCGTGAAGACCATGATCCGCCTGGGGCAGGAGAAACCGGAACTGGGTGTCATCTTCGACCAGATTGGCACACCCACCTACGCCCGCGATTTGGCCCGCGTCATCATGACGGCTATCGAGAAAGGCATCGTGCCCGGTGTCTTTCATTTTTCCAACGAGGGTGTCACTTCGTGGTACGACTTTGCCAAAGCCATCCATCGCATAGCAGGCATCACCACCTGCCATGTCCGTCCGCTTCATACGTCAGAATATCCCACTCCGGCCAACCGTCCGCACTATGCCGTGCTTGACAAGACAAAAATCAAGCAGACCTACGGCGTCGAGGTGCCCTACTGGGAGGAGTCGCTGGCAGCATGTATTGAAAAGTTGAAAGATTGAAATATTGAAGTATTGATGAATCAAGAGATAGAAAGAAGAAGAACCTTCGCCATTATTTCGCACCCTGATGCCGGTAAGACCACGCTGACAGAGAAATTCCTGCTGTTTGGCGGTCAGATTCAGGTGGCAGGAGCAGTGAAGAACAATAAGATCAAGAAAACCGCTACCAGCGACTGGATGGACATTGAGAAGCAGCGCGGCATCTCGGTGTCAACCTCGGTGATGGAGTTCGACTATACCCCCGACGGCTCAGACGTGGAGTATAAGGTGAACATCCTGGACACCCCGGGCCACCAGGACTTTGCCGAAGACACCTACCGCACGCTGACGGCCGTCGACTCTGCCATCATCGTGGTAGATGGTGCCAAGGGTGTGGAGACGCAGACGCGCAAACTCATGAACGTCTGCCGCATGCGCAATACCCCCGTCATCATCTTCATCAACAAGATGGACCGCGAGGGCCGCGACCCCTTCGACCTGCTGGACGAACTGGAGAAGGAGCTGGAAATCAAGGTGCGCCCTCTCTCGTGGCCCATTAACCAGGGTGCCAAGTTCAAGGGCGTCTATAACATCTACGAAAACAAGCTCGACCTCTTCACTCCCGACAAACAGCGGGTGACGGAGAAGGTGGAAGTGGATATTGACAGCGAGGAACTGGACAAGAGGGTAGGGGAACAGGATGCCGAGAAACTGCGTGAAGACCTGGAACTGGTCAGTGGCGTCTATCCCGACTTTGAGGTAGACACCTACCGCTCTGCCGAGGTGGCTCCTGTGTTTTTCGGCTCGGCGCTGAACAATTTCGGAGTACAGGAGCTGCTGAACTGCTTCGTCGAGATAGCTCCCAGCCCCAAGCCCACCAAGGCCGAGGAACGCGAGGTGCAGCCCGATGAGCCGAAATTCACCGGTTTCATCTTCAAAATTACCGCCAATATCGACCCTAACCACCGTTCGTGCATCGCCTTCTGTAAGGTGTGCAGCGGTAAGTTTCAGCGCAACCAGCCCTATCTGCATGTGCGTCAGGGCAAGACGTTGCGTTTCTCCTCGCCCACCCAGTTTATGGCCCAGCGCAAGTCGACCATTGATGAGGCCTGGCCTGGCGACATCGTGGGCTTGCCGGATAATGGCATCTTCAAGATTGGCGACACGTTGACTGAGGGCGAACAGCTCCATTTCCGTGGATTGCCCTCCTTCTCGCCCGAGCTCTTTAAGTATATTGAGAATGATGACCCTTTGAAGTCGAAACAGCTTCAGAAGGGTATCGACCAGCTGATGGACGAAGGTGTGGCCCAGTTGTTTGTCAACCAGTTCAATGGCCGCAAGATTATCGGCACCGTCGGCCAACTGCAGTTTGAGGTCATCCAGTATCGCTTGGAGAACGAATATAATGCCAAGTGCCGCTGGGAACCCGTCCACCTCTATAAAGCCTGCTGGATAGAGAGTGACGACGCGGCAGAACTGGAGAACTTCAAGAAGCGCAAGTACCAGTATATGGCGAAGGACAAGGAAGGGCGTGATGTCTTTCTGGCCGACTCGGGCTATGTGCTTTCGATGGCGCAGGAGGACTTCAAACACATCAAGTTCCACTTCACGAGCGAGTTTTGAGGATTGAACATTGAAGATTGAACATTGAGGAAGACAAGAGGTGGCGATGTTAGACCTATTGAATACGATAAACGACCTTGTATGGGGCTACTGCCTGATAGCAGCCCTCGTAGGCTGCGGGCTGTGGTTTACGTGGCGCACGCATTTCGTACAGTTCCGTATGATGCCTGAAATGCTGCGGTTGCTCGTCGACTCGTCGACACGCCCGCAAGGCCACGAGCGGCACATTTCGTCGTTTCAGGCCTTTGTCGTGTCGCTGGCCTCCCGCATCGGCACCGGCAATCTTGCCGGAGTAGCCACCGCCATTGCCGTGGGCGGTCCGGGAGCCGTGTTCTGGATGTGGGTCATGGCCTTAGTGGGAGCCGCCACGGCATTCGTCGAGTCCACGCTGGGCCAGCTGTACAAGCAGCACCATAGCGAGTCGTTTGTCGGTGGTCCTGCCTACTATATCCTCCGCGGACTGCACTGTCGCTGGATGGCAGTACTCTTCGCCGTGCTCATCACCGTCACTTTCGGACTGTCGAACAACTCCGTGCAGGCCAACACTATCTGCGGAGCCATGCAGACAGCCTTCGGGTGGAGCCCCACGGCATTAGGGGCCATCCTGGCAGGGATGACGCTGGTCATCGTATTCGGTGGCATACAGCGCATCGCCCGTGTCAGTTCGGTTCTCGTACCCGTCATGGCAGCGGGCTATCTGCTGCTTGCCATCGTTGTCGTCGCCATGAACATCCAGCACCTGCCCCATGTGCTACGCGTCATCGTCGAGAGTGCCTTTGGCATCCACCAGGCCGTCGGCGGTACCGTCGGAGCAGCCATCATGAACGGCGTGAAGCGAGGTCTTTTCAGCAACGAGGCCGGCGAGGGCAGCGCACCCCATGCCGCCGCCACGGCTGCCGTCAGCCATCCCGTAAAGCAGGGACTCATCCAGGCCCTCGGCGTGTTCACCGACACCTTGGTGGTATGTTCCTGCACGGCCTTCATCATCCTCGTCAGCGGACTCTACCAAGTGCCCGAGCTGAATGGCATCACCCTCACCCAGCAGGCGCTGCAGAGCGAGGTGGGGGCGTGGGGTACCACGTTTGTTGCCGTCGCCATCCTCCTCTTCGCCTATTCCAGCATCATCGGAAATTACTATTATGGCGAGGCCAACGTGCGGTTTATGACCGGCAGCCGTACTGCCATGACAGTCTACCGCCTCCTCTCCGGCGGCGTCATGGTGATGCTTGGTGCACTGCTGTCGCTCGACGCGGTGTGGAGCATGATAGACTTCTGCATGGCCCTGTTGACCATCTGCAACCTGACTGCCATCGTGCTGTTAGGCAAATACGTATTCCGACTGCTTGACGACTATCGCAGCCAGAAACGCTCCGGCATCAAGGACCCCGTATTCCACCGCAGCCAGCTGCCGGAGATAGCCACCGACATTTCCTGCTGGGAGTAATGAAAATAAAGGACTTTACAGACTGATTATGACAAGAGAACAAGATATCAAGAATGCCGTGGAGGTGCTGCGTCGTGGCGGCGTCATCCTTTACCCTACCGACACCGTATGGGGCATCGGCTGCGATGCCACCAATGCCGAGGCCGTCGCAAGGGTTTATCAAATCAAACAGCGCGACGACTCGAAGGCACTCATCTGCCTGGTCGACAGCGATGCCCGCCTGCAGCGCTACGTCAGGAGAGTGCCTGATGTGGCCTGGCAGCTGATAGACAGTATGAAGGACAGCGACTCCAAACCTACTACCATCATTCTCGACGGTGCAGTCAATCTGGCCCCAAACTTGATAGCTGAGGATGGCAGCATTGCCCTGCGCATCACTAACGAGGCCTTTTCTAAAGAGCTATGCTACCGGTTCCAGAAGGCACTGGTCAGCACCTCTGCCAATATCAGCGGTCAACCTGCTGCGCAGAATTATGCCGACATTGCCCCGGAACTGCTGGAAGCCGTCGACTATGTCTGCCAGTCGCGTCGCCAGGAGCATAAGCCCCATCAGCCCTCCAGCATCATCCGACTGAGGGAGGATGGCGAAGTGACCATCGTCAGGAGGTAATAGGTAGGAAGTAAGAGGTAAGAAGTAATAGGTAGGAAGTAAGAGGTAAGAAGTAAGATGGAGAAGTGGTTGCAACAGTTGCATGAGTGGCGTGTAGAACATGTCAGCGACAAGATGTTCCTCATCATCTTGGCATTGTTGGTGGGCTTCTTCTCGGCTGTGGCGGCCTTCGCCCTGCATGGCCTCATCAATCAGATTGTGGCCCTGCTGACGGGCCATTTCGCTGCCGACTCCTACAACTGGCTCTATCTGGTCTATCCCGTCATCGGCATCTATCTCACCAGCCTGTTTGTGCGTTATGTCGTCAAGGACAACATATCCCACGGCATCACCCGCATTCTCTATGCCATATCTTCCAACCGTTCGCGGCTGAAGCCCCATAACGTGTGGTCCAGCGTCATTGCGTCGGCTATCACCATCGGCTTTGGAGGTTCGGTGGGTGCCGAGGCACCTATCGTGCTGACGGGGTCGGCCATAGGCTCCAACATCGGGCAGATGCTCCGTCTTGACAACAAGACGCTGATGACACTCGTGGGCTGTGGTGCCGCCGGGGCCATTGCCGGCATCTTCAAGGCTCCGATAGCCGGACTGGTGTTCACGTTGGAAGTGCTCATGATCGACCTGACGATGGCGTCGCTGTTGCCCATTCTGGTCAGCTGTGTCACGGCCACCTGTTTCACCTATATCTTCTCAGGCAATGCCGTGCTGTTCTCGTTCCATCTCGACAGCGACTGGACGGTGCAACGCGTGCCGGCCAGCATCCTGCTGGGTATCACCTGCGGACTGGTGTCGCTCTATTTCATCCGTACCATGAATGCCTGTGAAGACCTGTTTGCCCGCTTCAAGGACAAACCCTACGTGAAGTTGCTTATCGGCGGAGCTGTCCTGAGCACTCTCATCTTCCTCTTCCCGTCGCTCTATGGCGAGGGCTATCATGCTATCAACCTACTACTCAATGGGCGTACCGAGGCAGACTGGGACCAGCTGCTCGACGGATCGCTGTTCTATGGCCATTCCGAATACCTGATATTGTATATAGGACTGGTGTTGCTCACAAAGGTCTTTGCCACCTCGGCAACCAATGGAGGCGGAGGCTGCGGCGGAACCTTTGCCCCCTCTCTGTTCATTGGCTGCTTCACGGGCTTCCTCTTCTCGCGCCTGTGGAACATCCATCAGCTGGGTGTCTATGTCCCGGAGAAAAACTTCGCCCTCCTGG
>Ga0326512_10003747_pt1 | contig 11098 bp, 15 predicted proteins | sample 1_2617_0518_D_FD_203652 | JGI IMG/M metagenome (GOLD analysis project Ga0326512, IMG submission 203652) | Bovine rumen microbial communities from UC Davis, California, United States - 1_2617_0518 | ecosystem: Host-associated > Mammals > Digestive system > Stomach > Rumen | place: USA...
CTTTTTTTCTCGATTTAGCGACCTGAAAACGGACAAAAACGAACTTTGGAGGACATGGGCGAAGTGAAAAAGACCGACCGCAAGAATTACTTACTTGCCTACTACCAAGAAATCAAAGAGGGCAAGGTAGCGGTCGGCAAGTGGATCGAGAAGATCTACGAGCGCATCATGCAGGGGCTCGCTGACAAAGAATTCCTGTTTGACGCCAAAAAAGCCGACCATGCCATCGACTGGATCGAGAACCATTGCTTCCACACGGCCGGCAAGTTAGCGCCGGGTCCGTTCAAGCTCGAACTCTGGCAGAAGGCGATGCTCTCGGCCATGTTCGGGCTGATCGACGAAGACGGCAACCGGCACTTCCGGGAGATCGTCCTGATCATCGCCCGGAAAAACGGTAAGTCCTTACTCGCCAGCGCCATCGCCAGATACATCTGGTGCACCGGCTCCTTTGGCACTCGGGTCTACAACATCGCACCGAAACTTGACCAGGCGAAGATCATCTATGACTCGATCTGGACGATGACACAGCTCGATCCGGATTGGCAGCGCAAGAAGAAGCTCAGCCAGGAACGGGATGCCCACAAGCGCAAGATCAACGAAGACGACCCGACCATGGAGCGCCACAGGATGAGCGACCTGTTCATCCCGGCCAATGATTCCACCGTCACCAAGTTAGCCTTTGCCGCTCAGCGTCTGGACGGCTTCAACCCTGCGCTCACCGTTCTCGATGAATTCGCATCCTATCCCGCTCAGAAAGGTCTCAGCGTCTACGAGGTGGTCAAGTCTGCCGTCGGTGCACAGGCCGAACCGATGACGCTCTCGATCAGCACCGCCGGCTACATCAGCGACGGGATCTATGACGAGCTCATGAAGCGATCCACGGCCTACCTGCTGGGCACATCGAAAGAGAAGCGTCTGCTGCCGTTCCTCTACATGATCGACGACATCGATAAATGGAACGACATCAACGAGCTGCGCAAGTCCAACCCGAATCTGGGCGTGTCCGTGACGGTCGACTACCTTCTGGAAGAGATCGCCATCGCCGAAGGCAGTCTTTCCAAGAAGGCCGAGTTTCTCACCAAGTACTGCAACATCAAGCAGAATCTGAGCACTGCATGGCTCGATGCGGTCACGGTCGAGAAGACGACCGGCGCACCGTTACGGCTCGAGGACTTCGAGAACTGCTACGCCGTCATGGGCATTGACCTGTCCAAGACGACCGACCTTTCCGCTGCCACGCTGGTGATCGAGCGGGACGGCATCCTGAACGTGTTCGCCCGTTTCTACCTGCCCAAGGAGAAGATCGAGGAAGCAACGATCCGGGACGGCTTGCCGTACAAGGCCTACATCCAGCGCGGGCTCCTGTATCCGTCCGGCGACAACTTCATCGACTACAAGGACATCTACGCATGGGCCTGCGAACTGGTCGAGAAGTACAAGATCTACCCGCTGAAGGTCGGCTATGACCGATACAGCGCCACGTATCTGGTGCAGGACATGGCTGCCTATGGCTTCCAGATGGACGATGTATACCAGGGCACGAACCTGACGCCGATCATCCGCACCTGCGAGGGCCTGATGAAGGACGGCAAGATCAACATCGGCGACAACGACCTGCTCAAGGTCCACTTCCTAAACTCAGCGATCAAGGTCGAGAGCGAGACCGAACGCCTCCGGCTGATCAAGATAGAACAAAAAGCACATATCGACGGCATGGCCGCCTTTTTAGATGCCCTGTGCGTCCGGCAGAAGTGGTGGTCGGAGATCGGGGCGCAGCTCGTCAATGAAAGGAGACACTAATGGGACTCATCGACTGGCTCTTCCCCAAGCAGGAAGCAGAAGAGCCCAAAGCACTGGCCAGAAGTGACCAGTTCAAACTGCTGACTGCCTACGAGCCGGTCTTCCGCAACCACGTAGGCAGCATCTACGAAAGTGATCTGGTACGCTCGGCGGTCGAAGCCAAGGCCCGCCACATCTCCAAGCTGAAGGTCGAGATGCAAGGGGAGGCACAGCCGGCACTGAAAGCCAGACTGAAGCGGGGCCCGAACCAGTGGCAGACCTGGCCGCAGTTCCTGGCCCGCTGCAGCACGATCCTCGACTGCACCAACAACCTTTTTATCGTCCCGGTGCAGGATGAGCACTTCGAGACGATCGGCTTCTTCCCGGTGTTGCCGGAGAACGTGAAGCTGATCGAGGACAAACAGGGACGGCTCTGGCTGCGCTACCGGTTCCAGAATGCCAGCCACGGCACGATCGAATTTGACCGCTGCGCCTACCTGAATAAGCACCAGTTCAAGAGCGACTTCTTCGGCGACAGCAACTACGCCCTGCACCGCACCCTTGACCTGATCGCCATCAATGACCAGGGCATCAAGGAGGCAACGAAGAACTCCGCCAGCTACCGCTTCATGGGACAGGTCAGCAACTTCACCAGTCCCGAGGATCTGGCAAACGAGCGCAAACGCTTCACGGCCGAGAACCTTGCCAGCGATGCCGGCAGCGGTCTGCTCCTGTTCCCGAACACCTACCGGGACATCAAGCAGATCGAGAGCAAGCCCTACACCGTCGACCCGGAAGAGATGGCGCAGATCCAGAAGAACATCTTCAACTACTTCGGCGTCTCGGAGAACGTCATGCAGGGAACGGCAAACAGTGACGAGCTTGATGCCTTCTTCAACTCTTCGGTCGAGCCCTTCGCTCTGGCGCTGTCTGAGGCGCTCACGAGGGCGATCTATACCGACCGGGAGAGAGGATTCGGCAACCACGTTTTCGTCAACAGCAACCGGCTCCAATACATGACGCAGAGCGAGAAGGTGACAGTGGCCAGAGATCTCGGCGACCGCGGCATCCTGACGATCAACGAGATCCGGGAACTGTTCAACTACGCGCCGATCGAGGGCGGAGACGTCGCCTACATCCGCGGCGAATACAAACCGGTCGAGAAAGTGACCGAAGCAGAGCCGGAAGCACCGGCAGAGGAGGAAGAACCCAATGACGGAACAGGAGAAGATCCTGCAGAAGATCAGTAAAGGCCGGGAATACCGTGCCATGACCATGGAGATCCGTGAAGGGGAAGAGGATGCCGGTCAGATCGTGGAAGGCTATGCCACCACGTTCGACCAGCCCTATGTCCTTTACACGACCGAGAACAAGAACGGCAGGAAGATCACGGTCAGCGAACAGGTCGACCGGGATGCCTTCAAGGACGCCGACATGAACGACGTCATCATGCAGTATGACCATCAGGGCCGGGTCTTTGCCCGGATCTCCAACGATACCCTGAGCCTCGAGGAAGACGAGCACGGGCTGAAGATCCGTGCCGATCTGGGAGGCACAACGCTCGGCCGCCAGCTCTACGAAGAGATCAAGGGCGGCTACACCAACAAGATGTCCTTCGGCTTCACCGTTGACGCCGATGACATAAAGGCGGACAAGGACGGGAACTATCTCCGCACCATCCGCAAGATCGGGAAGCTCTTCGACGTGTCGGCAGTCTCACTGCCGGCCAATGACTACACCGAGATCAGTGCCAGAAATCACTGCGACGGAGTGATCGCAGAGATCGAAGCGGAGAGACTGCTGGCAGAAGAACGGAAAGCCGCCGAGGAGCAGAAGCGGGAGGCGCTTCTGGCCCGTTTGAACACTCTGAAAGGAGAAGAGAAGCATGGAGATTAGAGACATGCAGATGTCTGACATCGAGGCCAGAGCCGGCGAGATCGCCGAACTGCTCAACGCTGAAGATGCCGACATCGAAGCGCTCACCGCAGAGACCGAGGAACTGGAAGCCCGCAAGGCTGAGATCCTGAAGGCCGCCGAAGAGCGCAAAGCACTGCTCGACGAGGTCGAAGCGACTGCCGTCGAGGTCCAGCCCATCATTGAGGAGGAAGAAAAGATGGAAATCAGAAACACCAACGAATACATCGAAGCGTATGCCAACTACATCAAGACCGGCAGCGACAAGGAAGCCCGTGCTCTTCTGACTGAAAACGTTGGAGCGACTGGCGTCCTGCCGGTTCCGGAATTCGTCTACGGCATCGTCGCCAAGAGACTGGAAGCCAGCAAGATCCTGAGCCGCATCCGCAAGATGAACGCCAAGGGCAACGTCAAGGTCGGATTCGAGTATGGCGCTCCGGCTGCTGTACAGCACACCGAAGGCGCTGCTGCAATCGAAGAAGAAGCTCTGCAGCTCGGCATCGTCACGATCGTCCCGAAGACCTGGAAGAAATGGGTCGCCATCTCTGACGAAGCACTCGACACCCAGAGCGGTGCCGACTTCCTGGCTTACATCTACGACGAAGTAGCCCGCGGCATCATCAAGGCACGTGAGAACGCTGTCGTTGCTGCTATCCTGGCTGCTCCGCAGACCGCTACCAGAACCGCTCCGTCCGTTGCTAAGACCGGCTCCGCTGCGGGTGCTATCGCTGACTTCGTCAACGCTCGCGCACTGCTCAGCTCTGCCGCTGAAGACCTGGTCATCATCTGCTCCCCGGCTCAGTACGCCCAGTACCGCGCCCTGCAGCTCGCCGCTTCCTACGGCGTCGATCCGTTCGACGGTCTGGAAGTCATCATCAACGAAGCGGCTACCGCTCCGATCATCGGCGATCTGGCCGGCGTTCTGGAAGTCCTGCCGAACGGTGAAGAAGTTCAGTTTAAATATGACGACCACACCCGCATGAAGCAGGATCTGGTCGACATCCTCGGCCGTCTGCCGTCCGGCATCGCTGTCGTCGGCGATAAGTTCTTCGCTAAGGTCGCTGAGTAATCATGAAGGTCGAACTGCTCCACGATACGGTCGTGCGCTTCCAGAAGGGCGAGATCCTCGAAGTCTCCGAAGAAGAGGCCAAGAGGCTGATCGCCTTCGGGAATGCGAAGCCGGTCAAAGAGCCGGCCAAGAAAACCACGAAAAAGGGGAAGTGATCCTTCCCCTTTTTTCTACAAGGAGGGAAGCATGAACGAGATCCTGAACAAGGTCAAGACGGCGCTCCGGATCGTGACCGACGACTTCGATGATGAGATCCTCGACCTGATCCAGGCCGCACTTCTGGATCTCGGCATCGCCGGCGTGACGAACGACGACACGACCAACGCGCTGATCATCCGGGCGGTCACCACCTACTGCAAGGCCCACTTTGGTGAGGCGGATCAGTACGACCGTCTGAAAGCGTCCTACGACGAACAGAAGGCCCAGCTCTCGATGGCCACGGGGTACACCGCATGGACCGCAGCAGAGTGATCTACCTGATCGGGCAGACCTACGAGCGCGATCCCTACGGCGTCAACCAGCCGGTCGAGACCAGAAAGAAAGTCTTCTGCAACGTGATGAGCGTTACGGCTTCGGAATGGTTCGACGGCGGCCGCAACGGTCTCAACCCGGAATACCGCATGATCGTTTTTCAGCCGGACTACAGCGGGGAAAAGATCGTCGAGTATAACGGGACCCGCTACACCGTTTACCGCACCTACGAGGCCAGGAACGACGCTCTGGAACTTTACGTAGAACGGAGGGAGGGCAATGGCTGAGACCGATCTGCGCAAGGAGATCAACGCCATCCTGAAGGACTACACCGATGAGGTCGCCGAGGTCTGCGCCGAAACGATCCCGGAGGTCGCTGAGGAAGCGGCCGATACGTTGAAAAAGAACAGTCCCCACCGGCGCAAGGGCAAGAAGAAGTACGCCACCGGCTGGAAGGTGCAGACCAAGAGACGGGCCCGCATCTACACCGAGAGCGTCATCTACAACCGCAATATGCCAGGGCTCACGCATCTGCTGGAATACGGTCACGCAAAGACCGGCGGCGGACGTGTCGCACCCCGCCCGCATATTGCAGCCGTTGCCGATGCGGTCGAGAAGGAACTGCTCGAGAAACTGGAGGCAGCCCTGAAATGACATACCAACAGATCTATGAAGCACTGAAGACGACCGGCTACCCGGTCGCTTTTAACTTCTTCGAGATCGGCGAGGTCCCGGAACTGCCCTACATCGTCTTCACGTATCCGGGCAACGACGACTTCCTCGCCGACAACACTAACTACGCGCAGATCGTGCAGCTCAATGTCGAGCTGTACGCCAAGCGCAAAAACATCCTGGCAGAGAAGGAGACCGAAGCGGTGCTCCGTTCCCTGCTGGGTCCCTATACCAAGACCAGCCAGTGGCTGGACACGGAAGGGATGCAGATGACCACCTACGAGCTCGAGGTGCTCGTGAATGAGGAGGATTAAATGGCTAACAAAGTCAAATTCGGAATTAAAAACGTCTACTATGCCGTCGCTACCGAGGGCACAGGCGGCGCTCTGACTTATGGCACTCCGGTCGCTATCCCGGGCGCCCGCTCGATCTCTCTGAGCGCGTCCGGCGACACCAGCAGCTGGTACGCCGACAATGTCGTCTACTTCAGCACTGCCGCCAACAACGGCTACGAAGGCGATCTGGCGGTCGCTTTGATCCCGGACTCCTTCCGGGTCGATGTCCTGGGCGAAGTCCTCGACACCAAAGGCTTCTACGTTGAAAGCACGAACAAGCCCACGGTCGAATTCGCTTTAATGTTTCAGTTCGAAGGCGATGAGAGCGCAGTGAGACATTGCTTCTATCGCTGCACGGCTACCCGCCCGCAGATCGACGGCAACACGGTCGAAGAAACGATCGAACCGCAGGAAGAGACGATCACCATCACGGCGATGCCGCGCATCAATGACGGCGTGATCAAGTCCCGCTGCCCGGCAGACGCTACCCCGTATAACGCCTGGTTCACGGCTGTACAGGAACCGACCGCTTAGTAAACAGGAGGCAAAATGGAAAGGTTAATTCAGATCGGCGACAAGGAGGTGCGCTTTAAAGCGACCGCCTCGACCGCCAGACGCTACCGGGAACGCTTCAACAGCGATGTCTTCGTTGACATCCAGAAGCTGATGCCGAAGGATGGCCAGAACGGCATGGTCGAGCTCTCGATCTTCGAGCAGCTGGCCTACACGATGGCAAAGCAGGCGGACCCGACGATCCCGGACGATCCGGACGAGTGGCTGGATCAGTTCGAGATCATGCCCTTTTTCGAGGTGCTCCCGCAGCTGCTCCAGCTCTGGGGCTTGAACGTGGAAACGCTCGAAAAACCTAAAAAAAAAGCAGAAGCTCAGCGCGGCCATTAACGACCGCGCTCTTTTTGCTACGCTGTGCTGAACTGGGGCTCTCAATGGAAGACCTTGAGGGCCTCACGGTCGGCATGGTGAACGACATGATGACAGAGAAAGCAAACGATTCCTACGACTGGCCCGAACTGGCCACGCAGGAAGACTTCGATAAATTCTAAGGAGGGGCCACTAGTGTATACCGTTTATATGCACGTGAATAAGACGAACGGCAAGCGCTATATCGGTATAACATCCCAAAAACCTGAAATCCGGTGGAAGAACGGCCTTGGTTATAAACGCCAGAGAAGGTTCTACAACGCTATTCTTCACTATGGTTGGGATAATTTTGAACATCTAATACTTTCAAATGGCCTAACAAAAAAAGAAGCAGAGGCAGAAGAAGAGCGACTAATCTCCTTATACTCATCCAATGATCTGCGCTTCGGTTACAACATCGAAAACGGCGGGGTAATCCACAAATTAACCGCCGCCCAGAAGGAACACCTCCGGCAGATTAACACCGGCAGAAAGCATACAGCAGAGACGAGAAGAAAGATAAGCGAGTCACACATTGGAGCTTCTACCGTATGGCTTACAGGCCGGAAGCAGAGCAAAGAGACTATCGCAAAAACAGCGCATATCAGCCAATGCTGCACAGGAAAAAGGGGCAAAGCTCACGGATTCATGTGGAGCTACGAATTGGAAGAAAAACGACCCTATGAAAGGCTCTGGAAAGGTGGCGTAATACATGGCTAGCGGAAGAATACGTGGAATTACAATCGAAATAGGCGGCAATACTACAAAGCTGCAGAGCTCGCTGAAAGATGTCGACAAATCGCTGAGAGACACACAGGGCCGTCTGAAGGACGTCAACAAGCTCCTGAAACTGGACCCGAAGAACACCGAGCTCATCGCTCAGAAGCAGGAACTGCTCGGCAAGGCAATCGAGGACACCAAGAAGAAGCTCGAAATGGAGAAGGAGGCGCTGGCCCAGCTGAAGGCCGGACCCCAGACTGAGCAGACGATCCAGCAGCAGAAGGATCTCGAGCGCGAGATCGCCGACACGACCAACAGCCTCAAGGGCTACCAGACGGAGCTCAAGAACAGCAACAGCGTCCTGCAAGAGTTCGGGGCTGCAGCCGGACAGGTCGCTGAGAAGACGAAAGTGATCAGCGCAACGGCTGCCGGTCTCGGTGCGGCACTGCTCGGCAATGCCTACAACGCAGCGCTGGCGGCCGATGACCTGAACACACTGGCCAAGCAGACCGGCTTCAGTGCCCAGGAACTGCAGAAGATGCAGTATGCTTCCGACCTGATCGACGTCAGCATGGACGCGATGACCGGATCGGTGCAGAAACTGACCAAGAACATGGCAAGCGGCTCGTCTGCGTTTGAGACTCTCGGCGTGTCGATCTATGACAGCGAGGGCAACATGAGGAGCGCCACCGATGTCTGGTACGATTCTCTGGAAGCCCTGAGCAAGGTCAGCAACGAGACCGAAAGGGATCAGCTGGCCATGGAACTCTTCGGCAAATCGGCCGCAGACCTTTCCGGCATCGTCGACGACGGCGGTGCCGCACTGAAGGCTCTCGGCGATGAGGCGGAGAACCTTGGTCTGGTCCTCGATCAGGACACGCTCGACGCTGCCAACCAGTTCAACGACGCGATCGACACGATGAAAGCCAGGACCGGGGCCGCCATGATGGAGATGGGCGCGGCACTGGCGGAGACACTGGTGCCGGCCATTGAGCAGGTGGTCGAATGGGTGACGCAGCTGGCGCAGTGGTTCGCCTCGCTCGACGGTGACACCCAGATGGTGATCCTTACGATCGCCGGACTCGTTGCCGCCATCGCTCCGGTCGCCGGTCTGATCTCCTCGATCACCACAGTGGTCGGTGCCTTGAGTGCCGCCTTCACGTTCTTCCTGTCCCCGGTCGGTCTGGTCGTGGCTGCCATCGCCGGCGTGATCGCCATCGGTGTGGCGCTTTATCAGAACTGGGACACGATCAAGGCGAAGGGCACGGAACTGTTCAACAGCATCAGCGAGACCTTCGAGGGCATCCGGTCAGCGATCAGCGAAAAGATCGAAGCGGCGAAGACGGCAGTGGGCAATGCCATCGAGGCGATCAAGGGCTTCTTCAAGTTTGAGTGGAGCCTGCCGCCGTTAAAGCTTCCGCACTTCTCCATCGAGGGCTCCTTCAGCCTCAACCCGCCCAGCATCCCGCACATCTCCGTCGACTGGTACAAAAAAGCCTATCAGAACCCGGTCATGTTCACGAGCCCGACCGTACTGGCAACGCCGAACGGTTTTAAGGGCTTCGGGGACGGCAACGGCGGCGAGATCGTTCTGAGCGAGGCAATGCTGCGGCAGATCGCAGGGGCCGGCGGTCCGGTGATCAATATGACCGTGAACGGCGGCAACGTGGACGCCAACGAGCTGAGCGACCTGGTGATCCAGAAGCTGACGACAACGATCAAACGAAATAATTCGAGGTGGTAGAGAAATGGCAGTAAGTACCAACACCCTGACCATTAACGGCGTCAACAGCGGCGACTTCGGCCTCCTGTTGACGTCCGACACATGGCTGAACGCGCCGGAGATCGGCTACGAAGCATACCAGATCCCCAGACGGTCCGGCGACCTTATCCGCAGGGAGAACCGCATGGGCAACATCGTCCGCCGGTTTGAACTCTTCACCAAGGGAGCGAACGCCCGCCAGAACGTGGAAGCCTTCCGGAAGGTGATTTATACCCGGCCCTTCGGTGAGGCCCCGCGCTGGAGCATTTACCCGAACTACAGCAAGATTGAAACCAGTTACGACCCGAACGCGGTCGCCTACGGCTATCTGGTCGGTGAGGCGGAGGTCGAGCCGTTTCTTTCCGGGGACGCCCTGAGCCTGAAAATGACCCTGACCTTTTCGTGTGTGCCGCGCAAAATAGGCAAGACCTACGACCAGGTCACGCCGGCACCGTATCACGATTATTGTGCTTACTGGGGCGGCATCTACCGCAGAGGCGACCCGGAGATCAAGGCGCTCTTAAAGGGAACGCCGTTAGAGTATGAGCATCTCGCGGATCGCTTTGTGGCTTTCCGGCTGTTTGAGTCCCCGACGACCGGGCTGGGCTCTTCTTCGGCGACCTACACGACCACAAACTGGAACTATACAGACAGTTACTTTATGGCCTTCGCGTACAAGGACGCCAACGGCAACTTCGCGCTGAACAGTTCCAACGACTACACGACCGCCGGCAGCATTGCCAGCGCGACCCGGAACAGGTCCGCGGCGTGTGAATGGTATCTGATCGTACAGGCCGATATGCTCTTCGGCACCATCACCCGGAAGATACAGGGCCAGACCGGCGACCTACCGCTGGAGGCTTACCGCAGAAGCTACACCAGGGCGGACGCGGTCGGCTATATGCCTTATGTCCGGGCATGGTTTAACCTGAACGCCAGCAACACGAACTGGCAGAACAGCGCCATCGTGGTCCGGGGCACATCCGCAGGACCGGCCGGCAGCACCTACCAGAAAGAGATCACGAACTTCTTCGGCGTCCGGGTCATCCGCTGGGACCTTATGGAGACCGGCACGAAGCAGTACCTGGCCAACAATGCGGTCACCAAGAACATCACCATCGACGACGTCACCGTGGCCGGCGCCGAGATCGCCTTCGGTGACAACTTATGGACGCAGGGCCGGCCATATATCCAACTGAGAAACAAAACGCTCTTCTTCCTTGACCCGTACCTTGACGAGTGGGGAACTTTCAGCGGCGAGGCGGAAAAGGTCGAAGTGGCGATCCTGGGCGCGCAGCCGGGCTATGTCGATTATGAGGGCAACATCGCCCGCGGCCAGATCATCGAGCAGCGCTGCGCCTGGATTTGGTGGAAGGTGTAAGCCATGGAACCGAGATTATTCGCACCGGGGTCCCAGAACTTTGACACGAACGGTCTGGGCAAGCTGACCCGCACCGT
>Ga0326512_10003748_pt1 | contig 11098 bp, 6 predicted proteins | sample 1_2617_0518_D_FD_203652 | JGI IMG/M metagenome (GOLD analysis project Ga0326512, IMG submission 203652) | Bovine rumen microbial communities from UC Davis, California, United States - 1_2617_0518 | ecosystem: Host-associated > Mammals > Digestive system > Stomach > Rumen | place: USA: California...
TTGGGCGACACTTTGGGCAGTATCTGCTTAATGATACGCTCATGGTCGCTGAGAATTTCGTCGAGGGTGTAGGGCTGGAAACTATTACCTGTGAGCAAGTTGATAAACTCACGGAAGGAGAACCCACGGAGGTTGTATGACTTGACGATGCCGTTGAGTTCAGGATTCTCGTCTTTCAGTCGCATCACGCTGGAGCCTGTGAACACGATTTTCAGTTTGGGGTAAAGGTCGTAGCATTTGCGTAGCTCTGAGCTCCAGTTGGGCTGCTTGAACACTTGGTCGATGAGCAGGACTCGACCTCCATGCTTGTAGAAGTTGCCGGCGAAATCAGCGATGCCTTGCCCCTGGAAGTAGAAGTTGTTCATGTTGATATAGAGGCACTGCTTGTCGAGAATTTCGAAGTGCTCCTTGGCATACTGTAGGAGGAAAGTGGTCTTGCCTATACCGCGCGTGCCCTTAATGCCAATCATGCGGTCGTTCCAGTCGATTTCGTCCATAAGGACGCGTCGCACAGGGGCATTCGCATGCTCAACGAGGTATCTGTGTGTCCTGAAAAAAGCTTCCATCCTGTTTGATTTGTTTTAAAACAGGTGCAAAGTTAACACTTTTCCCGCAAATTGCAAAGTCAGAATAGCAAAATCTTACTAAAATCGCTTATTTTTGTAGTGTCTAAATAAGTATTTGCCGTGGGAAATTAGAATTTATAGCCGACGGTGAACATCATCCAGCGCCCTTTCTGCGGCACGAGCCTGGTACTCATACCGCTGCGCATGTAGTGGGTGTTGAGGATATTGTGGATATTGGCTCCGAAGGTGAATTTCCCCAGTTGATAGGTGGCTCCCAGATTGAAGATGATGTGGGGATCAATCTTCTCGGAGAAGATAAGGCGATTGAAGGTCTGGGCCAACTCGTCGAGGAGTTTTTCGTAAACATCTTGCTGTCCTTCCTTTTTTGCAATATCGATCTGTTCCGCGATATGACTCATGCGGAACATTTGCGAGAGGTCGGAATTGTACGATGTCTGCCTTCCTTCGAAGAGGATATGTGTGGAAAGTCTTAGCCTGGATACGGGCTGCCAGGTCAGCAGCAGATTCGACCTGAGGGCGGGGGTGTTGTTGTTGTCATCGACATCCACGGCGAAGATGGTGTTCTTGAATGTGTTGAGCCAGGAGAAGTTGAAGTCGGCGGTAAATCGCTGGCGTGAGTAGTGGGCCAGGAATTCGATACCCATCGTCTTGTTTTTTCCTTCGTTGACATAATCCAGCAGATGGGTGATGATCAAGTCGCTTGCCCGGTTATAGAATCCATTGACCTCGAAGGATAATCCCTTGATCCACTCCGTGCTGGCAAAGGTGATCTGATAGGACTGCAAGGATTCCGGATCGAGTGTGCCTTCGAATTGATTTCCTTGAAATATGGGTAGGATTTCGTTGGTCTTGCGATAGAGATAAGGTGCGTCGACGAATGACCTGGAGTAGCTGAGCTTCAGGTTCCATTTTGGACGTACATAGATTAGGGCGACGCGCGGAGAGTACTCATTGACCCTCGAATCGTCGTAACGCCGCTTGTGGTCGTATCTGAGGCCGGCATTGAAAATCAGGTTTTTCCACTGGTGTTTCAGCTGTAGGAAGGCATTGTAGTTGTCTTCATGGCCCTTGCCTGTTTCCTGGATGGTATGGCTCTCTGGTGTGATGTTCGTGAAATTGTAACCTAACTGGTAGCGTACGTCCTTCAACTGGAAATGGGAGTATTCGGCCCCGAACATCAGGTTCCCTTTGTGCGAGCCAGTCTTGATGTAGTCGATGTCGCCTTTGAGCTGTGCGCCATAGGTCTGTTCCTGTCCGTTGATGTAGCGATAGATGCCTGGGTTATTAAAGAGTCTTTTTATCGAATCTTGATTGACCAGTAGATCGCCTAATTCCGGCATGGCGTAATCGCTGATCACCTGGTAGTGGGTGAGGTCGCTGTTGTCGTAGGTCAGCGTGGCCTTTGCGTTGAGATTGCCGATGCGTCTCGTATAGTTGAGGTCTGCATGATGCGAGTTGGTGGTGAAGCCGGGAGTAATGCCGTTAAAGGTCTTGTAGGCAGAATAGTCGTACGAGGCTCCCAGGGTGCTGATGGTAAGGGGCGGCACGAGCTGTGAGAAATGGGTGTTGTAGAGGAATTGCAGGTCCTTGTATTTCATTTGTACACCGAAATCGTACGAGGGGCTGTTGCCGGCGCGTCCTATGTTGATCCTGCCCTGTGGCCTTCCCTTATAGTCGACAGGGGAGGGATTGTCGGCACTCTCGCCGCTGTTCTTGTAGATGCTTCCCCAGACGAGCAGGTCGAGGTTGAAATAGTGCTTTCCAAAGATCAGGTCGCCGCGCAGCTGGTCGTGATTGCCGATGCCGGCTTTGAGCAGGATGCCGTCGAGGTCGCCTCCCCGCTTGGTGATCACATTGACTACAGCAGTCAGGGCCACGCCGCCATACAGGGATGACGCCGGGCCACGCAGCACTTCTATCTGCTTGATCTTCTCCAGGCTCACGCTAAAGTCGGGGCTTGCCGAGTTAGTGGCATAGCTGTTCATGCGGTGTCCATTCAGCATGATGAGGATTTTCTCCTGGTCGTTGCTATAGACCCCTCGCATGGAGATATTGATGCCGTGGTTACAGTCGATAACGTGCATGCCGGGCACGTATGCTGCCAGCACTTCCTGCAGGTTTTGCGCACCGCAGTCGCGTATCATTTCCTCTGTGATAACCATGGCGGGCACCGGTACCTCGCTGATTGACTCTGCCTGGCTGGAGGCTGTCGTCATCGTGGTAGAGCGTCCGAACTTGATGTTGTTGACAAGGTCCTTGAAGCGCTGCGGGTCAGCGAGAGCCGGTGAATAATAGGGCGATATCGTCAGTAACTGGGATGCGTATTGTTCTGCCGAGGCAGGCTTGTCGAGTGCCAGTGAGCAGAGCGACAGCAGCCTGTAGACGCTTTCCTGCAGCGTGCTGGGAAACTTGGCGATATTCTCTTCCAGTATCGCCTGGGCTTGCTCGATACGCCCGATGCTGTAATTCTCTTCTGCCTGGTTATATATATGAAGCATGGGGCTCTCCTGGGCGTAAGCGGATAGCAGCATGCATAGCATGAGGTTGACGATGAAGAGTCTTTTTTTCATTTCCTTACAGGTATGGTAAACGTGAAGTTCGTGCCTTCTCCCTCCTTGGAGTCGAAGGTAATAGTGCCACCATGCTTGTCGACAATGATGTCGCGCGTGATGCCCATGCCCAGTCCTGTGCCTGCACCTATAGGCTTGGTGGTGAAAAAGTTCTCGTAGATGTGCTGCTTGACTTCATCAGGCATTCCTATGCCGTTGTCGGCAATGGTGATTTTCAGGTTGTCAGCCTGGATGCCTACGCTGACGGATATTTCAGGATGATACCCCTCACCTGCTTTTTTGGCCTTCTCCCATACTGCGTAGCAAGCATTGTTCATAACGTTGAGTATGGCTCTGCTCAGATCCTGAGGTATGACGCTGACAAGTGGTAGCCCTTCCTGATATGACTCCCGGATTGCCATGTTAAAATCCTTGACGTTTGCTCGCATGGCATGGTATGACAGCCATACATACTCCTTTACAAGCTTGTTAATATCGGTGGGCATGAATTCATTCTCCTTACCACGCGATACGAGCAGGATTCCGCGCAGGATGCTGATGGCTCTTTCTCCGTGCTCGGTTATCTTTCCCATATTTTCCTGAAGGTCGGCGACGATGTCCATGAGGTCTTCACGATCGTCTTCGGGCAGCTTGTCCTGGTTATCCTCTACGATTTCGGTAAGATCATTCAATAACTTGTTGGATATCTTACTGAAGTTGATGACGAAATTGAGGGGGTTCTGGATTTCGTGGGCTATCCCTGCGGTGAGCAGTCCTAATGATGCCAGCTTCTCTTGTTTCTTCAGTTGCTCCTTGAGCTGTTCATTCTGTTGTTCCATAAGCTTATTCTTTTATCGTGGGCAAGGTTATTGTAAACTCAGTGAATTCGCTTTTGACGGAGACTACGGTAATATCTCCGCCGTAGTTCTGGATGACCTCATGGCTGAGGTACAGGCCGATTCCTGAGGCTTCACCTGTGGTCTTCGTCGTAAAGAACGGGTCGAAGATCTTGTTGATAATCTGCGGCTCGATACCGATGCCATTGTCTTTGAACGAGAGCCGTGCCTGCTGGCCTTCCACCGTCATGGTCATGGTCACCTCAGGCTCGTAGCTTGTCTGGGCGCACTTCTTGACTATCGCATAGATACTGTTGCCCAGCAGGCTCATGAAGGTCTTGCTGAGCTGATCGGGATTGGCACTGATATATGTGGGGGCCTGAGGCATGGTGAAAAGCACGCGTATGCCATGTTGCTGAATCTCCTTCGAGTAATACTTGTTCACCATCTCCTCGTCTTTACTGAGCAGGGAGTTCAGGTTCATCTTCACGACGCCGCCCGACCTGTCTTTGAGCATCTCTTCCATAGCCTTGAGCGTTCGGGTGGTACTTTGACCGTGTTGCCCCACTTTCTGAAGATTCCCAGTGAGCATGTCGAGCACCTCTATCGTGTCTTCATAGTTGTCCTCGCTTAATTGCTCCTTCTCGTCTTCGAGATTGGCCTTTACATCCTTGACAAGTCCTTCGGAAAGCTTCGAGAAATTGTTGATATAGTTCAGAGGGTTCAGGATGCGGTCGATAAGGCCTTGCGTCAGCTTACCCACCGTGGCCATCTTCTCCTGGCGAATCAGTTCGTGCTGGGCTTTATTGAGATCGTCGAGGGCTTTTTCCAGATTCTTTGATTTCTCCTCGATCTCGTCTTTCTGTTGTACCACCTCCGCAGTTCGTTCCTCCACTACTTTCTCGAGTCTTAGCTTCTCGATCTTGAGTCGGTGCAGACGGAATCGGAACAGTGCATAAATCAAGGCGGAAGCCAGAAGCAGGTAAAGCAGCAGCATATACCAGCGCAGGTAGAATGGATAGGCGATTGTGAAGTAGACGACGGTTGGACTGGTGATCTCGCCCGTAGTCAGTAGTGCCTGGACTTCGAGCTTATATGCCCCCCAAGTCATATTGGAGAACTCAGTCTCGCCGTCTTCGTCCCACTGGCTCCACTGTCCGTTGTTCAGCCGATAGCGATACAGGGTTTTGCCGACGGGCGTGGCATAGTCGATGGCATAGGTGAAGCGGAGGTTGCGCTCATGGCTGGATAGTACTGGAAGCGAGTTGGGCATCTCGCCAAATCCTCCCCACAGGACATGCTTCCCTCCCTCGGTGATGGATCGGAAGAGCAGGCGTGGGCGAGACTGGAGGATGGGGTCGTCGATGGAAGTGTTGATGATCCAGATGCCATCGTCGCATCCCACCCATACCTCATTGCCTTTGCAGAACAGTGCGCGGACATTCTTCTCCTTGAGTGGAGTGAGTAGGTGTATCATATCGTCCTTCCGGTGCCCGTCTTTCCATCTGTATAATGACTTTCCTGAATTGTCGGTCAGCCAGGTCGTCCCCATGTCGTCGGTATAGGAGAACAGAGGGTAGGGGAACGGCTTGGAATCCTCGGCCTTGACGACTGTTACTTTCCCGTCGATGAGTACGATGGTAGCAGCCTGGTCTGCCAGACCTTTCTTCTCGTAGGGCTTGAAAGCTTTGGCTTGGCTTTTCTTGCACCAGATTTCACCATAGATGTTCTGGAGCCAGATGGTTCCCTGTGCATCTTTGAGGATCTTGGTTACCTTTTCAAGTTCACATACTTTCTGGCCTTGTCCGTCGGAGAAGCTTCTCAAGTACAGCCCATCCGACTCCCCGCTGTAGAAAGCCGAATCTGTGCCAAAAAGGAAAGTCGTGCTTGTCGTCGTCAGCTGTCTCACCTCGTTGCCAGATATCAGGTAGGCACCATTGGCTGTTCCCGCCAACAGTCCTTCCCGACTCTTTCTTATCGACCAGCAGGCATGATTGATGTTGCCCACGCGCTCAAACGACATACCTTCCTGCCGGAACAGTCCCTGGAGGGTTCCTACGTATTTCTTGTTCTGATATTCCTCAATGGCTAGGATTTCACCATGCACTCCCTCGTTGATGTTGAACTGTGTGAATGCCGACGGCACCGCTATGGCAAAGATACCTTCGTTGGATACGCCCCAGAGCTTTCCGTGATGGTCGTAGGCGATGTAGATGACATCATCCGACACAAGTCCGTTGGCTTCCGAAATGGCGTATAGCTTTTTCCCGTTTCTATCAGATATCCTAATGCCTTTTCCTTTATGGAGACTCGCAGTGAGCCCTCCGTCGAGGGCCTCTGCAATAATGGAGTCGGACAAGATGGTCATTTCCGCGCTTTGTTCCAGGTTATGGGTCTCGATAATATCAGAGAGTCCGACGTTGAAACTGTCGCCCGCCAGTTTCCTCTTAACAGAGACCGAGTCGCCCCTCACCTCATAGACAGTGGCATTCGTGGAGTTGCTGGCCAGGAAAAAAATCGAACCGTCTTTTTCCCAGATGTCCTCCACCTCTCCTCTGAACAGGTCGGGCTTGCCTATCCGCTGGAGGTATAGTTCGCCATTGCTTTGCTTCTTGATTTGTCCGAAGAAGTTATACCCTCCAGTCCATACCACATCGTTTTCATCGCAATACACCACGGTGACACGGGTGATGCCAGGCGTGTGGATAATGTGCCAGTCTACCTGGTCGTAATAGAGTAGTCCCTCAAAGTTGGCCACGTAGACGATGCCATCCTTATCGACGTCGATGTCATAGTTCAGGCTGTTGCCATGATACTCCTTCGCCTTGAAGTTTTGGATGACAGGTATTCCCTGCGCCAAAGCCAGGATGGCGAAAAGCGATAGCTGGCAAAGTAAAAAGAATCGTTTCATCGCCTGCCCTCCTTCCTTTGACCGTTGTTGACGGCGAACGATTCGAACGGAATGTTGGGGCCGATGTAGTAGTTCCATTCCGCCGGGGTGAAGTCACGTTTCAGCTTCTCTTTTACATTCTTGATAATCGTCGGGATGGAGATAAGCATCTCCGACACGTTGCCTTTCTGGTCGCCTGTCCACATGTGATTTTTCGACTCGTCGAACGTGAAGTGCATAATCCAGGAATTGGCGTTCATGAGAGTCATGGGTTCTATCTTCTCGCCCTTGGCCACCCACAGGTTGACGGTTCCGTCGAAGCTTGCAGAATACAGGCGTATATTGTTGATCTTTATCTTAGAGATGCGTGAACGGTGGCCTATGAGGCGTCGCATGTTTCCAGCCTTGTCGAAGAGGAATATCGTGCCTTCGCTCATGCCATAGGCTTCGAGCCCCGAACCTTTGGAGCTCGCAAAGGCGGTTATGCGTCCCGACACAGGCACTTTCCTGTAGGTGACTTTGTCGATTGTCTCGAAAAAGTACATATTCCCGTTATCGTCAAAAAGCGCAGGCATGTTGTTATAACGGCTTACTAACGTCACCTTGTAATTCAGTTTGCGCGTCTTGGTAATGAGATTGGTCTGCGTATCGAGCTCCTTGACACAGTCCTCACCTACGACCAGCAGGAACTTGCTGTTCTTGTAACCTTCCACCTTCATGGGGTGGGTCATGCCATCGAGCGTCAGGATCTGGTTCCCTTTCGATGTGTGGATAAACAAGTGCCCGCTGCGGCTGACGGCGTAGATGTTCTTCGTGGCTGCATCTACCCAGACATCTCGGAAATCATAATTCTTGTCCTTTATCAGCACTGTCGTTTTCAGATGGTTGCCTTTCTTCTCATGGAATAAGACCTCTCCATAGGTGCCCACGGACACCAGCTGATTGTCACTTTTGGGTATGAACGAGATGTTTGCGACGGCTCCCGTCTGCTCGTGCCATTCTTTTTGGCTTTGGCTGGCCTTGGTCAGTGCCTGATAGACGGCAGGGTTATATAAGTCACCGTCGTAGCGGTCGGTGTAGAGATAGGATGCGTAGCTCAGGAGGTCGGCAATCTCGGAGTTGCCTGTGCGGTATTGCGTCAATGCCAGCGAGCCCAGCGACCGTCCTAATGCGATATAGCTCAGTGTGTCGGCCACTCGTTTGGATAGCTCAGCTTGTACCCGTTGGTGCTCCGCAATCTCCCGTTGATTCTCTGCCATCTCGTATGCGTCGAGGGCCATACGCTCCGAGGCAAGGGCTGCGTGCTGGGCACTGATGGCATTCTGTCGCTCCTTTTCCGACCGCTCGCGCATCTCGTTTGCCACCCTTGTCTGCTGGAGGGCTTCCTCGCGTTGCTCGTCAGAGATTTCTTTCTGCTGCTGGGCTATCTCCTCAAGCTGGGAGCTGACGCTTCGCAGAACGGCAGAACGCTTTTCCTGCCCTTGAAGGATTTCTTGTTCGGCTTCCAACTCCTGGATGCGCTTGTTGGCCGATCTCCACCCCCATAGGCCAATTACCGACGTGATGGCCAGTAACAGCGCTCCTAATCCGGTGGCTAAGACTCTCTTGTTCACAATGGCACTTGTATTTGATCTCTCAGTTGAGTCTCTTGAAGACAAGCATGGTCAGGTCGTCGCTTTGATCGGCACCGTCGACGAAGGCAGCAACGTCTGCCTTGGTGGCGTCGATGGTCTGCTGGCAGTCCAGCGACGTTGTCTTTTTGAGTGCCTCTTCAAGACGACTTTCGCCATACTCCTGTAACTCAGGATTCATCGCCTCCGTCACACCGTCGGTATAGAGCACCAGGGCATCTCCTTTCTCAAGCTGTGTCTTCTCCTCATGGAACTCCAGGTCATCCATGATTCCAACCATGGTGTCGGCGGGCATGGGGAAAGGCTTCACTTCACCGCTGGCCTTAACGATGTAAGGTGGATTGTGGCCGGCGTTGGTGTAGACAACCTCGCCGGTCTGGCTGTCGTAGATACCATAGAAGACGGTGACAAACATACAGTTGACCGACTCCTTGGCCAGAAGCCTGTTTGAGTAAGTCATACATTCGGCGGGGGATACGCCACGGAGGGCTGTAGCCCTTAGTAGGGTGCGGCTGACGGCCATGAAGATGGCCGCTGGAACGCCCTTACCACTCACGTCGGCAATGACAAGGCCGATATGGTGGTCATCTATACGGAAAAAGTCATAAAAATCGCCTCCTACATCCTTGGCGGCTGTCATCGAGGCTGCGATGTCGAACTTGTCGGCATCCTCCGGGAATGGCGGGAAGATACGGGGAAGGATGGCAAGCTGTATCTCGCTGGCTATCGCCAGGTCTCCCTTCAACGACTCCAGCTGGCTGTGCTCCTTCTGCATCTCGCGCACATATTTTATCTGCTCGATAGCTTTCTCGATCGTGACGCTTAGGTCGTCAAGGTCGATGGGCTTAGTGGCGAAGTCGAAGGCACCATTGTTCATGGCCTGACGGATATTACCCATGTCGCCATAGGCAGAGACCATGATACACTTGAGGGCTGGATCTTGCAGCTCGTTGATCTTTGTGAGCAGTGTCAAGCCGTCCATTTCCGGCATGTTGATATCAGAGAGGATGATGTCGTAGTTCTTGTTCTTGAGAAGCATCGTCAGTGCTTCAAGACCATTATGAGCAAATGAAAACTCATACTCACCCTTGCGTATTTTCCTTCGAAAATATTGTGTTAGCAATAGCTCGAGATCGTTCTCGTCATCAACACTAAGAATTCTAATTGGCATATTTGTTTATAAATGAAAGTTTATTCTGCAAAATTAGATGAAAAAAGTCAGATAACCAAAATAAAATGTTCAAAAATAACTTTTTTTTTCTATCTTTGCACCAAAAATATGAGATTACATGTATTTAATCCAGAACATGACCTTGCATTGGCTGCCCATCTAAGCAATTTTACCGCGCCGCATGCAGGACGGCATCTGAGGGCCGACCTCGGATTTCTGCCAGCCTTGTGGGCTAGTGAAGATGACGCTATCTTGGTGGACAATGTGGAGCAAGCCAGGAAGGCCTACGGGCGTTTCAGGGCGAGAGTGGGCGGTGGTCAGAAACAGTTTGTGGACAAATATCAGCTTCGGCAACTCCCTATTACTGAGGTGAAACCATGGGGATGGGACTTGGCGCTTCGCAGCTTCCTGCTTCGCTATGGGGTGAAGAGTGTTCCTTCTGAAGAAGAGATAGAGACTATTCGTGACCTGTCTCACAGAAAATACGCTGTCGAACTATTAAGTACTTTAGGCCATCGCGAAGGATTAACAGTTGATGTTGAAGACAGAGTACCAGTCGTTTGCCAGAGTTTGGATGAAGTCAAAGCCTTTTTGGCGCAACATCACCGGATAGTGGTAAAGGCGCCTTGGAGCAGTAGTGGGAGGGGCGTGAGATTCATAGATGACGAGCTGAATGATTATCAGGAGCGATGGATTCAGAATGTCATCGGCAAGCAAGGAAGTGCTGTTGCAGAACCTTATTATAATAAGGTAAAGGATTTCGGAATGGAATTTGGGAGTGATGGCAATGGCAACATTCTTTATCTTGGATTGTCGCTTTTCCATACAAAGAACGGTGCTTATATAGGGAATGTTATCGCTTCAGAAGAAGCTAAGCGGGAACAGTTAAGTCGCTATGTTTCAACAGAATTAATCGATGCTGTTAAAGAAGAAATACAGGCTCTTCTCGGCAATATGTACAAGGGTAGATACCAAGGGCCACTGGGTATTGACATGATGATTGTTGCTCGCACAGACGGGCTGGGATTTCTGCTTCATCCTTGTGTGGAGATTAATCTTCGTCAGACCATGGGGCATGTGGCACTATCGATTCCACCTTTTGCAGACGGGTTCCCAAGAGTGATGCAGATAGCACTGACAGATAAGTACAGAATACAAATACGCAAACAATGAGAAAACTAATCTTGATGGTAGCTGCTTTGCCCATGATGGCAAGCGCACAGTATTACAAATCGGAAGTATGGTCGCCAGATAATGGTGACGGCACATATACCAATCCTGTGATTAATGCAGACTACTCGGACCCTGATGTCTGTGTGGGCGCAAGTGGGGAAGATTATTATATGACGGCCTCATCCTTTCAGTGTGTGCCAGGCTTGCCTATTCTCCACTCCAAGGATCTTGTAAACTGGGAGATTGTCAACTATGCCCTCA
>Ga0326512_10003751_pt1 | contig 11094 bp, 4 predicted proteins | sample 1_2617_0518_D_FD_203652 | JGI IMG/M metagenome (GOLD analysis project Ga0326512, IMG submission 203652) | Bovine rumen microbial communities from UC Davis, California, United States - 1_2617_0518 | ecosystem: Host-associated > Mammals > Digestive system > Stomach > Rumen | place: USA: California...
CTAGTTATAATGAAATTGTTAGAAATACAACTTTAGCAACATTAATTAGAGATGGTTATATTAAATTAGCACCAAAAATACCAATGCCAGAACATGAAAAAGTTAAGTCGTATATAATTATTTCATTTGATAATTTTACTCAAAATGAGACTAATCCTCATTTTAGAGATTGCACTATTCATTTTGATATTATTTGTCATACTGACTATTGGAAAATGGATAATTATCAAATCAGACCTTTAAAAATAGCTGGTTATATTGATGGTATTTTAAATAATGCTAAATTAACAGGTATTGGAACTTTGAATTTTATGGGATGTAATGAGTTAGTATTAGATGAAGTATTATCTGGATATACATTATCATACAGAGCGGTACATGGTAATGATGACCGTAAACCGGATGAAGAATAATGCTTAATGAGTTACTATTGTTATCTGGTAATGATATCCCAATAGAAGAAATTCATTTGCTATTGCATCAACCAACAATAAAAGAAATAGCACTTATCGGAGAAGACAAGTTCTTCTCTGGCTGCGAGTTTTTGCGATTTACTAAAGAAAAATTAAGTAGTGAGGACAGAAATCGTTTAGAGAATATAAGTAATTTTGAAATAATAATGTCAATAATGAGAGAAAAAAATCCAAATGTACAAAAACAAGTTGCTTGTGCAATGATGGTATTATCTCTATTATTTCCTACTTATTCAATTCACATGAATTACGATAAAATGAGTATTGATTTACAGCAAGAGGAAATGACCTTTAGCTTAAATAAAGATACTTATGATACTTTTGTAAAAGTATTGAATGAAATACTGTTTTTAGAAGGCGGCGAAGCTGGTACTGATTATAATCCTTCTGGAAACTTGGCAAGACAAATCGCGGATAAACTTCGTGACAGACAAGCTAAACTTGCTGCCGCAAAGGGAAATGATAATCAGAAAGTTGCTATTTTGAGTAGATATGTTTCAATTCTTGCAGTAGGAGAAAATAAAGACATGAATTCTTTGCTAAACTATACTGTTTATCAGTTGTTTGATGAATTCAAAAGATACCAATTAAAATTAAATTGAGATATTCATTTGAAAGCACAAATGGCTGGCGCAAAGGATTTAAAAGAAGTCGATGACTGGATGGAAGATATTCACTCGAATGTTGATAAATAGCCAGAGTTTATAATCAAACTCTATAAATGAATTATAGTAAGAATAGCGAGATTAAGCAATTCTTATTAAGTGATACAAGGAAAATTTAATAATTTATAAAGGAGGAAAAAACTTATGAAATTTGGTGTAAGAGAAATATGTAATGTAGTTTTCAAAGCTAAAGCAGCTACTAAAATCGGAAAAATTACATTTAAAGCTGGACAACCAGTATTATATATTGATACAGCTAAAACTTCTACTCTTGAAGGTGCAGCAACTACTGTTTATGCACAAGGTGGTAGAGGAAATACTCGTTTAATCGCATGGGAAGGTGAAAAAACTTTAACTTTCACAGTTGAAGACGCTTTATTATCTCCAATGGGATTCTCAATCTTATCAGGTGCTGGATTATTCAGTAAAGAAGGAGAAAAAGTTCACGTTCACACTACTTCAGCAGCTAGTGTTAGTGCAGATGGAATCATTGATTTAACTGATGCATTAGGAGCTTCTGAAAAAATTGATGACATCGCTCCAGTTTACGTTACTGTTGCAGAAGCTGATGGATCAATTACTGGTGAATTAATCGAAAACTTAACTGTTTCTGAAGATGGTAAAAAATTAGAAGGAGCTGCAGCTGCACATGCTGGAGATTCAGTATTTGTAGATTTCTATGTAGTTAAAGATTCAGGAAATGTATCTGAATTACAAATCGATGCAGGAAACTTCGCTGGATATTACTATGTTGAAGCTAGCACATTATTCAGAGATGAAAACACTGGTAAAGATATGCCTGCTGAAATTACATTACCTAATGTAAAAATCCAATCTAACTTTACATTCTCAATGGCAGCTACTGGAGATCCTAGTACATTCACATTCACTATGGATGCATTCCCAGGATATACTTACTTCGATAAAACTAAAAAAGTTTTATGTGTAATTCAAATTGTTAATGAATTAAATGAAGAAGAAAAAGATATTAAATCAGTAATGCCTCATACAGCTGAAATCGGAATTGAAGCTAACAGAAACGATTCTAAAGCCGGAAAAGCTGATGATAAAGAAATTAGTGAAGTTACAGGCGCAAGCATTTAATTTAATATAATATAAAATGAAGTTAACTAGTATCTTGTCTTCATAAAAAATACAAGTGAACATATAAGGAAAGCGATTGGGGTGGAGGAGGCTTTTAAGTCTCCTCTGTTTTTATTTTATACAAAATAGGAGATGGTATTTTATGGCAAGTCCAGGACAACAAAGACAATATGCTTATGGATATAGAGGAAGTCATGGATATACAAAGCTTTTAAATGATGCTCATAAAAGCATTGTTTCAAAAATGCAATTAGAAGCAAATAAAGAAGGAGCAAAAATTTTAGAAAATTTCTTTCAAAATCTTAAAGACACTGCTCGTATGTTAATGGAGCAAAGTAGTGATAGTAAGCGTATAATTCATAATGAGGACGCCGCATCAAGATTAGCTATGTTATCTGGAGAGTTATCTAATTGATATGTAGATTTAGTAAATGAAATTGTTACAACTGAAATTAATATCCGACAAAAAAAGGGATTAACTCCAATTTCAGGAAATAAATATAATTTATTTAAAGTTGCACATCAAAGAGCCTTAGTTGATAGCTCTACTTTTGATGATATTTTAGAAGAAGAATTAGCAACTGTATTTGCAGTGTTAGAAAAACGATTAAGTGGGAAGCAATATAATATAGATGATATTAATATAGATATTTTTGCTACTGGTAAATCTCAAGGTTCAATTAAAGGCTCTGATGTAATTGATCAATTAGAAAAAGATTTTTCGCATGGAATTGCAGACGGATTAAAGCAGGTTGCTCAAGATCAACAAATAAAAGCATCTAGCCAAGTATTAGGAAAACAGTTTAAGAAAACTGTCTCCATAAAGACAGATGTTCAAAATCTATCTTTAGATATTGATGCGACTTTCGGACTAAATGATACAGAAATTGATCAAATAATACCTTTATTAAACGAAGCTTCTTTTACCGCAAAAAACTATTTACAAACAACAGTTAGTAAAGCTGGCGGAATAAAATTAGGAGAAACTAACATTTTACGTTCAATAATGGGGGCTTTAGGAGTTGCTTTCCCGGATAAGACTGCTACAGATTGAAGGGATATGTTTTATCGAGGAGCTCAGATTATAATAAAAACGAATACTACTCCAAGCGCAACTCCTGAAAAAGTTATGCAACATTTTTATCATATGCGTTTTGCTTATGAATTAAGTGGGTTAGGTTTAATAGATGCTAATTCTTATAAACCTCTATTCACTAAATATTTAATTTATAATGAACCAGATGGAGATAAAATACATGTATTTGATACTGCATCATTAATATTAGAAGAATTTGGAAATAAAAGTATTTCAAATGTATTTGGAAGTATCCATTTAAATAGAAAGGTTTAATTAGAAATAACTTGACAATAAAAAATTTTTATTGTAAAATATATTAAGAGAGAAAAGGAGGAATAAGTTATGGCAAAAGTAACTTTTTCAAATTTAAAATTAAAATTAAATAAAGAAATAAAATCTATCGAAGGAACTGATATTGAAGTATTACAATATTTACCTATTGAAGATAAATATGCTTTAATCAATACTGTATTAGAACAATCTAAACAAGATTATATTTTTAATCCTTGTTTATTAGATGCATATTTTAATTTATATATTATACTTATGTATACTAACATTAGTTTTACAGAAAAACAAAAAGAAGAACCTTTAAAATTATATAATATTTTAAAAAGTAATGGTTTAATAGATAAAATTATTATGACCATGAATGAAGAGGAATATAATGATTTAGTAAACAAAATGAATCAACAAATTCAAGATATTTACAAAAATCAAAATTCATTTGCTGGAACTATTTCAAATTTATTTAGTTCTATTTCAGAACAGGCTGATGAAATTCAAAAATTAGTAGAAAATTTTGATAAAGAAAAATTTCAAAATGTATTAGCCTTCGCTATGTCGGTTAATAATAACCAACTACCTCAATAGAAGGCCAAAATAAATTAATAAGGTAATCCTTTTTATCATATAACTATGATAAAAAGGATTTTTTTATTTTTCTTAAAAATATAAAGGAGGAAAAAGGATATGGCAACAAAAAGTGAATTACGCGTTGGTGTTAAGTTTGAAACCGATAATAAAGCTCTTGAATCTTCAAGAAAAGAATTAGAAAAACTTTTATCATCTGCGCAACAAATAAAAACAGCTTTTCAATCTGAAACTTGACAAGGTGGATTTAATTTAAAAGAAGGATTTAAAGAGGCCGCAAAAGAGGCTGATAAGCTTTCAGGGATATTAAGCAAATCTTGAGACCTAAAATCTGGACAATTAAATTTATCAACTTTTAGGAAAGAAATTAATAATGCTTATGGTGGAATAACTAATTTTAGAACTAATCTTGAAAAATTAGGACCTTCAGGTTCTCAAGCATTTAATAAAGTAGCGAGTTCAATTTTAAGTACTAATGTTGAATTAAAACAATCAAATCAACTTTTAGATAAAATGGCTTTAACAATGGCAAATACTATTCGTTTTGGTATTTCATCTAGTATCTTTAATAATTTTACATCATCTGTTAGTAAGGCTTATAGTTATGTAAAGAATTTAGATACTTCATTAAATGATATTAGAATTGTTAGTGGACAATCTGCAAAACAGATGGAAGATTTTGCAAAATATGCGAACAAAGCTGCACAACAATTAGGAGCAACAACTCTTGATTATACAAAAGCTTCTCAAATTTATTTCCAACAAGGTTTAAATACAGATGAAGTAAATAAGAGAACTGATGTTACTGTAAAAATGGCAAATGCATTACATTCTTCTACTCAAGAAGTGTCAGATTATATGACAGCTATTTGGAATAATTTTGATGATGGCTCAAAATCACTTGAACATTACGCTGATGTAATTACTGCATTAGGTGCATCAACTGCATCTAGTTCAGAAGAAATTGCAGATGGACTTGAAAAATTTGCAGCAGTATCTAAAACAGTAGGTTTAAGTTATGAATACGCAACAAGTGCACTAGCTACTGTAGTCGCTGAGACTCGTCAAAGTGCAGATACTGTTGGTACAGCATTTAAAACATTATTTGCTCGTATTCAAGATTTAGAATTAGGAGAAACTCTTGAAGATGGTACTACTTTAGGTAAATATGCAGAAGCTCTTAACCAAGTCGGTATTAATATTAAAGATGAATCTGGTAATTTAAAAGAAATGGATACTATTTTATCTGAAATGGGTGATAAATGGCAAAGTTTATCAAAGGCTCAACAAGTAGCATTAGCTCAAAGTGTAGCTGGAACTAGACAATATTCTCAATTAATTGCTTTAATGGACAATTGAGATAAGTTTGAACAAAATTTAACTACGGCAGGAAATGCTGCAGGAACATTAGAAAAACAACAAGAAATCTATTTAGATAGTATGCAAGCTCATTTAAAATCTCTTCAAGCGGAAACTGAAAAATTTTATAAACTTTTATTAGATGAAAAATCTATTAAGACTTTTGTGGATATGTTTGCAGGAGCTTTTAAAACTCTTAATTCATATTTAACTGGATTTGGTGGAGGTTTTTCTCAATTATTTGGGCTAGGCGGAAATGCAATATCTCTTTTTAGCAAACAATTGGGTGGCGTTGCTGCAAAAGCGCAACAAAATTTTAACATAGAAACAAGAAATAGAGATCAAGAAAATTATAAAAAACAAGTAGCTCAAGAAATAACTGCACATTATCAAATGAATGGAGTAGACAATCCAAATGCAGAAAGAATTAATGATGAAGCAGATTATTCGATGCGTTTGTTATCTATTAGACAAGATATTTCAAAAGAAATGTATGAACAATTAGCTGCTCAACAAGAGATATATGGCCAATTAGCAGAATCAATTGGAGCTGCTCAAAATTGGGAAGAAGAGTTAAGAAAAGTAGAGAATTTTACGAAAGAAGATGCAAGTTATTTACAAGACAAAGAAAGTTTATTACTTAGAAGCACTCAATTAATTAAACAAGCTAATATAGATAGTAAAAAAATGATAGATGCTCAAATGCAATCAGATGATATTATTATGTCTCTTGAAGGTAAAATTGGGAAAGAAAGAAAACAAATTTTAGCAACCAGAGCAAAAGAATTAGATGATGCATTAAGTCAAATTGGAATAGAAAAAACCACAAGAGAATATTATATCAAAAATTTAGCAGATGCAAAACAACATCATTCAATTAATAAAAAAATCAATGAAGCTTATGAAGAACGTAATGATCAATTAGATAAAGCATATCATAAAGCAGAGGCTTTTAACGAAGCTGCAAAACAATATCAAAATCTTCAAGATGGAACAACTCAAAAACAGATAGAACATAAAAGAATTATAGATAAACATTTAAAAGCTCAAGAAGAATCTGTAAAATTAGCTAAAGCTTATCAATCAACAATTTCTGGTGTTGGTACAGTAATTTCAAGTTTTTCTGCGGTTGTAGGAGCCTTTAAGACATGGGGAAGTCCTGATTTAACAGGTTGAGAAAAATTAAAGAGTACTTTTACTACTTTAACTACTCAAGGACTTATTCTTGCAAGTAATTGAAGTAATGTAATTAATATTTTTAGTAATTTAAAAGTTGTATTAAATGCTCAAAATGCTTCTTTAATTAAACGAAATCTTCTATTACAAACAGAAAATATTTTAAGAAAAAAGAATCTTACTGAAGAAAAAAAACAAGCCATGATAACTAATATAACAGCAGCTGCAGAAGCTAAAAGATCTGCAACTACTATTACAGGGCTTATCAAAGAAAATGCTTTATTAGTAATTAGAAATGCATTATTAAAAGCAGGACCAGTTTTAATAGCTGCGGCAGTAGTAGCAGTAACAGCCGCAGTAGTTGCTATTGTAAGAGCAATCAATAAAGTTAAAAAAGAACAAGATAGTTGAGAAGAAAAAATAAAAAAAGCACAAGAAAGTGTTAAACAAGTTACTGATGAATATAATGAATTAGTACAAACTATTAATAGTGCGGAAGAAGCTCGTAAAAAAATAGATTCTTTAACAGAAGGAACTATTGAATTCTATCAAGCTATTGAAGAAGCAAATACAAAACTTAAAGAACTTATTGATAAATTAAAATTAGTAGAAGGTATTGATTATACCTATGATGAAAACGGAATGATTGTAATAAATCAAAAATCTTTAGAGAATGCAGAATTTAAAGAACATCAAAAAGTTTATAGAGCAACAGCATCTCAAAAAGAAATTGAATTACAAAAAGCTCAATTTGAATATGATAACATATTAGATAAATTCCAAAAAGAAATAAATAGCAAATCTAAGTGAGCATTGTCTGATCAAGATCAAGTTTTAAAAATATTAGATGATCCTATTAAAGATATAGCTCCAGATAATTATGATGAAAATGGAAATGTAACAAGATATCATACAAAAGATTATAGAACGCATAATCCATGGGGACAATTTGATACTCCTCTTATAAATAATAGTCTTAATGCATCTGATGTTCCAAGTAAAAAAGATTATCCAATAGATGGTCTAGAGCAAGATATTACTGATATAGTAAGTGAATATAAACTTCAATTTAAAAAAGCACAAGCCGCACTTCAAGAAGCTCAATTTGAATATGCAGTTAATATTATTAGAGGAACTGGAACAAAAAATCAAGTTGACTATTTTAATACATTAACAAAAGCACAACAAACTGTTGTAGGGCAAATTATTGGAGAAAAACAACAACAGATAGATAAAGATTATAAAAAGAATATAGAAGAAGAAATTCTTAATAATACAGAAGCAGGAAAAAATTATAAATCAGCTAAAGATGATTATGAAATGCAACAAGCATTAGCTAGATCAGGTTTAGCTGTTGGTGGTAATGTAGCTGCCGGAATTAAGGCATGGCGAAAAAAAGGAAAAATGGTTTCTGAAGAAGAATATGCCAAAGAAAAATATTATGCAGAACAAAATGATGATTATACTTTAGACCAATTAGAAGAAATGAGAATTAATGATAATAAAAAATATAAAGAAATAATGGATAAAGTTAATTATGATGATGCAAAAACTTGATATAAAAATAATAAAACTACTGAAGATTTGAATTCAATATTACAAAGAATTAGTGATCAAAAACAAGATTTATATAATAAAGGATATGATGAAACCCAAACTAATTATATTATGGATGCAGTTTTATCTATTCAGAGAGATAGAAATCAACAGACTGGGGCAGTTGATAAAGCAACTGGAAAAGAAGCTTATGATGCTTTAAAAGCTCTTGGCATTAATACCGATAATTTACAAGATCTTCAAACGAAAATGCTTGAAGATTCAGAAGAAGAGCTTACTTATATAAATGAAAAGGGCGAAAAAACAAGTGTAAAAATTAAAGATATATCTGGTGATTTAGAGTCATTAATTTTAAAAGCAGATGAATTAGATGACACTGTTAAATCTGTTGATAGATTAAGAGAACAAATAGTTGAGTATAATAATGTTATAACTGAACAAGCAAATCAATTAGGTACTACTGCTAATGCATTAAAAGCATATGATGCAGCAATGCAAGGAGCTAACGGAGAAGAACAAAGATTTACAAAAGAAACTGCAAAAGCTGCAGCTGAAGAGTATAAATTTAATAAAGAATATAATAATGGTAGAAAAATTTATGAAGATAATAAAGATGCTATTCAAGCATATATAAAAGCATTAAAAAATCAACAAAAAGTTAGTTATGATGTAGCTGATGCTGCTGGAGAATTATTAGATGCATTAAAAGATATTGGAATTATTTTAAAAGCATCTGATTTAAAAGATAATAATATTTTTAAACAAGTCCAAAAATTATTAACGGGAACAGAAAAAGAAGCTGAAGAAGCATATAAAGCATTATATGATATAAGTAGACAAAATGCTTTAATAGATTTCTTTGGAGGAGAAGAAGCAGTTAAAAATTCACAAGGCACAATGGAAAGAATAACAAACATTTTAAAGGGTATAGATGAAACTAAACCTGGAAAAATGCTTGCCGAAGAATATGCTGAACAATTAAGACAAATGATAAATGATACTGAACATTCAATAGAAGAAATTAATGAGTTATCTCAAGCTTTAGGTATTGAAATTCCAGTATCATATAATACTCCTGATAAATTTGAAATGACTAAAGAAGAATTTACAACAGGAGCTCAATCAGTATTACATGAATATGTTGGAGAAATGCCAAATCCAAATTATGGTCTTCTAGATAAGAGAGTGACTATTCCTGTAAACTATAAATGAGTAGAAACTATTCAAAATAAAACAGAATCTTTCTTAGTTCCAAAAAATGCTAATTTTCAAGTAAATACGAATAAACATAATTTAAATTCAACTAAAAATTTTAAACCAGCTTCAAATAATAAAGGGTCTAGTTCTGAACCTAATAAGAAAGATCCGATAGAAACTGAAATTGATAGATATCATAAAGTTAATACTCAGATTACTAAAGTTGATAATAACTTAAAGAAACTTCAATCTCAACAAGAAAAATTTGTAGGTTCTGAACTATTAAGTAATTTAAATGCTCAATGAGCAGATTTAAATACTCAAGTTCAAAATTATAATGAAAAATTAAGAATTGCTAATGAAGAACAAGCTGAATTAGCTGGCAAATTATCAGCTAAAGGCGTAAACTTTAATGCAGATGGTACTGTAAATAATTATGCAGAGGCTATTAAGGCACAAGAGGCTTATGTAAATAGCTTAATTAATAATTATAATCATATGTCTTCTGAAGCACAAAAGAAATATGAAGAAAGTACATTAAAACCTGCTGAAGATGCATTCGAGCAATTCAAAACTGATATAGATAGATATGATGAATTAATTTCAAGTTTTATTCCAGATATTAAACAATCTATTCAAGATTCTCTTGATAAACAAATTGAAATTAATATTACTAAATTTAATATTGAAATTACAGTTGCTCTTGATATGTCTCAAGCAACAAGAGACTGGAATGCATGGGTTAAACGTGCTATTGAAGGATTCGGTGCTGAAGATATCTTTGGTAGCGCTCAAGCAAGACTAAAAGATTTTTATTCTTACTTTAATGAAGGCGAAACTGGAGAAATTCAAGAAACAACTAAACATCTTGAAAATATTTTAACTGAATTAAATAAACAAAATAACGGTCAAGATAACATCTTTGGTAATAATAGTAAAAAAGGTTTAGAAGAACTTAATACTTATTATACTAAATTAATGCAATCTATTACTGATATTATTGAGTTACAAGATGAACTACAACAAGATGTCTTAGATGAGATGGATGAAGTCCAAGAAAAATTCGACAAACAAATTGATAGTTATTCTTATTTAAGAGAACTTATTAATCATGATATTAAAGTTATTCAAATGACTTTAGGCGAAGATGCTTATAGTGAAATGTCTAAATTCTATGACATACAACAAAAGAACTATGAAAAACAATTAGACTTCCAAAGACAACAAAGAGATTTCTGGTATGCGGAAATGCAAGCTGCAGAAGAAGGCTCTAAAGAATGAGATGCCGCTAGAGAAAAATGGCAAAATGCAGTTAATCAATTTAATTCTTTACTAGAAGAAGGATTAGAGAATGCTAAAACTAAATTTGAAAATGCTATTAATGACATCTTTAAGAAATTAAATAATACTATTACTAGCGGAATGGGCTTAGACTATGTTAACACTCAATGAGATTTAATTAATAAAAATGCTGATAGATATTTAGATACTATTAATGCTACTTATGCTATTAGAGAACTTGAAAAGAAATATGTTGATAGTATTAATAATAGTGATAATGTTAGTGTTCAACAAAGATTACAAAAAGTAATGGAAGAACAATTAACTGGAT
>Ga0326512_10003752_pt1 | contig 11094 bp, 31 predicted proteins | sample 1_2617_0518_D_FD_203652 | JGI IMG/M metagenome (GOLD analysis project Ga0326512, IMG submission 203652) | Bovine rumen microbial communities from UC Davis, California, United States - 1_2617_0518 | ecosystem: Host-associated > Mammals > Digestive system > Stomach > Rumen | place: USA...
ACGAAGGTCACAAGTCCTTGTGTAAAGCAGAGTGGGAAAAAGGAGAGGAAAAAAATGATGACACTTGAAAGCAAACTTTTTGAACTTACCACATTAGTGGACTATGGTACTTATTACCTCACAAAGGCAAACTCAAAGGACATTGATTTGTCATACATTGCAGACAACTATGAAGTGGATGACATCTATGATGTGGACACAATCCTTGACTATGCAAAGACTCACTACTATTGCTTTGAAGAAGATAGTGATGTGTTGGACTATGTTAGAGACAACTTTAGTCTTGGTGAGGTCTTTGATGAGTATGATGCAAAAGAGTACCTTGATGGAAATGGTTACCTTGTCTTTGATGATGAGGATGATGCCATTGACTATATCAAGAACAACATTGCCCTTGGTGATGTAGCAGAGTGGAATTAGTTCCACTCATCTCTAATGCTACCAATGAGAGTTGCAAGTCTCTATGAGAAAAGCAGAGCAGAGAAGAAGGAGAGGAAAGAAATGGCACAGAGAACAGAAGTACAAGAACTTTATACCAAGACAGAGGCCACAAATGGAAAGTGGTATCTTGTTGGGAAAAGCACAGACAAGGAAACCATCTACAAAGGTATTGTGGATGACTTCCTTGCAAGAGACTTCAAATACCCTTCATATGTCTCAATGAGAAACACCAACAATTATGATGGCACTAGAACCCTTGTGTTCTACTATGAGGGGGTCAAGAAGGTTTATATCATCAAGAAGTCTTAAAGGGGCAGAGATGCCCTTCTGTAATGCAACCGTTGAGTGGTCACAAGTCCACTATGAGAGATGCAGAGTGCAGAGAAAAGGAGAGAAAGAAAGATGACAAAGAAACAAGAGCAGAAAGCATTGGAAGAAGCACAGAAGAACAGACAATATGCAAGAAGAAGATTCCTTGAAGACCTCAAGAACTATGAACTTGATGTTGATGCTATCAAGAGGGTCAACAGAATCAATGGGGTTGAATCTCCGGCAAACTTGTCTGAGGATCTTCTCAAGAGGTATCCAACACTAGAGGAGTTCTCCAACCATTTTGATTGGAGATTCACCTACACAATGCGAAGAACAGAAAACACCTACAGATGGCGCACAGATGAGATGTTCCAAAGCAAACTTGGTGATAATGACCTTGTGGTTGAAGATATTAGGGACAAGATGGATATCATCAACCTTGTTAGTGTGATGCACAGATTTGGGTACACAAGAATCCTCTACATTGACAGAAGCACAAGAGCATTGGAAACCATATCCCACTTGGTTCAATTTGGGGCAAAGGTGGTTGGCACTAATGAGTACATTCAATATGGATATGAGGGCGGCCTTCTCATTGATGTCACAGAGGTAGACATTGGGATGTGCCTTGTGATGATGTGTGAAGAAGAAAAAGATAAGCTCATCAAGAATGACGCAAGTTGGGGCAGAGCAACCAAGCAAGAAGACTTGGATGCCATTGATGAGAAGTACAAGGCAATCTGCAAAAAGGTGGGTGCATAACCCACTCCTTAATGCTACCAATGAGGGTCACAAGTCCCTAGGCAGAAAGCAGAGTGAGGAGAAAGAGAGGAAAGAAATGGAACAGAAGAAAAAGGCCTATATCATTGAGGCAGAAGTTGGAAACTACACCATCTATGGAAGTGGATGGACTCCTAAGGAAGCACTCAATTGCTTGTGGAAAGAGTACAGACACCACGGATGGGTTGCTTGGTGGGGTGGTGATGTCCCCCCAACCAAGAAAGAGTGGTTGGAGTGGCATGGACTCGATGAAGACTCTTGTGAAGAGATTGAGATAGGCAAAAGTTGGTACAGATGACTAGGGGTGTTCCTAGTCTAGACCATTCAACTCCCGGTTGGGTGGTCTAGAGTGTGAACACACACAGAAAGGAGAAGAGAGAATGGATGACACATTCACCATCACTTGCTATTGGCAGACCAAGACCTACAAGGAAAGTGAAAGAGGGAAGATGATTGAGGAGTATACTCTTGCCACCTATTGTTGTGAAGGTAGTGAGAGAGAAAGGTATGCTCTGATCCTCTGTGACCTTATTTCTGGGATGAAGGATTGCAAAGATGGATGGGACTAATGTCCCTCTCTAATGCCGCCAAAGGTGGTTGCAAGCCCACTTGAGAAAGGCAGAGCAGAGAGAGAAAAGGAGAATGAAATGTTAAAGAAAGTAGTAACACTCAAAGACCTCAATGGGGTTGACAATGCCAAGTTCCAAAATGTGGAACTTGCAGACCTGGTCCCACAGACCACTATCTACACCTATTCCCCTCACTATGAGGTGGAACTTGTCAAGTATGTGTTTCTTGATGATGAGACCAATGAGTTGATCAGACCTTGGGTAGTTGTAGCAGAGAATGAAGAGATAACCTTCATCATCAAGGAAGTGTGGGAAGATGAAGATTGTGTATGGACACCTCGTGGTATCCTCAATTGGCACTTTGGATGCCCGGATGAGGATGAATGGGAGTATCCCCCATTCAAGTCCATTGTCAAAGAAGAGAAGGAGAAAAGTAAATGAAAAAAGTCAATTTGGTTGATGACATTGTTCACATCTGTGCATTCCTCCCACATCTTAAAGAGATGGAGTTAAAAGAACTTGAGGATTACCTCAACCCGGAAGAGGATGATGATTGGGGGGGATGGTATTGGGATGAGGACAAGAAAGAGTTGTTCCACCCATACATTGTTCTGTCTGATCCTGGGTATGATATGTTGTTCATTATGAAAGATGCAATGACAAAGGATGATGAATACCCAAAGCCAGAAATTATCAACTTCGTGTTTGGGCAGGAGTTCTACTTGAAAGGTTATGAGGATTGGTCAAAAGACAAACTATTCAACACCTACATTGATGTGAAGTGAAAGGAGAAAAGCAATGGAAGTCAAAATGAACCTTACTCTTGATGAGATGCAAGTTATCTCTGTTGCCTTAAAAAATGATGCTAGGGTTTACAGAGATGCCGCCAATGAACAGATTGAAATCAAGGATTTCTTCTATGACTATATGGATAGTTATAGAGAAAGAATGGTTCTGTCCAAGAAGTTTGACAGACTATATGATGCAAATCTGTACAAACTTGATGACTAGGATGCATTCCTAGTCTAGAGTATCCAAGAGATTGGATGCTCTAGAGTGCGAATGCACTAGAAAAGGAGACAGAAATGAAAAAGGAAAACAAAAGAATGACATTTTTAGATGAAATCAACAATGCCAAAAAGGAGCAGATGAATGTTAATGAGGCAATCACTACTGAGATTGTGGATTGGTTCATTACAAGACTTAACTCCAAGGAGTTTGAGGATGGGTTGAAAAAGCAGATTATCAATGACATCAAGGGAAATACGGAAACAAAGATATTGGTTGAGTTTTGGGAATACCATCCCGGTTGTTCACCAACATCCTTTAGAGTAGGTAGTCTTACTTGGGATAATGGTTATGGTTATGATTCATGGTTTTACAAGGGTGTTGAACTTGAATGCTTGTGCCAAGACATAACCATTAGAATCATCGATGCATTGAGAAACAAACTTCACGAATTAGGGTTGATGGTGAAAGTTGAGGATGCTACATCCAACTACAGATTTGGTTATCCTCACTATGTTGTTCACATCCAGGTTTAACAAAAGGAAAGGAGACAAAATGACACTCAGAGAATTAAAGAAAGTCCCAAAAGGGACAATCCTCACAATGAAGTTGGGTATCCCCGGTTGGTGGGGAAGTGCAGAGCTCATCAAGGTTGATGGCAAGAAGGTTGTAGTGAAGTCCTTCCTTGGTGGAGTGCAGGAAGTTGATGCAAGGAGATTGGAATGGAAAAGGTAGATGCAATCTGTCTGTTGATATCCATTGTTGGAGCAATCCTCTGCCTCATTCAATTCATCATCAAGGACTTTGACCTTGAGGAGATATTCTTCAAATGAGGTACTCAATTGAGATGACTCTTGGGGGTTCAAGACGAACCCTCAAGGGTTATGGGGAATGGAAAGATATCCTAGAGGTATCCTGGTATCTGATCAAAGAGAAGAAAGCATTTATTAGAAAGGTAAAGGTGGAGAAATGACATTGACAGAACACATTCAGAATGCAGACTTGATTGAAAAGTCCTACTTGGTTGGATGCTACTTTGGTTCAACCCTCAACTTGATATCTGTGAACGATCTGCCGGACACAGAACTATACTATGATGTCATTGGGATGGAAGATGAAGATTCTTCCTACCCTGTCTGGCTCATTAGCAAGGATGACTACAGAGACCTCATCAAGAGGTTGAATGACAGAAAGGAGAAATAGATATGCCAAATGATGCTACAATGGATAAAGGGGAAAACAGAATGGGAAACAACATCAAGTACATTGATGAATGGAAGAAGAAGAATGTGAAGTTCATCAAGTTCTACATCAATAGGGAGAAAGAGAAGGACATTCTTGAACACCTTGAGAAGCAGCAGAACAAAAGAGCTTACCTCATCGATCTAATAAGGAAGGATATGGAGAATGAAGTATAAGTCCCCATATGCAGATATGTTCAAGAAACCTCAACCATCCACAAGGGTTAGGTTTGAGATTGCTCTTGATTCTCTCACAGACAAGGACATCATTGATAGGATCAACCGGGTGAACAACAAGTCTGACTATGTGAGGCAACTCATAAGAGAGGATATAAAAAAAGGCTCCCAATAGGAGTCTTTTTATTTTGCCTCGTTTTAAGGCGATTCTAGGGACATTTCCACCAAGGGTAGTATTTATCAATGCTACCCTTTTTTATTTGGCAGAACTGACATCTGTGCCTCTGATCTCGTTACAACATCTCTTTGAAGATTGCCTCAAGGACATTGACCACGATGGAGTTGCCACATTGCTTGTAGATTTGACTTGAGCTATTGACGGTTGTCATTGCCCGGTAGTCATCATCTGTGAACCCCATTAGACGGGTGCATTCCTTTGGAGTCAACTTCCTAATCCTAAAGTTCTTCTTCACGGATGGAATGTCCACCGTATTGAGGGATACAGACTCATCGTGAGTCCTAGGTCCATGTCCATACCCATTTGGGTAGGTCGTTGTTGCCATCTGCCCTTCCTTGAACTCATCAATCTGATCGCTGCCAATGTATCTGTACATATTCCCATCTTCTGTGAACAACTTCTTCTCTGTATCCGTGAACTCATTCACGGCATACACCGTTCCGTGGTTCTCCTTGATGGTTGGACAAGTCCCCTCTCTGTCAATGACTCTTCCTGCCTCGTGGCCAGATGGCATATAGTTGCCCAATATCTTCACATCATCATTCATCTCAATCACCCCGTTATCCATTCCTGCCTTGATGGTTTGGCACATACCGTGCTGGACAGTTCCTCTGTGGTTTGCTCTGTTCAACCCCAAGTCTATGCCATCACCATCATAGGCATACTCATATCCCATCTTCGTGCCGTTCTTGATTGGTACTTTCATCTCTTTCCTCTCTTCACATACCAGTATGTCCCATCTCTCCACGGAGCCCTCAATGGTAGGACACATATTGGCGTCTGTGAACAGACCTTTATAGAACCCGTGTGGGAGTTTCAGGATCTTCGTCTCCATCCACCATTATCCAAAACCCATTTGGGTACTTTGCCTTGAGAGTGTGGCAATTGTCACTATCCCTGATGACATAGGAGTCTTCCCGGTAGTGATTCATAAACTCCCCATTCTCATCCACAAGGAACATCTTTCTGCCCCTCTTCTCAATCCAATACTTCTTCATTCATCAACCAGTATGTTCACAAAGGACTTGCTGTTGCCTTGAAGAGTGACAGAGGACTCATCTCCACTAGAGTAGACCTTGTTGGATTGGTGTTCACCCGTCCCCTTTTCAATGTACCCACTCACAACATAGTTGTCACAAGTCCCGGTTGGAACTCTTGATAGGGTTGTACTTGCCTCTTCTTCTCCATCCTTTGGTTTCCACATATCGTGACCATACCTCTCATTCCTTGAGACGAACCCTTGCAATGCCTTGTCTGACAGGTAATACCTCTCATCAACCTTGTCCTCAAGAAGATCCTTGAGTCTAAGTTCCAACTTCTGCTTCTTTGGGAAGGAATAGTGGTAGTCTCCCAGAATTGATACCATAAAGCATCTTGCCCTGTTCTGTGGAATTGGATGGGGATAACCAATCTCCTTGCTATTGAGGATTTTGACGGCATTGGAGTAGCCAAGTGTTTCAAGTTTAGCTCTCCACTTTTGGAAGTCCTTGATATTCTTCTTCCCTATGACTTGTGGGACGTTCTCCATTAACAGCACTTGAGGAAGATTCCCATTGCATTCATCCAGGATCCTCTCCACTTCCCACAGAAGACCCGATCTTGTTCCACTCCCCTTGGTCATCCCTTTTTGGTTTCCGGCAAGGGACAAGTCTTGGCAGGGGAAGGAGTAGGTCATTATATATGTGTACTTGTCTCTGTCTGTTATCTCAAGATCCTCTGCATGGAGTTTGCAGATGTCCGACGTCTCAAAGTTTGTATTGTGGATGGCATTGTATGACATCATCGCATACTTCTCAATCTCCACCACCTTGTGGTGTTCAAATTGAACTCCAAGGTTCTCAAGTGCCTTGGCCTGGGCTCCAATTCCGGCAAAGAGTTCAATAAGTCTGATTGGTTTATCGATCTTGAACTTAGGAGTTGAGAATGAGAATAAATCAAACTCTTCTAGCATAGTATTCCATTATCTCCTTGTCACTTAGACCCAACTCGTGAAGCAGCGCCCAAGTCTTGTCGAAGAAGATTGATATCTGCTCCCTTGTCCATTGGATCTCCTTGTTTTTGTTGCGCCTAAGTCTCTCATATTCATTCTTCCAAAACCTGGCATCATAGTCTCTCACAATTTATCAACCTCATTTCTGATTCTTTTGTATGCTCCATTGGGGGAGTAACCGAACTCATTTCCAACTTGGTAGTAGGTGCAGTTGTCAAGGAACTTCCTTCTCGCCATCTTCTGTATGTCTTCCGGGAGAGAACACAGAATGTCCTCATATTGCTGGTTGATCATTCTGTATCTGTCTATGTCCTTTTCAATTGATTGAAGGGAGTGGTTGAACTTGTCCCTCTTCTCAATATCCATATCCACACTATGAGAGGATGGAATGCGATCAAATGAAACACCATGAACCCCATAGTAGGTGTAGAAAACATTCTCTCTCTCCTCTTCCAGATCCTCTATCTTGAACAGATATTCCCTATACAATTGCATCTCAAGCTTGAAAATATTCCAGTTCATATCACCTCAACCAAGTAGTAAGACTTCTGCCTACTATGTCTAATTCTTGTGTACTTGACTCTGTACCCCTTGTCTTCAATCAGTTCCTTGTGCCGCTTGTATTCATCCTTGGTCATAATGGTGTTCCCATAATAATTTAGGTCACGGTATCTCTCAACGAAGGTTTCCTTCTTTGGCAGCATTGAGGAATAACCCGTCACATCCCCATCCTTTGTGTAGTACTTTATTTTTTGTCCTACAATTCTGATTCTGTACTTGCCATCAAATGTCCCTTCGCAATTCCCCAAACTAACGATATTTTGGGATACACATCCAAGAACCATTGCTACATCTGTTGAGAACCCCCTTGCGACTACCTCTCCATCCTTGTTGATTGCCTCATAGACCTTGCACAGTTTCTGCATATTTCTTTTCAACCTCATCAAGTCTGTGGATCAGTTTGGTTAGTCTGTATGAATACTTCCTATGGGATATTGCTCCCATTAGGAACTGTTTCTTGAGGGATTTCCTCTCCCTCTCTATCTGCTTAACTTCTGCTTTCTCCTCGGCAGAACACTCACTCCATAGTTTTTCCATCTATCAACTCCTAGTGCATCCATAAGCTCCTTGATTGCAATGACCAGCACCCATGCAGAACCAACCACAAGGGTCATAAGACCTGAGAGAAGCAGCACCCCCATAAGGGAGTCGAAGAAGTATTTAAGCATCAATGTTCACCTCTCCTATGATATCCCCGGTATCCAGATTATTAAGGTCAAGGATATTCTTCCCCTCTATGGCATCATTCTTCGTCTTGAACAGAAGAAGCATCCCGTCCGGGTATCTTGGGTGAACCCCAACCACCCCCCTTAAAGACCTAATAACTTCCACCGCTTGTTTTGTTTCCTTGCTCCACATAGTTGGTGGAGTGTTGGGAATCTTCCCAACCGCTACTGTGTAGACTTTCATCCTTCTATATCCTCAAGGCACTTGTTGTAGCCACATTCGTAATCCCATTCCGTCCAAGAGCAATCATCATCATTGAAGATGTGTTTGTCATATTCACGCACCTTTTTCCGTGGCAATGACTTTAATGGGCAATCACTTGGTCTTCCATTTTCAGAAGGACTATCAATGTGTGGACAGACCGAGAACTCTTCTATGTAGAGCGGACATGTCGTGCATTTCCTCGGCATCCTATTAAATGTCAGTATTGCTTTCATTCTTCAATCTCCTTTAGGCAATCGTTCCAACCATCGGCGTATGTCTTGAGCAATGCCATCGAGGCGAGCAGTTCCGTTCTCTCTTGCTCTCGTTCGGACAATGTTGCAGTAATGATTTTTGTTGGCAACGGCTTTAGTTTGGCTTCCTTTTCCCACTCGATCTCCGTGTCTCTGTTCGTCTTGCGGACACACACCTCGTATGAGTCGATATCATCGTTCCCGATGTCAATCACAAGTATGGCTTTCATTTTTCTATCTCCTCAAGACAAGCGTTCCATCCTTTGTTCCATTGCCGTTTAGCGTTTGTATCTTCTTCATCCATACCGACTTCATAAATATCTTCTTCCTTTGGCATAGGCTTCAACGGATGATTACCACTCTTCCTTATAGTTTTGTATTCACCTTTTGTGTGCAGACAGTAATCCACAAGAACATCTTCTGCTCTGTATTCGTCTGGCATATCAATCACTAGAATTGCTTTCATTCTTCAATCTCCTTTAGGTAATCGTTCCAACCATCAATATGTCCGTACAAATAAGATGATCCCCTCGATTGAAACTCATCTAGAGTATCTGCTTCATAGATGTATTCAAGTGATGACTTTTCTGTGTCCTTATTCTGTCTTTGTGGCATCGGTTTAAGAGGACACCATCTCGGCTTTGATTTAATGTCGTCAAGTCCATGCTTTAGATACCAACACCATTCATTAGGCTCGCCACTGAATCTAATAGGACATTCATCACAGTTCTTCGGCATATCAATCACTAGAATTGCTTTCATATCTCTCCCCCCAAGAAATCCTTGACAGACAGTGTGGGCATGCATTCCAAGAAGTGCTTAATAGTTTGCCACAGTCACTACAGTATAAGAACTTGCCAATCTTTATTGGTTTCATTCGTGGCATCATTTCGTAGATTTTTTGAGTCTCTTCATCAAATACATCTGCAAACACAATTGGCCTACCATGCTCATCTCGTTTTTCAACTTTTGCTATCATTTTCTTGTTCCCACTTTCCAATGAGGCGGTGGAAGACGTGAAGCACATCTTCCTTCGCCTTTCCGTCATACATCAAGTCAATGAGACTTCTGTGTAGCCACTCAATGGGAATCGCCTTGGCGGTTGGAACGTCATCCACAATCTGCTTTGCATATTTGAAGCACTCCTTGTCTTCCTCTGTAGCAAAATCATTGATTTGTTCGATGAAGCTCTTGTCAACCACATCCGCATCAATCAGTCTCAAGGTCTTCCACCTCAATTCCATTTCCATCAATGTGGACGATGAACATAGGCCTAGCATCATTGCTGCTCCTATATGCTGCGATCTTGATGGTTGTCCCTCTCTGTCTGCAATGAACCGGGTTGTACTTGTACACAGTTCCTAGTGAAGACATACCCTCTTTCCAGACATCATTCCAGTCATCCACCTCATACTCAGCAAAATAGTCAAAATAACAGTCATCCTTTGCTACTACCGATACTAGCTTTCCATCCCGGTATTCTCTTATCGTTCCAAACATTTGAATATCTCCTCAAGGGCGGAGATGGGGTCTCCCATCATCTCATCAAACACCTTTGCATTCTCATTTCTGAGGGCGTCAGCAATCTCTTTTGCTTCCTTCTCGATCTGCGCCCTCTTGTCTGCCCACTTTTCCATCCTAGTCATATAATCTCCTTTCGATTGCACTATCATCGACGTAGTCTCTCATCAGGTCTTTCTGTGTTTCGCTGTACTCGACTTCCAGATTGTAGGCGTGAAGCCATCCGGGAAGATTATCGAGGATCTTCTCCTTCAGTTCTTCCTCATTGTTTGCATCTACCCGCTCAAATGAAATGTCTATCGTACCCGTGTAATACATCATACCTTTATGCCTTTACGACGTAAACGTTGTTCGTGCCACGCTCGCCAATGTATGTCCAATCAAGGTTGTGACTACGGATGTAGTTGGACAGAGCGCACTTGCACTTCTTCTTCTCTGCCTCATTGGCGCAAGTGAGCTTGCAAGCCTTTGCTCCGCTATTGATCCATTCGTAGAGGACATTTACCCATCTACCAGTTGAACCAGTACCGTCTTTTGCGATTGATGACAGGTCAATGTCATTCAGGAATGTGAACTCAATTCTGTTGTTGTTGTTTGTGTTTTCCATTTTTCGTCTCCTTTTCTTTCTTTAATAAAATGGCAATGCATCCGGGTCGATATCCACGGTTCTTGTTTCTTTTGGTTCTTGCGGCTTCGCAAGAATCTCAACGGTCTCTGCCGTGATGAATGTTGTGGTAACCTTCTTACCTTCCTTGTTGTCGTAGGAGTTGGTTTCAAGTCTTCCTGTTACACCAACCATAGTTCCCTTCCGTGCATACTTACTAAGGAACTCTGCATTGTGTTCCCAGGCACTTACCCTAATGAAGTCTGTTGGGTATTCCCCACTAGCATTCTTTCTGTCTCTTTTGACTGCCAGATTGAACTCCATAACGGACTTGTCTGTTGTTGTCCTCTTGAGTTCAAGGTCATTGGCAATCCTTCCAGTTAGTGATACCTTATTCACCTTGTCTCCTTTTCTTCATAATTTCGTTGAACCTATCCTCGTCATACTGAGGGTTGGTATCTTCCTCATAGG
>Ga0326512_10003753_pt1 | contig 11091 bp, 10 predicted proteins | sample 1_2617_0518_D_FD_203652 | JGI IMG/M metagenome (GOLD analysis project Ga0326512, IMG submission 203652) | Bovine rumen microbial communities from UC Davis, California, United States - 1_2617_0518 | ecosystem: Host-associated > Mammals > Digestive system > Stomach > Rumen | place: USA...
GGGTATAAAGAATGATTTTCATATTATTCGTTACAAATGTCATTTTACTGGCTTGCATCGTGATTTTATTTTTAATAATTAGAGATCATGAAAATACCATCGCTAAACTAGAATCTCTATTGAACGAGGTAAACAAATCGATTAGCACAAACACAACAATAGTTAGAAACCACACGGACATTTTAAGCGAACTGAGAGAAGACATAAAGATTCTTAATAATGAGGTGTTCTAATGCCAGAGTATCAAAACGTTAACGAAGAAGTGGATTTTCACAAGTATTGTCCGCTTTGTAAGAGCCATAAAAAGAAGGATTCGGAAGAACCTTGTCATACTTGTCTACGATTTCCGGTGAGACAATTTTCGAAAAAGCCTCTGAAATTTGTAGAAAAAGAGTGAAAAATCCCAATTTTTGTCCCAATTTCCCAATTATCCCACCTATTTATATTATCGCGTGAAAAAAAAGTAAAAAAATTAAAAAAGAAATAAAATGGGTGGGATAGCTGGGATTTCTGGGATAACTGGGATATTTTAACAAATTTAAGAAAGGAGGCAAAAGATGAACGTTGACTAAGAAAAAAAGCAGTTTTGTCGAAATTCATCATCGATATTTGAAGAATGGATCGGTCGAGGTTTATCCGAAATTCATCAACTACACAACTGATAAACGTCTCTTGATTCACAACCATGATATTTTAGCTTTCTATGACGAAGACAGCGGTTTGTGGATTAAAGGGGACGATGCCGTCATTAGTTATATTGACGACAAGATGAGTGAGTATGTTAAGACGATTCTTAAGGATGAAACTAGGCCAATTCATATTTTGTGGATGTGGGATTGCGATAGTGGATCAATTGACAAATGGAGAAAGTATTGTGGTAAGCAAGTAAGAGACAACTACGACCCTAATGTAAAACCTCTAGACGACAAACTTATATTTTCAAATCAAGAGACTACATTAGAAGACTACGTAACTAAAAAGTTGCCATACCCGTTGGTCAATTGTGATATTCCGGCTTACAACAAACTCATGTCTACCTGGTATGGCGATGGAGAAGAACGACAAAAACTAGAGTGGTCTATTGGAGCTGTAATAACAGGAGACGCAAAACATATTCAGAAGTTCATAGTTCTATATGGCGATAAAGGCAGCGGTAAATCGTCTTTCTTTAAAATTTTACATAAACTGTTTCAGGGATTTGTAACGGCTTTCAATGCTAGTGAGATGGCAAGCAAATCTGCATCATTCCCGCTTGAGTCATTTTCTAACAATCCGCTTGTTGCCATTCAGCCCGATGGCAATTTAAGCAAAATAGAAGATAACACTCTTTTAAATTCTGTTACCTCTCACGAAACAGTTTTAATGAACATTAAATTTGAAAAGAAGTATCCGACTAGAATTAAGGCAATGTTATATATGGGAACCAATAGTCCTGTTAAGATAACAGATGCTAAGTCTGGAATACTTAGACGATTAATAGATGTATATCCTACGGGAAACACTGTTCCGTATGCCGATTACGTTGAATTGATGAACCAAGTAGACTTTGAATTAGGCGGAATAGCGTGGCACTGTAAAGAAGTATATGAAAAACTTGGTGAAGACTACTATCACGATTATATTCCAACAGAGATGATGGCTGAAACTAATGATTTCTATGACTTCGTTGAATATTATTATGAAGAGTTCAAAGACAAAGACCAAATAACAGCTGTTGACGCATATGTTCTGTACGATAAGTATGCTGAATTTGCTAATCTTGGACGCGGCAAGAAATCTTACAACGCTTTTAAGCAAGAACTTAAGAATTATTTTAGAAAGTTTTATGCTGACACACATGACTCTTCAGGGAACCATGTGCGTTCTTTATATTCTGGGTTTATAGCTGACAAGTTTAAGAACAAGCAGAAAGAGGAAGCGTTCTTTATACGAGCTATGTCAGAAGATTGGCTTATATTTACAGAACAACATTCTCTTCTTGACGATGAATTTTCTGAGTTTCCTGCCCAGTATCACGACGAGAAAGAGAACAGACCATATTTTAAATGGGCTAATGTAAAGACAAAGCTCAAAGATTTGGATACTCATAAACTCCACTGGGTCATGCCAGAGGAACGTTATATTTTCATAGACTTCGATAAGAAGAATGAGAAAGGAGAAAAAGATGTAGACCTAAATATTGAAGCTGTTAGAAAGTCTGGGTTACCAAAAACGTATGCAGAGTTGAGCAAAAGTGGAGGCGTTCATCTGCATTATATTTATGCAGGAGACCCATCGGAACTTAGTTGTCTTCTAGAACCAAACGTTGAAATAAAAACGTGCAAAACGTCTCCAGCTTTAAGAAGAAAACTTACAAAGTGCAACAATATTCCGATAACGATGATCACCGGTGGGCTTCCTAAGAAAGAAGGAGGCAAACCAAAAGTGGTAGATGATATTTTCTTTAAGAATAACGACACTCTTAGAAGACGTATCATTGAAGAAATGTTAACTAAACCGGTTAGCACAACTAATTCGGTAAGTTTAATAAAGAAGTGGTTGGACGACGCTTATGAAAGAGAGGGATTTAAGTATGACGTAAGAGATTTAAAAGATGATATTTCATGGTTTGCTCTAAATTCTCATAACCAGAGCGATCATTGCGAAGACATGGTGTCCAAAATGCACTTCGCATCTAAAGATGTTGAAGAAGAAATGGATAGAGTCTATAAGGAACAACCGGTTAAAGATACAAAGCTTGTATTTTTTGACATCGAAGTATATCCTAATCTACTTCTGTTAGTATGGAAGTACAAAGGCGTTGATAATTATGTTACTCTAATAAATCCTTCTCCAGAAGAAGTAAAACGGTTTATTAAAACACATAGGATAATAGGATTCAATAACATCAAATACGACAATGTCATTCTTACAGCTAGAACTTATGGATATTCTATTGAAGCTTGCTACAACTTAAGCAGACGGATAATCGGGAACGACTCAACGGCTAGCGTCGCTGGTTCAAAACAAGCGAGTTATACGGATATTTTTGACTTTGCCGCTGCTCCAAACAAGATGAGTTTGAAGAAGTATGAAATTAAACTCGGATTGCCTCACATGGAAATGAATATTCCGTGGGACAAACCGGTTCCAGATGACATGCTTGACAAGGTAATAGAGTATTGCAAGAATGATGTATACGCTACAGAAAAAGTCTTCGAGTATCTATCACCGGATTACAAAGCTAGATTGATGTTGGCGAACATGGCAGGAATGACTCCTAATGATTCTACCAATTCGTTGACTGCTAGATTTATATTTGGAGACAATAGAAATCCTCAGGTAGACTTTAACTATCCTGATCTTTCTAAAGATTTTCCTGGTTATGTTTTTAAAGACGGAAAGTCTAGCTACATGGGTGAAGATCCGAAGGAAGGTGGATACGTTTACGCTGAGCCAGGAGTATATTACAATGTTGCACTTCTTGATGTTGCAAGTATGCATCCGTCCAGTATTATAGCCATGAATTTGTTTGGACCATATACCGACAGATTTGCTGATATTGTAAAAGCTAGGCTTCTTATAAAGCATAAAGACTATGAAACAGCTAGAACCATATTGGATGGTCAGCTGGCTCCATATTTGGAAAACGACTCAGATGCTAAAGAAGTAGCTGGTGCATTAAAAACGGCAATCAATGCTGTGTATGGACAAACTTTTACTAGCTATAAGAACCCATTTAGAGATCCCAAAAACAAGGATAACGTAGTAGCCAAACGTGGTGCTTTATTTATGATTAATCTTAAGCACGAAGTGCAAGCAAGATTCTTCACTGTTGCTCATATTAAGACAGATAGTATAAAGATACCCAACGCTACTCCTGAAATTATTAAGTTTGTTATGGACTACGGAAAACGCTATGGATATTCTTTCGAACACGAAGCCACGTACGACAGAATGTGCTTGGTAAACGATTCTGTATATATTGCTAAGTACGCAACAGCAGAGCGTTGTGAAGAACTCTACGGTTATATTCCAGGAGATAATAAGGAGAAAGGCGGAGAGTGGACGCCAACAGGTGCTCAGTTCCAGCATCCTTATATTTTCAAATCGCTGTTCTCAAAAGAACAATTGTGCTTCGACGATTATTGTGAAGTAAAATCAGTAAGCACTGCTTTATATTTAGACTTTAATGAGAACATGCCCGACGTTAGTCAATGGGAACTCTTAAAGACTGTTAGAAAGAAAGCGTCTCTTGGTATTGATATTCGTAAGAAAGATCACGCTCTGATCGAACAATTTTCAACAATGTCAAACGAGGAGTTAGATAGTCAGATAGCCAAAGGACATAACTATGTGTTTGTTGGTAGAGTTGGTCAATTTACTCCGGTTCTCGAAGGGCATGGCGGTGGAATATTGTTAAGAGAAGGAAACGATGGATATTCTGCAGCTCCTGGTACCAAAGGCTATAGATGGGTTGAATCCGAAGTTCTTAAGAACAGACCAAATTGGATAGAAGCAATTGATATTTCGTACTTTAGAAAACTTTGTGACGATGCTATAGATGCAATAAACAAGTACGTTGATTTTCAAGAGTTTGTGTCTGGAGAAGGTGACCCGTTCTTCGACACAACACCGAAACATGATTTTATGAACATTCCGGAAGATGCTCCGGAAGAATTACCATTTAATTGATATTTGAAAAGGAGATTTTAAACATGGCTAATAATTATGTAGAACGCGATTATAGTAAATTACCGCCTAAGGGTGAACTTATGGACGTAAGCGGAAGAAGAATTCCGATCAAGAGCAGAAACATTCAGGGTTCTCCTGAAAGAGATTGGTATGACAGAGATGGCGTTAGAAAATTCGTTGTTGACCTTCTTCCTATGGAAGCCGAAGCTATGACAGCTGCTGGTTGGCCGGTTCTTCAGAGAGCTCCTAGAGAAGATGGTCAGCCGGTTTCTCCTTATATTGTGATAGCCGTCTTTCCAGATCCAAAGCCCGGTTATCCGGAACCCATGATTGTACTGGATAATGGAAAGAATCCAAGATTTATTAAAAAATCGTTCTATCATTTGTTCGATTCTGCCGACATTGAATACGCTGACATTGAGTTTCATGCATATTTTTCTAAGAAAGGAAACGTCAAGATCGCTCTTGACAAACTTTACGTTAAAGTCATTGTATCCAACATGGAAGCTAAGCATCCTGAGTTCTTAAACTATTCGAGCTCTGATGACTACGTTGAAGATTATGAACCGGCGGATTGACATTTATGGAACTTGGTGAACATCAATTAAAAGCTATAGAGAAGATGCATAACGGTTGTATCTTAGTTGGTGGTACTGGAGTCGGAAAAAGTAGAACAGCGTTAGCTTATTATTATTTGAAAGTTTGCCATGGTAAGTTAAGAATTAACGGTATTGGTTCCCATGGGGTCGCTATGACCCCTAGGGACCTTTATATTATTACAACCGCTAAAAAACGAGATGATGGCGACTGGATTTCTGAATCCATACCGTTTCAGATAAAGAGCAACATAGTCGTTGACAGTTGGAACAACATTAAGAAATACAAAAACGTGTTTGGCGCGTTCTTTATATTCGATGAGCAAAGAGTTTGCGGAAGAGGTCCTTGGGCTAAGAGTTTTATACGTATCGCTAGTCGTAATCAATGGATATTACTGTCGGCAACTCCTGGAGATAAGTGGGAAGACTACAGAGCTGTCTTTGTAGCTAACGGTTTTTATAGGAATCTTACAGATTTCAATGATAGACAATTGATATTTGACAGAGGCTTCAGAAACTATCCGAAAATAATAGGATACCAAAACCCAGGTCTTCTTATTAAACAACGAAGAAGCATACTTGTAACCATGCATGTTGAACGAATGACAGTTCCTCATAAAGAATGGATCATTTGCGAATACAACAAGCATTTATATTCTAGAATTTGGAAAGAGAGGTGGGACCCATTTGAAGACGCTCCTATAGAAGAAACTGGCAAATTATTCTATCTGATGAGAAAAGCTGTTAATGATGATATTTCTAGGGTAAGAGCTGTTAAGAAGATTCTGAAGAAGCACAACAGAGTAATTATATTTTACAATCACACTGGAGAACTCAATCAATTGAGATTGCTATGTAGCGATTGTGATATTCTTTGTAAAGAGTGGAATGGTAAAAAACACGACCAGTTACCGACTTCCGACAGATGGGTTTACTTGTGTCAGTACAACGCTGCTTCTGAAGGATGGAACTGTATAACGACAAATGCAATGATATTCTACTCATTGAACTATTCTTATAGAACTATGGTACAAAGTGCTGGTAGAATAGACAGATTCAACACACCTTACAAAGATTTATATTACTACTATCTCAGATCTAATGCTCCGATAGACGTTTCGATACTGAAAGCTCTTAAAGAAAAGAGAGACTTCAACAACAGCGATTACGTCCATCAGTAATTACACGTCTTTATATTTTTCTCGCGGAAAAAACATGGATTATAATGGAAGAGAAGAGAATATCTCACATTCTCTTATTTTTTTGCCCAAAAAGGAGACAAAATGGCTGAATCAAAGTTTCAATCTGACTTAATAAAAGAACTTAAACAAGCCTATCCTGGTGCTTATATTTTTAAGAACAACGCTAAACAAGGCTATCCAGACCTTGTTATGCTGTATAAGAACAAGTGGGCAACATTAGAAGCCAAAGATTCCGCGACTGCAAAACATCAACCGAATCAAGATATTCATGTGGAGAGAATGAACAAGATGTCATTCTCTTCTTTTATTTATCCAGAAAACAAGGAGGTTGTACTAAATGCACTCGCAATTCACATGGGACGATAGACTTTACGTACCGGTAGGTTCTCACGCTTTTCTAGGAGCGTCTACCTATTCTCGTTGGTGGAACAAAACTCCGGAAGAAGTACATCAGCTTTACAAGAACATTAAAGCTAAAGAAAGAGGCATAACTCTTCATGCTATGGCAGCGGAAGATATTCGTATGAAGATGCTTCGACCAAAGAACAATCAGACGTTTAATAGGTACGTAAACGACGCTATTAACTTTGGTATGCGGCCAGAAGAACTTTTATATTTCTCTAAGTACGTTTTTGGAACAACGGACGCTATCTCTTTTGATGGGACAAAACTTAGAATTCACGACCTTAAGACGGGATTGACAGAGCCGTCTATGCATCAGCTTGAAGCATACGCAGCTTATTTCTTTTTGGAGTATGGAACCAGATACGGCTTCACACCAAAAGACATTGAGACAGAATTACGTCTCTATTGGAATGACCAAGTAATCAAAGCGAAACCATCACCTATTGATATTTCAATGACCATGGACAAGCTGTACAAGCACGATGGGTATCTTACACAGAATGAGGAGTTGTTATGATAGAACGTAATTCTTTAGTTGGTGACTCTATTTATATTTCTGATCAGTCTGGAGATTACAAATCAGATATAGGTACTCCACAACATTACTATAATGATCCTCATGGCTCTGGACGTTACAGAAAAGGTACAGGAGAAAAGCCACAGCGTAATAAAGATATTTATACAATGTACAATGAGCTTCGAAAGTCAGGTTTGACTGAGAAACAAATATTGGACATGTGGCAGATGAAAAGTACCACGTTTAGACAATTATATTCTCTTGGATCTGCTGAAACTAGACATGACAACGTTGTTGAAGCGCATCGCCTTCTTGATCTTGGATATTCTAAATCTGCTATCGGACGGCGTATGGGTGTTAACGAATCAACGGTTCGCTCTTGGCTTGACGATAGTATTGATATTCGCAAAAGCAAGGTTTCGGAAAGAGCTGATGTTCTTAAGAAATTTGTAGATGAGCATGGATACGTTGATATTGGTGCTGGAACAGAAATGTATCTTGGTTGTACAGCTACGTCTTTAAAGAATACTGTGGCTATGCTAGAACAAGAAGGCTATAAACGGCAATACTATAAAGTTCCACAGATGGGAACCAACCATAGGACGACCATGCTTGTTTTAGCAGCTCCTGGAATGCCGTATAAGACCGGAGATGAGAAATTTGATATTCCATCATTAGCAACTGCTGGGCGACAGTTTGATGAAAACGGAAACGTTAGTGCTTTAGGTTTATTGAAGCCTATTTCTGTTGATTCAAAACGGATATTAATCAATTATACAGAAGACGATGGTACTGGTGGAGCTGAAAAAGATGGTCTTATAGAGCTTAGAGGAACTCCAGAGCTTTCGTTGGGTAGAGCTAGATATGCTCAGGTACGAATCGGCGTTGACGATACCCATTATCTCAAAGGCATGGCGATAACCAACAACGACATGCCTGATGGAATAGACATTATATTTAATACAAACAAGAAGAAAGACGTTCCGGTAATGTCAGACGATCCAAAAGCCGACAGCGTTTTAAAACCAATGAAACGAAACGAAACGACTGGCGAAATCGATTGGGATAATCCTTTTGGAGCAACCATAAAGAAAAAGGACAGCGACAACGATGATGATTTCGATGACGATTCTGTAAAAGCACAGCGACATTATATTGATCCTAAGACCGGAGAAAAGAAATTGTCCCCAGTTAACATCGTTTCTGAAGAAGGAGATTGGAGTAAATGGGGAAAGAAGCTATCTCCTCAGTTCTTAGGAAAACAGAAACCAGCATTGGCAAAAAGACAGCTTGATTTATATTATGCGGATAGACTTGCTGAATTTGAAGAAATTAAAAGTCTTACAAATCCCACAATAAAGAAGAAGCTTGCTTACGATTTTGCTGAAACATGCGATGGAGATGCCGTGCATCTTAAAGCTGCTGAATTTCCAGGTCAGGCTTATCATGTGCTTCTACCTTTTAAGAGTATCAAGGACAACGAATGCTATGCTCCAAAATACGAAGATGGTCAAAGAGTTGCTCTTATTAGATTTCCACATGCTGGTACGTTTGAAATACCCGTTTTAACGGTACATAATAAAGGATCTGAAGCTGACACTTATATTCACAACGCTAGAGATGCTATTGGTATAAACGCCAAAGTTGCGAAACAGCTTTCTGGTGCTGATTTTGATGGCGATACTGCCCTTGTTATTCCGCTAAGCGATAAAGTTAGATTAGATGCAAAATCACCGCTTAGAGAACTTAAAGATTTCGATCCTCAAACTGAATATAAAGGTTATGAAGGAATGAAAGTTATATCTAAAGCGCATCAGCAAATAGAGATGGGCGTTGTATCCAATCTAATAACGGACATGACGTTACAAGGAGCTCCTGAAGACGAAATAGCTAGAGCCGTTAAACATTCTATGGTTGTAATAGACGCTAAAAAGCATAAGCTTGATTATAAGCGTTCATATGAAGAAAATCGGATAAGAGCCTTACAGGAAACTTATCAGAAGCATACCGATGGAACTAGCGGTTTTGGAGCGGCTACACTTATATCTAGATCGAAATCAGAGAAAAGAGTAAACGCACGAGAAGACAGGTACGGAATTGATCCAAAAACTGGCGAAAAGATATTTAAAGAAACAAAAGAAACGTACACATACATCAACGCTAAAGATTCTAATGGCGATAGAAAGAAACTAACTCTCATTCAGGATAAGAAAAACGGTGGATATTTTACAATCGACCCTATTACACGAGAAAAAGTGTACAGAACTGAAAAAGAGATAGCCAGAGCTAAAACCGAACTTAGAACTCAGAAAAGTACAAAGATGTATGAGGCAAAAGATGCATACACGCTTACGTCTGGAGGAAGTAAGGAACATCCTGGAACTAGAATGGAAGCAGTTTATGCAGAACATGCTAATCGCATGAAAGCTTTGGGAAACGAGGCTAGACTTTTATATTTAGAAACGCCGAACTTAAAGTACGATAAAGACGCTAAGCAATTATATTCTGAGCAAGTTAAGTCTCTCGATAAAAAATTAAGAATAGCTCTTAGTAACGCGCCTTTAGAACGGCAAGCTCAGCTCTTGGCTAACAAAACAATTGCTAAGAAGCTTGAAGAAAACCCGCATATGGATGCCGAACACAAGAAAAAATATAAAGGTCAAGCCCTTAACGCTGCTAGAGAAGCCGTAGGTGCTAAGAAAACTCAGATATTTATAGAGGACGATGAATGGGAAGCTATTCAGCATGGAGCCATTTCTGACAATAAGCTTAGACAAATACTGGCAAACACCGACCTTGATATTCTTAAACAGAGAGCGTTACCTAGAACTGGCAATAAAGTTAGCTCTGCTGTTACAAACAAAATACGGATGATGTCTATTGCTGGATATTCTACAGCTGAGATTGCTGAAGCGACTGGCGTCTCTAAGTCTACAGTATCTAAATACGCAGCGTAATTTATATTTTAAATCGTGAAAATCAGTGATAGCGGATCATTCATTTATTAAATGTCTATCTGCTATCATTGATATTTTAAGAGCCGCAAATTAGTGATAAAGGATTATTTATATTTTCAGAAAAAATAATATAAATCACCAAAATATAAATATAAACTGACAAAATATAAATAGCATAAGCCTTTATACATGACTCTATACGGCTCAATAAGTACCAATTGATATTTTGAGCACAATGTAAATAACATTATGAAACAGACACTAATAAAACGAGGTCCTCTCATGAATGATACAGCTTAATAGTAAAGCATGTGTTAGGAGATTAATAGCAATTATGGTAACAGAGTATGCTCTAACTACAATAGACAATCCATACAATCCATTCACAGAACCTGATGATTGGCAAAAGTTTGATGATGAACATGGGTATAATACTAATGAGTTCTTAGCTTTGTTTGCCTTTGAATCAGAAACACTTGGTGAAGAACTAAAAGCCTTTGATGTACAAGCTGCTATTCAGATGGCTCTTGATGAAGACGACATTGGTATACGAATCAAAGTAACAAAAGACACAAAGCTACGTCCCGTCCCTGTTGAAAAATTAATAAAAGATTTAAACAAATATGAAAATTAATGCAATAAATATTAAAAACAGAGAAATAAGCAAAAATAATATAAATAAAGAGAAATATAAACATATGGGGGGGGGAGGTCTCGAAAATTACACCCCCTCCTAGAAT
>Ga0326512_10003754_pt1 | contig 11091 bp, 8 predicted proteins | sample 1_2617_0518_D_FD_203652 | JGI IMG/M metagenome (GOLD analysis project Ga0326512, IMG submission 203652) | Bovine rumen microbial communities from UC Davis, California, United States - 1_2617_0518 | ecosystem: Host-associated > Mammals > Digestive system > Stomach > Rumen | place: USA: California...
GCCCGGTCCGCTGGAAAGACGCTTCGCTTTGCTGGCAAGGACGTTGTGGTGCGCGAGGCGACACCGGAGGCTTTTGAGGGAGTGGACATCGTGCTCGGGGCAGCCGATGACGAAACCGCAAAGCGCCTGCTTCCGGAGGCGGTAAAGCGCGGGGCGGTGTGTGTGGACAACAGCCACGCCTTCCGTCTCTATGACGATGTGCCTCTGGTGATCCCGGAGATAAATGGAGATGACGTTGTCTGGCACAAAGGCATCATCTCCAATCCCAACTGCGCCACCATCATTGCGCTCGTTCCGCTGTGGCCGCTTCATCAGGCGGCGGGGATGAAGCGTCTTGTGGTTTCCACGTATCAGGCGGCATCGGGTGCCGGTATGCCTGGTCTCACGGAGCTTGAGCGCGAGATGGGAGTAGTGGCTGCTGGAGGCGAGGTAGGGGAGACAGCACCCTTCGCCTATCAGCTGGCGGCAAACCTCATCCCGCAGATAGGCGGCTTCAATGATGATCTGTACACCTCCGAGGAAATGAAACTGCAAAACGAAGGGCGAAAGATCTGCCATCTACCAGAACTGCTCGTGAATTGCACATGTGTTCGCGTGCCCGTGATGCGCTCTCATTCCGAGTCAATCACGGTGGAGTTTGAGAGGCCCTTGTCGGTAGAAGCGGCGCGTGAGGCACTTGATGCTGCCCCTGGCGTCAAGGTGGTGGACGATCCCGCAAATCTACGCTATCCCATGCCGCTCGAGACAAGTGATCAGGATTTGATTTTTGTGGGTCGCGTGCGTCGCGATCTCTCCGCGCCAGAGGGCGTGAACTCTCTGTCGTTCTTCTGTTGCGGTGACCAGATTCGGAAGGGCGCTGCCACGAATGCCGTTCAGATTGCGGAGTTGCTGGTGTAGCACATAGTGTAATAGTGTAATGGATATGCAAAGGGTGAGTCCCTACGTGCAGGTGGTTTTGCGCGTAGGGGCTCACCCTATGAGTTTTCGTAGGCCCTGTGAGAGTGCGGTAGTTAGAGGGCGTGGATTCGTGTCGCGCCTAAGAGCGTTTGGCGTATCTAAGCTGCTTTGCAGCGTACATACGTTGATCCGAGCGATGCCATACCATTTCCATGTCTTTGTCCTCGCACCAGCGATACGTTGACATGCCTTTGGCGATGTCAACTATATCCCAAGGGTTTTCTGCCGTTGCGTTGAGGGAGCATACACGTTCGTCGAATTCGCTGAAGAGTTTTTCGCGATTGTCGTAATCGTATCCGAAGAGAAGCGCGATAAACTCGTCGCCGCCGATGCGAAAGACCGGACTGTGCTCATATACTTGACATATGAGCTTGCAAGCGGTTTTGAGATAGATGTCGCCCTTGTCGTGTCCATAGGTATCGTTGATGAATTTGAGGCTGTTGCAATCAAACATCACGATGGCAAATTGCAGGTCGTCTTGACTGCTAGCGTGCGATATCTTGTCGTTGAAGCGAGCTGCATAAATATCGTATGCTCCCTTGTTTTTCACGTGCGTGAGGGAATCTATATAGGCCTGGCTATTCAGATTGCTAATATATACTCGAAGATGATCGCGTAACGTTTTGAAGGCGGTGGTAAGCTCTCCTATTTCATCGTCTTTGTTGTAGTCGAGCTCGACGTCGTAGTTGCCCTCGGAGAGCTGCCGGGCAGCTTCTGTGAGCTGGCGTAGCGGTCGGTTGACCGCGCTCATGGCGATAAGCGTAGCCGGAATGAAGAGCACAAGTACAACAAGGGCTATGACCACTACGCTCGCTTCGAGATGATGCCATGAAGCCGCTACCTCATCGATTGGAGCACATACCACGAGCTCCATGCCGTTTGTAAGCGTTGAACAAGAAAGCTGCCATCTTTTGCCCTTGTCTTCGTATGCAATGACTGCGTTTTCGCTCATTTCAACATTGTCCGTACCAGTAGACTGGATCTGCGAGACGAATCCCGGTACGTCACCTCTCTTGAGCTCGGGATGGTAGAGGACCTCGTTTTCTTGACTGAGGAGACATGCATACCCGCTATCGTAGATGGTGAGAGAATTGATTTCGTTAACCATTGTGTCAAAAAGCATATCCATGCCCAATACGCCAATGAGCACTCCCGACTTATAGACAGGGGAGACGTAGGTGATGGTCAGCGCGTCATTGAGATGCGTGTCCTTGTATGGGCCGACCCAACACGGAGCGCCTTTTCTCATGGGTATGAAGTACCAGGCGTTGCGGTCAGTGTCGTGTGAATCGAGTTTACTCGCATCCACAGGAGCCTGCTCTTCGAATCCCACCTTTCCCATCCGGGAATAATAGAAGCCGTGTTCATTGCTGCTTACGTTGGGATTGATGCAATAGTAATACGCGACGACCCCCTTGGTGTGGCTCGCAATGCTTCCCATAGTTTCCTGCACCTTGGTGCAATAGTTGGTGATATATGTGTCGAGCTGGGACGTCTGCTGATGCGTACGTTCCGTAGGAGATTTGTTTGCGGCGTTGTGTATGAGCACAAGCCCGTCAAGCGAATCGCTTGCGATGCGGGACATGGAAAAAGCCGATTGCTTGATGCTGTCGAGTAAGGCATCGAGCGATTGCTGGGCGTTCTTGCTAATCAGGTGCATCTTTTCTGCAGAGCTTGAGGACGCTTCACGTCCCACGGTAAAAAAGCCAGCCACGGCAAATGACAAAAAGCTTGCCAAGATTGCAGAGATGGTAATGACGGTGATCCGTATGCGCAACGAATGCCGGAGTCTATGCGTGCGTAAACCTAAGAGCTTTTTCATGATTTCCGAATCGACATGTATTTATATGAAGTCTCAAACCAACCATTCCAAGAGGTGGTGAAGTTCTCTACTCGATTGGATACGAGGAAATGGCGGTCGCGAGAAAAGAGAGGAATCCATGCGGCATCATCTTGCACTATGCGATGCTCGAGCTCGTGATACTCCTGAAGGCGTTTTTGTGCATCGGTTATGGCGCGAGCATTGCGTACGCGTTGCATGATATTTGTATCAGTGTAGCAGAGGCTGCGAAAGCGGGTGTTTTCAGGAGTGCCGAAGAAGGTGAAAATGAAGTTGTCGGGATCGTCGTAATCTGCAGCCCATGATGCGGTATAGCAGACTAGGTTTCCGCTTGTTCGCTGGTTCATGAAATCCTTCTCGCTCAGAATGCGGATGGACACCCTTGCGCCGATTTCTTCCCACATGGACTTTGCAATTTCTATGAGTTGTCGTTGCCATTGCGATGAAGTTGCTCTCATGCTGACGGCAAGATCAAAACCATCGGAGAGGCCGGCCTCTTTGAGCAGCTCTTTTGCGCGTTTGGGGTCATAGGAGATGGGTGCAATCTCTGGATTGTAGCCGTAAAGACCATACGGGAAAATGCCGTTTTCCAGCCTGCCCGCACCGTTATACACGGCATCGAGGAGTGCTTGTCGGTCGAGCGCGAGCTGCAGTGCCTTGCGCACTCGAACGTCGTCAAGTGGTTTGACGGATTCGTTGAGGGCAATGTAGTCTATGCCGATATGCTTTGCTGTCACAACCCTGCCCAGATCGGAAGTGCCGTGTAAGTAGTAGTCGCTTAGATCGCCAAGGTCGTCTAGATTTATGATGTCGAGCTCGCCATTCTTAATCATCTCGTCGAGCAACTCAGGGTCATCCACGAATCGAAGATCTAGTCCGTTTGTCATGGAAGGCTCGTTCCAATAGGTCTTATTTGGTTTGAGCAGGATACGGTCTTGGTTGCGCCACTCATCAAAGACGAAGGGGCCGGTGCCGATGGTCGCCTCTGGGTCTATGCCAAAACAGTCATCGAACTGCTCGGTGGTCTGCTGATCGAGGATTGAGGCTCCCGGCATGCAGAGGCACGCGAGGAATGCGGAAAACGGTTGCGCCAAGGTAATCCGGAACGTGGTGTCATCAAGTATCTGGAAGCCCTTCAGATCATCAACCTTGCCAGATATCAAATCCTCAGCCCCCAAGATGTTTTGCACGATGTCCTGATTGCAGGAATTGGGGTGCGTGAGTAGTCGCACAAACGTGTAGCGCACATCAGACGATGTGAGGGGAGATCCATTGCTGAAGTGGACGCCCTCGCGAAGGTGGAAGGTGTACGTGGTGCCGTCGTCTGTAACCTCCCATGACTTGGCAAGAGAGGGGTTTACGGTGATGGTTCCGTCTGGCGTAGTCTCCATTTCTACGAGACGGTCAAACACGTTGAGAGCGATGGTATAGTGAGTAGTCGTTTGTTGAAAATCGGTCGTATCTGGTTCGTCGATGATGGAGATGATATAGGGGAGATTGTCGGCAGATGAATCAACGCTTTGGCTGGTCGGACTGCCTTTGGACCCACATGCCGAGAGACAAAACAAGCACGCAAATGCCGCTAGGCACAGAAACCGACTCCATGTGGTTCTAGACTTCATGCTCGCTCCATGCTTCAGGTCATAAACAGAATAATTATAGATAATTATTGCATACTTGAATAACGCTCGCAGAGTGAATTCTGTGGATGGGTTTGTGACGTCGTATGGATGTACGTCCTCAAGGACCGCTGGTATGTGGTATGTTGATTGGGTTGTTTTGGCCATGGCATACGAGGAAGGAGCGGGGTATGGCAGCTATCGATGAGGTATGCGAGTTCTTGAAGAAGGTCGGTACGTACTATCTTGCGACGACTGATGGAGATCAGCCGCGTGTAAGGCCGTTTGGTACGGCACACATCTTTGAGGGGAAGCTCTATATCCAGACTGGAAAGAGGAAGGACGTGGCAAAGCAGATCGAGGCAAACCCGAAATTTGAGATCTGTGGCTTCAAAGGCAAGTGGATACGCGTGAGCGGTGAGCTCGTGGAGGATCCACGTCTCGAAGCTCAAGAATCCATGCTTGATGCCTATCCGTCGCTGAAGAAAATGTATGCGGTGGGTGATGGAAACACCGCCGTGTACTACATAAAGAACGGTGTGGCAACGTTCAGCTCATTTACCGAGCCACCACGTACGGTGGAGTTTTAGGATTACGAGCGTTTTGATATAAGGACAAAAAACTGGGACGGGTCCTTTCATGAATGGCACATGAAGGGACCCGTCCCACTCCGAGACTATGGCAGGGCTTCTCACTCCGATGAGGGCTTGGGAAGCGTTGGCGCAAACCCATCATCGCGGGTAAAGATACGCATGAATTCCTCGCCTGTGATCGTTTCCTTGCGTTGCAGATAGCGGCTTATCTCGTGCAGTTTGAAGCGATGGGCCCGCAGGGTATCGAGAGCCGTCTTGTGGCCTTCCTCTACAATGCGCTGCACCTCGTTGTCGATATCCTCGGCGGTTCCCTCTGAGCAGGTGAGCTCTGAGCCCCCACCAAGGTAGCGGTTGCGTTGCTGGCCGAGCGCGACCATACCAAAGCGTTCGGTCATGCCGTACTGTGTCACCATGGCACGCGCGATTTGCGTAGCCTTCTCGATGTCGTTTGAGGCGCCGTTGGTCGCCTCACCAAATATCAGCTCTTCGGCAGCGCGGCCACCGCAGAGCACGGCGATCTTGTTGCGCATTTCGCTTGCGGTAGTGAGGAAATGCTCGTCTTCGTCGACCTGCATGGTGAAGCCCAAGGCACCGGAGGTGCGCGGAACGATGGTGATCTTGCTCACGGGCGCAGAGCCCTTTTGCGACGCGGCAACGATGGCATGTCCGGTCTCGTGATAGGCCACCACCCGCTTCTCATGCTCGGAGAGCACGGTGGACTTTTTCTTTTCGCCGGCGATGACGACGTCTACCGACTCCACGAGGTCGTCTTGACTTACAAGCGTGTGGCCCATGCGCACAGCTCGAAGTGCCGCCTCGTTGATCATGTTTGCGAGGTCTGCACCAGACGCGCCGGGCGTGGCCTTCGCTACGATGGAAAGGTCCACGCCAGGCTCCATCTTTACATCGTTGGCGTGAATCTTGAGAATCGCTTCGCGGCCAGCAAGGTCAGGAAGCTCCACGGGGATGCGTCGATCGAAGCGCCCGGGACGTGTGAGGGCGATATCGAGAGAATCGGGCATGTTTGTGGCTCCAAGCACGACGATGCCTTTGTTGTTGTCGAAGCCGTCCATTTCCGTAAGGAGCTGGTTGAGCGTCTGCTCGCGCTCGTCGTTTGACGTGAAGCTTGCGTCACGTCTCTTGCCCACCGTATCTATCTCGTCGATAAAAACGATGCAGGGTGCCTTCTCGTTTGCCTGCTTGAAGAGGTCGCGTACCTTCGCAGCACCACGGCCAACAAACATCTCTACAAACTCCGAACCCGAAATCTGGAAGAAGGGCACCTTTGCCTCGCCGGCAACTGCTTTTGCGAGGAGCGTCTTGCCCGTGCCGGGAGGGCCTACGAGCAGGGCACCGCGCGGGCAACGAGCGCCAATGTCTGCGTATTTTTGCGGGTTTTCGAGGAAGCTGGCAATCTCTTGCAAGGATTCCTTTGCTTCGTCTTGACCAGCCACGTCGGCAAAGGTAATGCCGGTCTCCTTCTCGCCTACGATCTTTGCATTTGACTTGCCGAGACCGCCCATGCCAAAGCCACCAAAGCCGCCGCCGAAGTCCATCGAAGGGTCGTCGCCGTCCATGGCTTTTTTCATGCGGCGATTGAGTCTCCAGCCGAAGAAGACGATGATGCCGATGGGCAGCCCATAGCTCAGGATCAAATAGAGCCACAAGTCGTTGCTTGTGTCGGGGATCTCGGCGCTAAACTGAACCTTATGCTGCTGAAGCAATTCTACGAGATTGTCGTCATTGGGGAATTGCGAGGTCTCGTAGGTCTTGGTGTCTTGGCTTGACTGGTCGCCGTCAGTGAAGCGAATCTTACCCGTTCCGGTGTTTAGCTGCACCTCTTTCACTTTGTCCTGCTCCACCATGCTCAGGAATTCGCTGTAACTCACGTTCTGGATGCTGTTTCGTTGGAAGGACATGAATGATTGCTGGATGGCCAGTAGTATGGCCAGCGCGATGATTACATAGAGAAACATCGACTGGCGTCGTTTCTTGTTGTTCATCTCCATGAAGTTGACTCCTTATACAGAGATAGACTGTTTGCGATATATGCTACCCGCTCTGAGTAAGAATTTATCGGTCGCTTCAATAAATGTGCGTGCTGTGGACTTAGATGGCTTCATGCGCGTGTAGAGAGACCTTTTTGACATTTCCGACCTCATATGGTACAGTTGTTCGCATGGATACGTTATTTTCATCTATGGAACGACAACTACGCGCACAAAATGCGCCGCTAGCTGCTCGCATGCGACCACAGACGCTCGAAGGATACGTAGGGCAGGAGCGGGCGGTGGGACCCGGCTCATGGCTACGCAATGCCATAGAGCACGACACCTTGTCATCTGTCCTGCTTTATGGACCAGCTGGCACGGGCAAGACAACGCTTGCGCGTATCATCGCCCATTCCACGCATGCTGAGTTTGTAGAAGTCAGCGCTATCACCGGTACCGTGAAGGACTTGCGTCGTGAGATCGAGGCGGCGGACTCTCGACTTCTTACCTCTGGCAGGCGCACCATACTCTTTGTGGATGAGATTCACCGGTTCAATCGTTCTCAGCAGGACGCGCTTTTGCATGCCGTGGAGAATCGCACGGTGGTGCTGGTGGGTGCTACGACTGAAAATCCCTACTTTGAGGTGAACTCCGCGCTTATCTCCCGCTCTCGTGTGGTCGAGCTGACTCCGCTTGACGATGAGTCCATCCGCACGCTCGTCTTGCGTGCGTTGCGTGACCCGCTGGGACTGGATGGTCATTTCAGGATCGAGGACGAAGCGCTTCAAGAGATCGTAACGCTCTCTGGTGGCGATGGACGTTCCGCACTGACATCACTTGAGCTGGCGAGTCAAATGGCCTTGCCAGCAGGGCAGACGTTGGCTGCCGATGCAAGTGAGATACCGCTCACCATCACGCTCCAGCACGTGCGCGAGGCCAATCCCCGTCGTGGACTGACATACGACAAAGCTGGAGATATGCACTACGACATCATATCTGCGTTCATCAAGTCCATGCGTGGCTCTGATCCCGATGGGGCCATATACTGGCTGGCCCGCATGATAGACGCGGGGGAGGATCCAAAGTTCATCGCTCGTCGCATTTTCATACTCGCTTCAGAAGATATCGGCAACGCCGACCCTCAGGCATTGCTTGTGGCCGAGGCGGCCTTTAAGGCTGCAGAAGTGATAGGGTATCCCGAATGTCGGATAAACCTCGCTCAGGCTGTCATATACATGTGCCTTGCGCCAAAGAGCAATGCGGCCGAGGCGGCTATAGATGCCGCTTTGGCTGAGGTGCGTGAAGGACCTAGGCGTGAGGTGCCGAGCTACCTGCGCGACCGGCATCGGCCTGGCTCAGACGAATACGGTGCGTATCTATACCCGCACAACTATCCAAGTGGCTGGGTTGAGCAGCGCTATCTACCGGAGGGTCTGGAGAGAGGGGCTTTTTACCACCCTGTTCCACGAGGGTGGGAGGCATGGCGTGTGGAGGCTACTGCGCGAGACAGGGTGTCTGTTGAATGATATTTCAGCCGACTTGTGCTCGTTTGGGGCTATTGTATGGCCTTCCCCTGTGATGGATGGTTCTTCATGGTACACATAAGATTATGTTTTGTATAAAATAACTGCGTATAGGTCTTACACGGAAAGGCATGAAAGAAATGGATGTCCTTCATATTGTACTTGTGGTACTGGTGGTTGCGGGTATATGGGTGCTTGTTGAGCTTGCACTCGTTGTCCGAAAGACGCGTTCCACAGTTGGTCAGCTTTCAAACCAGGTGAGCGAGATTGCACGTAACGCAAACGACACCATAGAGCAGCTGCAGCCGATGCTCGACAAGGTCGATGGGATGATGACCGATCTTGAGCCAGCGGTTGAGCAAGTTCAGCCCCTTCTTGAGAAGACTGGTGTAGCTATAGATATGGTGACCGTTGACCTTGCGTCGGTCAACGACATACTGGTGGAAGTCTCCTCGGTGACCGATACGGCATCGAATGTAACGAGCGCCGTGTCGAAGGCCGCAAACAGCGCCGTTAGCGGCGTCGCTGGTGTGGTGGAGAAATTCACGGGTGGCGGTAAGCCCTCGCGGAGAAATAGGCTTGCCGAGAAGTCGAACATGGCAACCAGAATCGCCAAGCGGATAGAGCCTCGTCTAGAATCGGCCCAAGAGGGTGCTCCCAGTGCTCCCGAGACGGAGGTAGTAGAGCAAAAGACGTACTTTACCTACGACAACGATGCTAAGGACGAGTAGAGATCATGGATGAATCGATTATACGATTGAGTGTTCCTGCACTCCCGTCTTACGCTCGCTCAGTGCGTATGATGGCGGCAAATCTAGCAGTTTTGTGCTCTATGAGCGTTGATGAGGTGGAAGATGCCCGTATGGCGGCGGAAGAGGCGTTTGTATGCGCGTGCGCGACGGGCCCTTCGACTTGTGATATGACGTTCTGGATATCGGAACGATCCCTGCGCATGGCATTTTCACTAGGCGGTACCATGCCGACCGAGGATGAGGCGATAGCTGAGCAAGTGAGCCTTGCGGAGCTTCTGCTTTCTGCGGTGAGCGACTCATATGAGATTGCAGAGGATGGGTCCATGATTTACGTAACCAAACTGGCGGGTGGCGCCGATGCCGAGTAGCGATGCCTCCGTCAAGACGTCGCGCATACGCACTCCTCGTGGAAAGAACGCTTGGGACAAAAGGATCACGCGCGAGCTCTTCAGAAAATATAAGGAAGAGTGCGACGAGGATGCACGCGACCAATTGGTGATGAACCACCTCAATCTGGTGCGCTACCTTGCCTCGAAGTTTATGAACCGGGGCGAGCAGCTCGATGATCTCATACAGGTAGGAACGATAGGTCTTATAAAGGCAATCGACCGTTTCGATCCCAGCCGTGGTCTGGAGTTCACGACCTACGCCACACCCACGATCATGGGCGAGATCAAACGCCACTTTCGCGACAAGGGATGGTCGGTACGTGTGCCGCGCAGGCTTCAGGAGCTTTCGACGAGAGTGTCGCAGATTACCGATGAACTGACGACCGAACTCCATCGCTCGCCTTCCGTGGCAGAGATTGCCGAGCGGGCTGGCGCGAGTGTAGAAGAAGTGCTCGAGGCGATGGAGTCGTCAAGTGCCTACAGCTCTGTTCCTCTCGAGGGTGGTGGAGAAGACGATGACACGCCCTCGGTTATCGATCAGTATGCCACCGAGGACTCCGAGCTGAACGCCACTGATGACCGCATGCTCCTTGAGGGCATCATCGACGACTTCTCCTCGCGCGAAAAAGAGATCATTCGCCTTCGGTTTGAGGATGGGTATACACAAGCGGAGATCGCCGAGAAGCTCGGCATCTCGCAGGTGCAGGTCTCTCGGTTGTTGCGTCGTACGCTTGCCCGCATGCACGACAAGATAGCTCTCAAGTAGCCGTATTGCGTTTTGAAACGAGGCAAACCCTGCTGGCACTTTCGTTGGCCGCTGGCGGGGCATGGCGTTACCGTTCGCACCCTGGCCCCTGCGCATGCCAGCAAGCGGTGACTCACGAAGTGAGCGAGCGAAGCAAGCGCGGAGCCGCCTGCTGGCTGGCGCAGGGGCCAGGGTGCGAACGGTAACGGCGGGACTCTCGCTTCCTTGCAGTTTCTCCGCCTGCTGTTGTTGAGGGGTGTCGTTACTGCTACAATGCAAAAGTTCTTGACTGTCCAGACCGCGAGGTGACCAATGAGCGCAGAAATTACGTACAAGTCAACGGCAGAGATACGCGAGGATTTCCTCGAGTTCTTCCAGAGCAAGGGATGCAAGCGTTATCCGTCATCCTCGCTCATTCCCGAAGACCCGTCTTTGCTTCTGGCGAATGCTGGTATGAACCAGTTCAAGGAGTACTATCAGGGTCTCAAGACCATGCGTGAGGTAGGCGCATGCTCGTGTCAGAAGTGTCTCCGTACAAATGACATCGACAACATAGGCGATTCTCGTCACCTCTCGTTCTTTGAGATGCTTGGCAACTTTGCCTTTGGCGGCTTCAGCAAGGACCAGGCCATCGAAGCTGCGCTTGAGTTTTGCACGAAGCCTGAGCATCTTGGCCTGCCTA